>LDZT01011129.1_pt1 | contig 15936 bp, 12 predicted proteins | sample 615521 | NCBI WGS metagenome assembly LDZT01 (sample SAMN03408292, study PRJNA278302) | terrestrial metagenome | isolation source: oil reservoir sample SB1 | place: USA: Alaska, North Slope, Schrader Bluff formation | collected 2011-09
ACGCACCGGACATCTTCGCGGATCTCCCACTGGGCGGCAAGCGTCTCTGAGGTGAAGATGAACCGGTCGACCCAGAAGAAGATCAGGCCGCCGATGAGGTTGGCGACGATGGTGGCGGCCAGTGCTCCGAGGCCCGCGAGCAGGTAGAGGACGCCGGCAAGGAGCGGCGTCGAGAGCTGCCACCGGACGAGATAAAGGCCGTAGCGTTTAAAATTTATTTCCACCTATAAAATTCGCCGGCCCCCCTCATAAAGCCGGGGCCGGCACCCGGCATACCTCCCCCTTGAGCACCGCCGGAAGGGAGGGATTGCCTGCACCGGGCGCACCGGCACCGTCAGGAGAGCACCAGGATCCGGCGGGTCAGGCTCTTGTGCACCCGCTGCTCGTGCTCCTGCTGGACGGTGAAGTGGCGGGCGGCGATCGTCGTGATGTCGCGGTGCGTGACGACGACCGCGCGCCTTCCGGGCCGGAGGATGCGCCGGATCTCCGCAAGCGATCCGTCGTAGAGCCGGTCCATGCTCTCGGCGTGGATCCGGACCGACTGGCCGTAGGGGAGATCCGTCACGACCGCGTCGAGCGCCCCGTCGCAGACCGGGACCGCCGTGGCGTCGGCGATCATCACGTCCGACCCCGGGAGGTTCTGCCGGTAGCCGGCGACCATCGCGGGGTCGAAGTCGCTCCCGAGGGTCCGGACGCCGATCTCTTGGGCCTCAAGGAGGATCCCGCCGGTGCCGCAGAAGGGGTCGAAGACCACCTCGCCGGGCCGGACCAGGGAGATGTTGACGAGCGCCCGGCCCATCCGGGGCATCATGCCGAGGTAGCAGCGGTCCTCCGAGATTACGGCGCGGTACTCTTCGATTGGCTCACGGAGCGAGACCGGGCCGGCGATCAGGGTCCCGATCAGCCGTTCCAGTTCGAGGTGCGCGGCATCCATCCGGCTTCCCTGGATCGTCTTCACCCTGCCCGCAAACGGCTTATCGGTCGTTATGGCGAGGTCGCGGAGGAGGCCCGCGAACGCCTCCCGCGTGGGCTCGCACTCCCCGAGGTACTCCATCACCACGTGCGTCAGGGCAAGGCGCCGGGCGGCCTCCGGGTCCGGGCACTCGGCAACGGCGACCTGAGCCCGCCTATCGAGGACACGGCCCACGCACTCCAGTTCAGAGACCGGGAGGTCGGGGTGCTCGCCGGAGAGTTCGAAGAGCAGTTTCATCCTCAGGGTATTGGGGTGGGAGGGGGATAAAGCGGGGGGATGGGGGAAGCAGAGGTCTTAACATCGGTAGCCGAAAGACCGGTTGGGATGGCCCGACTGTTGCGGTTGCAGTTGGGCGCAATGTGAAAGCCCCGCAGTGCGTGAGCTCGGACCATGAGGTTTAATCCGCTGGCACGGATTTCGAGGGGATATCGCCACGCAATGCCCCCGCCCCCCCAACCGAACCGCCGAAGCGGGCCCCCCCTCACTTCACCGACTCTTTCACCTTGTCGACGACGTCCTGAAAGAAGCCTTTGCCCTTCTTAGAGCCCTTGGAGGAGGGTTTCTTCCCCTCCATCTCGAGCAGGCGCATGTAGAGCTCGCGCTCCTCCTCTTTTAAGTGTTTGGGCACGACGATGCGCACCCGCACCAGCATGTCGCCGGGTTTGGTCTGCCACCGCACGCCCTTGCCCGATATCTTCAACCCGGTGTTGTACTGCACGCCGGCCGGGATATCGAGGACGACCGTGCGCCCGTCGATCGTCTTTACCTCAACCTCGGAACCCAGGATTGCCTGAACCGGACTGATATCGACGGTCGTCTCCAGGTCGTCGCCTCGCCGGGTGAAGGTCCTGTGCGGCGCGACGCTGATCTCGATGTAGAGATCCCCCGCCGGCGCACCGTACTCCCCGGCGTCGCCGTATCCTTCCATCCTGAGGCGCATGCCCGTATCCACGCCCGGCGGGATCCGGACCTTCACGGTCTGCCGGCCGCGCCGGTGCCCGCTGCCGCCGCAGACCTTGCACCGGGACTCGGGGATCTTCCCCCGGCCGCCGCAGGCGGTGCAGGGGGTCATCCTGACGAAATTCCCGAAGATAGACTGGCTCATCTGCCGCATCTGGCCGCTGCCGCCGCAGGTCGGGCAGGTGGTGGACTTCTTTGTCTCGCTCCCCGACCCGTCGCATGCAGGGCAGGGCTCGACATGGTCGAGGCTGACCTCTTTCTCGGTCCCGAACGCCGCTTCCTCAAGCGTCACCCGTATCTTCATCAGGAGGTCGGCCCCGGGGCGCGGGCCGGAACTCTGCCTGCCCCCGCCGCCACCGAAGAAAGTCTCGAAGATATCCCCAAAGCCGGAGAAATCCGCGTTGAACCCACCGGTGGGTCCTCCCGCGCCGGAGTACGAACCACGGGACGCATTGCTGTAGGCGTCATGCCCCAGCTGGTCGTACTGGGCTCGCTTCTGGGCGTCGGAGAGGATGCTGTAGGCCTCGTTGATCTTCTTGAACCTCTCCTCGGCCCCCGGCTCCTTGCAGACATCAGGGTGGTATTTTCGTGCCAGGTCCCGGTAGGCTCTCCTGATCTCCTTATCGTCGGCGTCACGCGAGACGCCGAGGGTATCATAGTAGCTGTCCGGACCCATCGACCTCACTCTTTGACTTCGTAATCGGCATCAACGACAGTATCATCCTTCTTGGCAGCTCCCTCTGTCTTCTGCTGCTGGGCGGCCTGCGCCTGCTGATACATCTTTGTCGTGACCGCATATACCGCTTCGGTCAGGGTTTCCATCTTCTGCTTGATGGCATCGAGGTCGTCGCCTTCGAGCACCTTCTTGAGGTCGGCGATCGCGCTCTCGATCTTCTCGCGGTCCGCGGCATCGATCGACTCTTTCGCGTCCTTCAAGGCCCGCTCGGCGGTGAAGATCGCGGTATCGGCGGTGTTTCTGAGATCGATCTCCTCGCGCTTCTTCTGGTCCTCCTCCGCGAACTTCTTTGCGTCGTTCATCATCCGCTCGATCTCGGCCTCCGAGGGTCGGGAGTCCTGCGGCTTGATGGTGATCGACTGCTCGTTCCCCGTGCCGAGGTCCTTTGCCGAGACGTGGACGATGCCGTTTGCGTCGATATCGAACGTGACCTCGATCTGCGGGATCCCCCGGGGTGCGGGCGGGATCCCGGTGAGCTGGAACCGGCCCAGGGTGAAGTTGTCCTTTGCAAGCGTCCGCTCGCCCTGCATCACGTGGATCTCGACCGAGGTCTGGCCGTCGGCGGCGGTCGAGAAGACCTGGCTCTTCCTCGTGGGGATGGTGGTGTTGCGGTCGATCAGTTTCGTCGCGATGCCGCCGAGCGTCTCGATGCCGAGCGAGAGCGGCGTCACGTCGAGGAGCAGGACGTCCTTGGTCTCGCCCGTCAGCACGCCGGCCTGGATGGCGGCGCCGATGGCGACACACTCGTCGGGGTTGATCCCCTTGTCGGGCTCCTTCTTGAGGATCTTCTTCACGGTCTCCTGCACGAGCGGGATACGGGTCGACCCGCCGACGAGGAGGACGTGGTCGATACCGTCAGGGCCCAGTTTGGCGTCGGCGAGCGCCTGCTTCACCGGCCCGAGGGTCGAGTCGACGAGGTCGCCGATCAGCTGCTCGAACTTCGCACGGGTCAGGTCGAAGTCCAGGAACTTGGGACCGCTCTCCGTCGTGGTGATGTAGGGGAGGTTGATGTTGGTCTTCTGGACGGTGGAGAGCTCAACTTTCGCGTTCTCGGCCGCATCGCGCAGCCGCTGCATGGCGACCGGGTCCTTCCGGAGGTCGCCGCCCTCCTTCTTCTTGAACTCATCGACCAGATAGTCGACGACCAGTTTGTCGAAGTCGTCGCCGCCGAGGCGGTTGTTGCCCGCGGTCGACTTGACCTCGAAGACGCCGTCGCCGAGCTGGAGGATCGAGACATCGAACGTGCCGCCGCCGAGGTCGTAGACGAGCACCGTGGACTCGCCTTCCCTGTCGATGCCGTAGGCGAGGGCGCTTGCAGTCGGTTCGTTGATGATCCGGAGCACTTCGAGGCCGGCGATGGCCCCTGCGTCCTTCGTCGCCTGGCGCTGGGCATCGTTGAAATAGGCGGGCACCGTGATGACGGCTTTCGCGATCTTCTCGCCCAGGTACTCCTCGGCGTCCAGTTTCATCTTCTGGAGGATCATCGCGGAGATCTCTTGCGGCGTATACCCCTTGCCCTCGATCGTGATCTTCTCGCTCGTGCCCATCTTCCGCTTGATCGACTGGATGGTGCGGTTCGGGTTGGTGATCGCCTGCCGCTTTGCGACGGTGCCGACCAGCCGCTCGCCCTCCTTGGTGAACGCTACGACGGAGGGGGTGGTCCTGCCGCCTTCGGCGTTGGCGATGACCGTCGCCCGCCCGCCTTCTATGATTGCCATGCACGAGTTGGTTGTCCCAAGATCGATACCAAGAACTTTTTCCGAAACCATCTGTTTATTCCTCCAATCCTTTAGATACTACGACTTTTGCGCATCTGATAACTTTATCCTGCATACAGTATCCGCGAACGACCTCGTCGATCACGGTGCCCTCCTCTGCGTCCGAAGGGACGTAGGCGATCGCCTCGTGCCGCTCCGGGTCGAAAGGAAGGTTCCGGCATTCCATGAGCCTGATGCCGTGCCGCTCAAGGATGGTCGCAAAGAGTTTCCTGATCTGCTCCATCCCTTCCGTGAGGGCTGCACCGTTGGCCTTCTCCGCCCGCTCGAAGTTGTCCACGACCTCGAGCAACTCCACCGCAAACCCCTCGATGGCGAATGTTGTACGCGCGTCGAGTTCCCGGGCCATCCTTCTGCGGTAGTTGTCGAAGTCCGCTGCAAGGCGCAGGTGACGGTTGTTTAAGTCGTCATATGCCTTCTGCAACTCTTCAAGCGCGGGAGATGGTGCATCCGCCGGTTCTGCGAGATTCTGCTGGCTCTCGTTTGGTTCGGATGTATCCTCCTTCATACGCTTAACCTGCTTCAAATGATGTTAATGTAGTAGTTCGATTATTTATTGTAATGTGGTTCTATATATTACTAACTGTTGCTGCAGACATCCGGCTCCTTTAACGGGCCAAATCGCCGATTGGGAGCCCATCCGTCAGTATTCCCCCGTCGATATGCGGATCCGGAGGAGGGGGACGGCCTTCCTCGCCGGCCGTCGGGGTGCTCTCCAGGGCATCCCTCCCTGCTTTCCGTGGACAAACACGCCCGCTTTCGCGGGCGGCGCCAAATATATATCCCTCTATCCCGCTCATGTGTACCCATGAAGTGGGCACTGCTGTCTGTCTGGGATAAAGCAGGCATCGTCGATCTTGCAAAGGTGCTCGTCGAGCACGATTACCGGCTCCTGAGTTCGGGCGGCACCGGGGCCGCGCTCAAGCAGGCGGGAATTCCGTTCACCGACGTCTCCACGCACACCGGTTTTCCCGAGATGATGCACGGGCGGGTAAAGACGCTCCACCCGAAGATCCACGGGGGCATCCTCGGGCGCCGCGGCATCGACGACGCCGTGATGCAGGAGCACGGCATCGAGCCGATCGACCTTGTGGTGGTGAACCTCTACCCCTTCGAGGAGATGAGCGCGACGGGGCTCTCCCTTGAGGAGATGATCGAGTACATCGATATCGGCGGCCCGGCGATGGTGCGGGCGGCGGCGAAGAACCATAAGTACGTCGCGGTCGTGGTGGAGAGCGCCGACTACGGGACGGCGGCGGAAGCCGTCCGGCGGGGCGGCTTTGCGCCCGAAGAACGGCTGAACCTCGCTGCAAAGGCGTTTGCACGGACCGCGGCTTACGATGCCGCGATCACGAACTACCTCACCGGCATCGACCGGCCGTTCCCCGAGGTCCTCACGGTCCAGTTCCGGAACGGGAGATCGCTCCGGTACGGTGAGAACCCGCACCAGGCGGCCGCCGTTTACGGCGATACCGGCATCGCCGCAGAGCAGCCGCTCCAGGGGAAGTCGATGTCCTACAACAACTACCTCGACGTCCACGCGGCGGTCGGCCTGCTCCGGGAGTTCGACGACTGCGCCGTGGTCATCGTCAAGCACAACAACCCCTGCGGCGTGGCGACGGGCGACGCCCCCCTTCCGACCTACATCGCCGCCCGGGATGTCGACCCGGTCTCGGCCTACGGCTCGATCGTCGCCCTGAACCGCGAGGTGACGGAGGACGTCGCCCGGGAGTTTGTCGGGACGTTCGTCGAAGTCGTGGTCGCCCCGTCCTACACCCCGGGAGCGCTTGAGATCATGAAGGCAAAGGAGAACATGCGGGTGCTCCGGCTGCCGAAGCCCGTGGTGCAGGACGAGATCCGGACCATCGACGGCGGCGTCCTGATCCAGCGCACGGAGCCCTGCCGCGAGGACTGGCGGGTCGTGAGCGAGCGGGAGCCCGACGCCCACGAGATGCGGGCGATGCAACTTGCCCTGAAGGTCTGCAAGCACACGAAGAGCAACGCCATCATATTTGCCGACGAGAAAGCGGTCATCGGTATCGGTGCCGGGCAGATGAACCGGGTCGAGTCCGCGGAGATCGCGGTCAGGAAGGCCAGGAAGCCTCTTGCCGGCTCGGCGGTCGCCTCGGACGCCTTCCTGCCGTTCCCCGACACCCTGGAGGTCGCGGCGGCGGCGGGCGCGACGGCGCTCGTCCAGCCGGGCGGCTCCATCCGCGATGCGGAGGTCATCGAGGCGGCGAACCGGCTCAACATCGCGATGGTCTTATCTTCGAGCACTACAGGGATAAGTGCCGCGTTATGGTCGTCGGCACGGGAGTTCGTCCCCGTAGTCTCCGGTTCTATGAGCGCTGCGGGTTTGCCGTATCTCATCGCGTCGAGAACTTCTTTGTCGATAATTACGACCACCCGATCTTCGACTGCGGCGAAGAGCTCGTCGAGATGGTCTACCTGAGAAAGGAGTTGTGACAATCCGGGAGTTCTGCCGGATCCCGATTTTTGAGCCGGAAGGCCGCCGACACGGCGAACCGGCTCAAGAACGCGACGGTCTTTTCCGGGTGCTACCTCTATGACAGCCCTGTGAGATCGCGTCCAAACTGTTATATCCCCCGCCCCCTCTCCACGGCCGAAGGTGGTAGTGATATGGACTACGGTAATCTTGTCTCCGGCTCGGTCGGTTACACGAAGGAGGCTCTCTGGGGCGAATGGGGACGGTGGGTGCTCCTGGTCATCCTCTCGCTCATCCAGACGTTCACGCTCTTTTTAGTCCCGCTTTTTAACGGCTACATCGTCCGTGATCCTGATCCTGGCCTACTTCGGGGGGGTTGCAGTCATCTCCACCATAGCGGCGTATGGGGTGGACAACCCCGACGTATGGGCCCCGGCCGTTGCCGCCGCGATCTCCGGGCTCCTGATTGCGGTCGTCGTCGGGATCATCATATCGTTCATCTCTCTCTTCGCGGTCGTGCGATTCGCCCACACGGACAGCCTCGGCCAGGCGTTCAACTTCGGTGCGATCTTTTCGCATATCGGACGGATCGGGTGGGGTTCCTGGATCGTCGCGATCATCGTCCTCCTCCTCATCGGTCTCGTGTATGCGGTCGTGCTCGGCCTCATCGCCTCGATCCCGATCCTCGGCTGGATCATCAACCTCTTCCTCGGGGTGGCGTTCGGCATCTTCCACGCCCACTACCTCGCCCGGGCCTACGAGAGCGCTCCGGCACCGGCGTAAAACCCCACGCCCCTTTTCTGGTGCCCCTCTTCGGGCACACACCCTTCACCGTTATCAAGACCGGGTGTTTGTATGTCACGGCGCTCCTGTCCCTGCGAAAGCGATCCCTGCTGGAATTAGCCGATTTGTACTGCTCTGTTCGTCTCTTTTCTGGAAATATACATGGTTTGCATCAGCGTTCGACCAACAATCTTATATGCTACGTTCGCAAATGCAATCTTAGGCGATTTACTTATGGATTATGGAAACATGCTGGGCGATTCGTTCAGCTATGCAAAAGATGCTCATCATCGCGGCCATCTCCGTCGTACCGGCGATCATGATCGCCAGCAACAACGGGAACCCCGCACTCGCCATCGGGTCGCTCGGCATCGGTCTGCTGGTCATGGTCGTCGTCGCGATCCTCATCTCGCTCGTCTCGGCAATCGGTATGATCCGGTTTGCACAGAAGGACAGCATGGGCCAGGCGTTTGCCTTCGGCGCCATTATCGAGCACATCGGCAAGATCGGCTGGGGAAGTTACATCATCGCCCTCATCGTCCTGTGGATCGTCGGGATTGTTTTCAGCGTCATCATCTCCGTGCTGATGGCGATTCCACTCATTGGCTGGCTGATCGCACTCTTCCTGTACCCCGTCTGGGCTATCTTCGTGGCGCGGTACATGACGCTGATCTACGAGAGCGCTCCGGCACCGGCTTAAAACCCCGTCTCTTCTTTTTGTGAACGGGATTCCCATCACGGAGGTCCCGGATACCCGGGCGCGGCACGCGCCACCGAGATCCGAATATTCATATGCCGCGGCGCTCCCGATCCTGTCTGAGCGATCTGTACCCGATTTATATCTGTTGAATCGGCTCATTTCCTGAAAAATTGGGGGTGCGTAGGGGAATTTTACCTATACGGTTAGATCCAGTTTCCTCACATCTACTCGTAGGCGATATGCCTATGGACTACGGTACTGTTATCTCCCGGTCATGTGAGTATACCTAAGATGCTCTGGTAGGAAAGTGGATGCAATGGGTCATCCTGGCTGTCCTGTCACTCGTACAGGCACTCACGCTCTCCCTGATTCCACTCCTCAGCGGCTACTCCGTGCGGGTGCTCTCTGGAAAGAAGCCCGCTCCCGAGATCGACGATTGGGTCGGGCTCTTTGTCGACGGGTGGAAGTTGAACATCATCACGCTGGTCTACATGCTCCCGGCGATCATTGTCTTCCTGGTACTCGGCGGACTCGGCGCAGTCGGTCTCCTGGCGAGCGAGGCAGCCGGCGGCGACCCGGCAGCAGCAGGCGCTGCAGTGCTCAGCCTCATCGGAGGATTCCTGCTTGCGGCGATCGTCACGATCATCATGTCGTTCATCGCCCTGTTCGCCACGATGCGCTTCGCCCACAAGGGCAGCCTCGGTGAGGCGTTCAACTTCAGCGCGATCCTCGGGCACATCGGCAAGCCCGGATGGGGAACCTGGATCATCTCGGTCATCGTCCTCATCGTCATTGCATTCGTCTACGGCTTCGTGGTCGGCATCGTCAACATGATCCCGTTCCTGGGCTTTAACATCTCTCTTCCTCAACGCAGCGTTCATCATCTTCTACGCCCGCTTATCTGGCGCAGGTCTACGAAGACGTGCCCGCTCCCGCGTAACATTCAGAATAACCCTCCCTTCGTATGAAAATGGGTCACCTACATATTTTCATCCGGTATGCCTGTGGCCCCACGGGCATCATGTGGTTTTTCTCCGGACTCACTCCTTCAAGAGGAGCGGAGCCGGTCCTGCCGTGGCATTCCTCCATAACCGGCTGGCATCTCTCCTCCGGCAAGCAAAACAGCGCGCTTATCCCCACGAACGAACAAATCTTACGCAACATGCGGTGATACCCATGGATTACATGCGATTACTCAGCGATTCCTTTGACTACACGAAGGACGCCATCTGGGGCAGGTGGACCCGCTGGCTCCTCCTGCTCATCAGCACGATCCTATTCCCGCTCATCTATGGCTACAGAGTACGAATCATGAGCGGCACGAAGCCCGCCCCCGAGCTTGAAGGCTGGATCGGGCTCTTTATCGACGGCATCAAACTGCTCGTCATCACGATCGTCTACTCGATCCCGCTCATGATCCTCACGCTCCTCCCCGTTGCGTTGTACTTCATCCCGGTCTCGGCAACAACGACCCCGGGAACAGGTTCCGCATCGGGCCTCGGCCCGGAGCTGGGCATCGTCGCAGCCCTGGCAATCTTCGTCATCTTCATTGTCGCCGCCATCATCATCGGCATCCTCTCGACCTTTGCGGCGGTCCGGTTCTCCCGGACGGGCAGCATGGGCGAGGCCTTCAGGGTCCGCACGCTCCTCACCCACATCGGCAGGGTCGGATGGCTCAACTGCTTCATCGCCCTCCTCGTCATGGGCATCGTGATCGCGATCGTGGGATTCGTCCTCATGCTCATCCCGATTCTAGGTCTTGTCCTCCTGTTCCTCCTCATGCCGGCGTTCATCATCTTCTCCGCCCGCTACGTCGCCCTCCTCTACGAGAGCGCCCCGGCGCCGGCGTGAAAAACCCCTTAATTTTTGCCCTGCACCAGATTCCCCGAATGCCCAACATTTAAGTAGCGCCGCCGCCAATTCTCTGACGGTGAATTGCACTATGTGTGATCGTTTTATTGGTTGAACCGATTCGCTTTTTTGACACAACCCTACGGGACGGCGAACAGACACCGGGTGTCTGCCTGACGCCGGCCGAAAAACTTGAGATCGCAACGCATCTTTCCGACCTCGGGGTCCACGTGATCGAAGCAGGCTCTGCCGCCGCTTCCGTTGGAGAACGCCAGTCCATCCGTGCCATCGCCGATGCCGGCCTTGCCGCCGAGTGCTGCACGTATGTCCGGGCACTCTCGGGGGATATCGACCTCGCCGCCGACGCCGGTGCCGATTCCGTCCACCTCGTCATCCCGGTCAGCGACCTCCACATCAGCACGAAGCTCCGAAAGACCCGCGAGCAGGTCTGCGAGATGGCCTGGAGCGCCGTCGAGTACGCGAAGAGCCGCGGGCTCATCGTCGAACTCTCCGGGGAGGACGCATCCCGCGCCGACCAGGCGTTCCTTGCAGAGGTCTTCCGGGAAGGGGTCGAGCGGGGAGCCGACCGGCTCTGCTTCTGCGACACCGTCGGGCTCCTCACGCCCGAGCGGGCCGCCGCAATCATACCGCCGCTCCTCTTCGCCCCGCTCTCCATCCACTGCCACGACGACCTCGGGTTTGCGCTCGCAAACACCGTCGCCGCCCTCCGTGCGGGGGCGTCCTGCGCCCACGTCACCGTCAACGGCCTCGGGGAGCGGGCGGGCAACACGGGCCTTGAAGAACTGGTGATGGCGCTCGAGGTCCTCTACGGGGCGAAGACCGGGATTAAGACCGAAGAACTCTACCCGCTCTCGACGCACGTCGCCCGGCTGACCGGGGTGCCGCTTGCGACCAACAAGCCGATCGTCGGCGAGATGGCCTTCACCCACGAAAGCGGGATCCACGCCCACGGGGTGATGCGGGACGCGAGCACCTACGAGCCGCTCCGGCCTGAGAGGGTCGGGCGGAAGCGCCGTATCGTCCTCGGGAAACACTCCGGGTCGGCGGCGGTCGAGGCCGCGCTCCACGATATGGGGTATACCCCGGACAGCACGCAACTCTCGGAGATCGTCGCGCGGATCAAAAGCCTCGGGGATGCGGGGATGCGGGCAACCGATGCCGACATCATGGCGATAGCCGATACCGTCATGGAGATCGAGTTTACGCCCTGCATCGAACTTCGCCAGTTCACCATCGTCTCGGGCAGCAACGCGGTCCCGACCGCCTCGGTGACGATGCTCGTTCATGGTGAAGAGATCACCGGTGCCGCAGTCGGGACCGGGCCGGTGGATGCGGCGATCCGCGCGCTCCAGAGATCGGTGGCAGACGTCGGCAACGTAAGGCTTGACGAATATCGCGTGGACGCGATAACCGGCGGCACGGACGCCCTCGTTGACGTTTCGGTGAAACTCAGCAAGGACGGGAAGACCGTGACGTCACGGGGTGCGCGGACCGACATCATCATGGCAAGCGTCGAAGCAGTTATCGCCGGGATGAACAGATTACTCAGGGAAGAGCATGAAGACCGGAGCCAGGACTCTCATTGAAGCGCTGCAGCGAGAAGGGGTAGACACCATCTTCGGCTACCCCGGCGGCGTCGTTTTGCCGATCTACGATGAACTCTACGACTCGTCGATCCGGCACATACTGGTAAGGCATGAGCAGGCAGCAGCGCACGCGGCCGATGGGTACGCGCGTGCGAGCGGCCGCGTAGGGGTATGCCTTGCCACCTCCGGCCCCGGTGCATGCAACCTGGTCACCGGGATCGCGACGGCATATATGGATTCCATCCCCATCGTGGCGCTCACCGGCCAGGTGCCGACCGGCCTCCTCGGGAACGACGCGTTCCAGGAGTCGGATATCACCGGGATCACGATGCCGGTCACCAAGCACAACTACCTGGTCAAGGACGTCGCCGATCTCGATCGCGTGATCCAGGAGGCGTTCTACATAGCGCGGACCGGCCGCCCCGGCCCGGTGCTGGTCGATCTCCCCAAAGACGTCACCACGAGCCAGATGAAGAGCGGAGGGACCGTCCCCAAAACGGTCTCCCTCCGGGGCTACCAGCCCACCTACGAGGGGCACGTCCGCCAGATCGACAAGGCGCTCGACCTGATCGCCCGGGCGGAGCGGCCGCTCATCTACGCCGGCGGCGGGGTGGTCCTCTCGGGGGCATCCGCCGAACTCCTGGAGTTCATGGAGACCGCCGCCATCCCGGTGACGACGACCCTGATGGGGCTCGGCGCCGTCCCGGGCGACCATCCGCTCTGCCTCGGGATGCTCGGGATGCACGGCACCCAGTCGGCGAACTACGCCGTCACGGAGTGCGACCTCCTGCTTGCCGTCGGCGTCCGGTTCGATGACCGGGTCACCGGCAAGATCGAGACCTTCGCGCCGAACGCCGCGATCGTCCACATCGATATCGACCCGGCGGAGATCGGGAAGAACAAGAAGGTCGACGTCCCGATCGTGGGCGACGTCAAAGCGGTGCTCCAGGCGCTCCTCCGGCGGATGAAGAAGCGCGGGGAGACGGCGAACTGGGTCGCCCGGATCAACAACTGGAAGGCGCAGTACCCGCTCGGTTACAGCGACGACGGCCGCCTCCACCCGCAGTACGTCGTCGAGCAGCTCTCCGATGTCCTGAAGGGAGAGGGGATCATCGTGAGCGAGGTGGGCCAGAACCAGATGTGGACCGCTCTCTACTATAACTTCACGAAACCCCGGACCTGGATCACCTCGGGCGGTCTCGGGACGATGGGCTACGGCCTCCCGGCAGCCATCGGCGCCCACTACGCCCGGCCGGATATGCCGGTCGTCGACGTCGCCGGCGACGGCAGCATCCAGATGAACATCCAGGAGTTCGGGACGGTGGCGCAGTACGACATCCCCGTCAAGGTCGTGATCTTGAACAACATGTACCTCGGCATGGTGCGCCAGTGGCAGGAACTCTTCTACGACCGCCGCTACTCCTATACGGAACTCCCGCCGGTGGATTTCGTGAAGATCGCGAACGCCTACGGGATCGAGGGCCTCAAGGTCGAGGAGAAGGACGGTGTCCGGGGGGCGATCGAGACTGCGCTCGCCACCGACGGGCCGTTCGTCCTGGACTTCAGGGTCGAACGGGAGGAAAACGTCTTCCCCATGGTCCCGGCCGGTGCTGCAATCAACGAGATGATCGGGGTGCGCCAGAGATGAAACAGCATACGTTGAGCGTCCTCGTGGAGAACCGGGCGGGCGTCTTGAGCCGGGTCGCCGCAATGTTCTCGCGCCGGGGGTTCAACATCGAGAGCCTCGCCGTCGGGACCTGCGAAGAGCCGGATATGAGCCGGATCACGATCGTGGTGAACGGCGACGACGGGGTCGTCGAGCAGATGATGAAGCAGACCAACAAGCTCATCGACGTCATCAAGGTCTCGGACCTGACGGCGCGGGAGAGCGTGGAGCGGGAGCTTGCTCTCATCAAAGTGGCTGCCGAGACCGGCCCGGCCCGCGCCGAGATCCTGCAGATCGCCGATATCTTCCGGGCCCTGGTCGTGGACGTCGGGGCAAAGACGCTGGTGCTCCAGGTGACGGGGGATACCAGCAAGATCGACGCGCTGGAGACGCTCCTGCGCCAGTACGGCATCAAGGAACTCGTCCGCACGGGGAAGATTGCTCTCCTCCGGGGCCCAAAGACCGTGAAGAGTTCCAAATAACATTTTTTGGGGTGTAACCCCTCCGTCGTTCCATCGGGGTGTTCTCCCGGTCTCCTGCGATCGTGTTATATGTTAGCACGCCTCATACTGGCATAGCATGTTCTTCGGGCTACCTATTCATACGGAAATCATCGTGGGCGGCGTTGTCGCCCTGGTCGTCGTGTTGCTCGTCATATGGGGGCTCCTGTTCAGGGAGGCCGCTTGAATGGCGGATCTGATAACGTTCGCCCTGATCGGGCTCTACTTCGCTGTGCTCATCGGCATCGGGAACTGGGCCTCGAAGAAGATCCACAACACCGAGGACTATATCCTCGCCGGCAGATCGCTCGGGTTCTGGGTCTTCACGATCCTGATCGTCTGCTCCATCTGCAGCGGCATGACCCTCCTCGGCGTCAGCGGCTTTGGGTATACCTCGGGCTGGCCGGGGATCTGGGAGCAGATCTTCGTGCCGCTCGCGGCCGCGTTCTGCATCATTCTCTTTGGGGTGAAACTCAACGCCATCGGGAAGGAGCGGGGCTACCTGACCGTCCAGGACTACCTCGCGGAACGGTTCGAGAGCCCGCGGGCGCTCCGGGCGCTCTCTGCAGTCTCCGGGATCATCGTCTCGCTGATCTACCTGGTGGGGCAGTACGCCGCGATCAGCATCGTGCTCGTCTGGCTCTTTGGTATCCCGCACTGGGAGGCGCTGCTCATCTCCGGGGTCATCATCACCGCCTACACGGTCGTCGGGGGGCTTTACGCCGTATCCGTGACGACCCTCTTCCAGGGCGGGATCCTGATCTTCGGCGTGCTTCTGATGGCGCCGTTCGTCATCGCGAGCGCGGGCGGGCTTGCCCACATCGATACCGTCCTCGCCGGGGTCGACCCGAACTTCGTCGAGCCCTGGTTCCCGAGTCCGGCCTATGCCCCGTACGCCTATGCAACACCGGAGTTCCTCGTCTCGTTCGGGATCCTCCTGATGGTCGGTCTCGCCTGCGCGCCGCACGTCGTCAACAACGTCCTGGCCGCAAAGGAGGCCCGCTACTTCAAGTGGGCGCCGCTCGTTGCGTTCGCCATCTACGCGGTCGTGATGTTCCTGGTGAAGTTCACCGGGTTTGCCGTGCGGTCGCTCGTCGAGGAGGGGAAACTCGTGCTCCCCAACGCCGTGAACGCCCAGGACTTCGCCTTCATATCAGGCGTCGAGTATGCCATGCCGAACGTGGCGCTATGGGCACTCTTTGCCGTGATCGTCCTTGCGGCGGTGATGTCCACGACGGACCGGCTCATGCTCACCATCGGGACCATGTTTGCGTGGGACATCTACAAGAACATCTTCCGGCCCTCGGCACCCGACAGCGAGGTGCTCCTCGTCTCGAAGATCGCGGTTGTCGCCGGGGCCGGCGGGACGCTCCTGCTCGCCATCAACCCGCCGCCGATGCTCGCGTGGCTGATCTGGATGGGCATCGGGGTCATGCTCGCGACGTTCGCGGTCCCGCTGCTCGCCGGGCTCTACTGGCGCGGCGCGACCGGACAGGGAGCGATCGCGAGCATGGCAGTGGGGCTCGTCGGGGCCGCAGCCTTCGGCTACTGGCACCAGTTTGTAGCAAAGCTCCCGGTGCACTTCAGTTTGTATGCGCTCGTGCTCTCGGCTCTCGCCATGGTCGTCGTCAGCCTCCTGACCTCCAGGAGCTCACCCGCTACGCTCGACGGCACCCGGACCGGCTGGTTCATCCAGTCGCCCGGGAACGCTCCACGGCCGAGCACCCCGGGCGATTCCTTGCTTGTCGAGCGGGACTCACACCGTTAACAGCGGTGGTGGACCGCCCCCGGCATTTTTTCACTCCTCTGCCGGCTGGGAGTACGGCACCGCTCTGCCGTACGTCAACTACCCCCGGTTAAAACCGGGGGCTTGCAGCGGGGGCCCTTGTGGGGCACAGGGCTGCAATTTAATCGGTGCGAAGGTTGACGGTTCAAAAGA
>LDZT01012776.1_pt1 | contig 15873 bp, 21 predicted proteins | sample 615521 | NCBI WGS metagenome assembly LDZT01 (sample SAMN03408292, study PRJNA278302) | terrestrial metagenome | isolation source: oil reservoir sample SB1 | place: USA: Alaska, North Slope, Schrader Bluff formation | collected 2011-09
GGCGATGACCGGCTTCAGAACTTCCGGGAGATAGCGGCCTTGACCGGGACAAGCATGTCGCAAGTGGCACTGACCTATCTGCTCAAGCATGTCCAGTCAATTAAGAATGCTGTTATGACCGGCAGCGTTAACTGGTGCTGGGAAGATGAAGGCGGAGAGGGTTTGAAGCAGCGGATTGCAGATAGCCGAAACTATTTGTTGCTCCTGGCGGCCTGCATCGATGAGGAGGCCGTAACCAATGCTACAGTGCCCGATGTTTGCATTGCGGAAAGACCGGAAGAAAAGAGAAGCGTGGGAAGGGAAAGTCAGGATTAACTGCGGGAACTGTGTGCGGGGGGGACTGGGATGCGGGGAAGTGTAGGGAAGAGGAGAGGCTGAAAGAAGTATAACGGAGGTGTCTTGCCTGGTGACAACCGGAGATAAGCTGCAGAAAAATGATTTTAGGTTTGTCGAGAAACTTTTGTATGATCAGAAAACGCATGATACGGCTATTGCCGAACTTGAGGCAGAGATGGCAGAAATATTGGAAAACCTGCTGCCAGGCGGCTCCGGCTCATACGTGGATATGACCACGGCAAAAGGGCAAACGGATAGCCAGCCGGAAGTATGGACGATAAAAAGGGACGAAAACTTGCGGGTAAGGTATCTCAGGGGGCGGATAGCGGAAAGAAAGAGGCACAAGGCGGCTATTGCAGAGGCAAGGGAAAGCCTGGACGATTTGGAGAACCAACTCGTTTGGCTTAAATACGATCTCGAAAAGACTGCAAGGGACTGCTGGCGGAGTATGGGACTGCAAAAAAGCCGGTTTTACGAGATACGGGAAGAGATTGTAAATAAAGTGGCCCGGTTTATCGGGCTGATATGAGGGGTGCGAGATGAAAATAAAAGAGACAGGCTCTGTTCCCCGCCTGGTGAGCGGCATAATCACCCAAGCGATAGCGGATTACAAATTGCGGGAGAGCGTTATTCCCAAGATGGAGAAGAAAGTAAAAGACCTGGAAAGGCAGATCGAGGAAGGCGATGCCCTTTCGACGGAAAAGCTGGAGGCAAAGCTGACGATCAAGCGCAGGGAGCTAAGGGAAAAAATGCAGATTTGCAAAGAAGCGGAGGAGTTTATCAAAAGCGATAGATTCGACGAAATGGCCGATGCACTTGGATTTGACGCCGACAAAGCCAGAAAAAAATTAGGAATTACCGGAAAAATACCGGAAAAAATTCTATAGACAGGGCATTTCCGGTGTTATATACTTAAACTGGTGAGAAGTAAAAAGCAAGCCGCCTGGTAAGGGCGGTTTTTTGTTTGAGCGATTTTATTTGACGGCTGCAAGGGGATGACCAAATGAGGTGGTGGTGTGATCAGGAAGAAAAAGAAATACGAGCTAGCCGAAATAGATTATATGTCTGGAATGAAATATAAAGATATAGCAGATAAATATAGGGTTAGTATTAATACAGTAAAATCTTGGAAGCAAAGGTGTAAATGGAGCAGGGATAGTGTGCATACCAAGAATAATAAAAGTGCGCATACAAAAGAGAGTGCAAAAGAAGAAGTAAAAGCATTAATGGCAAATGAAGAATTAACTGATAAACAAAAGCTATTTTGTATATATTATACTAAATATTTCAATGCAACTAAGGCATATAAGAAAGCTTATAAATGTAATTACAATACCGCAATGGTTGAAGGGTCCAGACATCTGAGAAATCCTAAGATAAAAGAAGAGATCGATAGGCTTAAAGCAAGTAAATTAAAAGGGATCTTTTTAGAGGAAACAGATTTATTACAAAAGTATATAGACATAGCATTTGCGGATATAACTGATTATGCAAGATTTGGGAAAGAGGAGAAAGTAATTGGAATTAACGATAAAGGCGAATTAGTTAAAGCAGGACAAAACTTTGTCGATTTAATAAATGATTATGAAGTAGATGGTTCGTTAATAAAGGAAATAAAAGCAAGCGAAAAAGGTATAAGTATTAAGTTGGAAGATAGGATAAAAGCTCTGGAATGGTTAACCAATTTCTTCGAAATGAACCCGGAACACAAGTTAAGAAGAGAATTCAATGAGAAAAAACAGAGACTGGCTGAAGAAAGGTTAGAACACGATAAAGAAACTGCAAATAAGAAATATTGGTGATCAATATGGATAAACTACACCGGTTCCTTTGCTCCAAGCCCTGGCGGGATTTATCCTACAGCCTGAAAATAAAAGCCGGCGGTAAGTGCCAGTGTTGTGGTGATACGCCGGAAGATATGAGCTACCTTATCGGTCACCACACTGTTGAACTTACTGATGATAATGTAGATGATCCGGCTATATCGCTTAACCCTGAGATGATAAAGATTATCTGCCTCAGGTGTCACAATAAGGAGCACAGGCGCTTCGGCTACAGCAAGAAAGTTTATATTGTGTGGGGTTCTCCGCTGTCAGGCAAGAGTACGCTGGTTCGCCAAATTATGCAGTATGGCGATATAGTTTTGGATCTGGATGCGCTTTGGCAGGCGGTTACGTTTCAGCCGGAGTATGTCAAGCCAGATAATTGCCGGTTTAATATATTCGCATTGCGGGATGCGCTGCTGGACCAGATTAAAACAAGATATGGTAACTGGTATGATGCGTATATTATCGGCGGATATCCGGAGAAGTATGAGCGCGAGAGGTTGGCGCAAAGCCTGGGGGCTGAGCTTATTTATTGTGAGAGCACGAAAGAGGAATGTCTTGAGAGGTTAGAGAAGAGCGGGAAGCCAGAGAGCTGGAGGAGATTCATAGAGGAATGGTGGGAGAAATGATGATACCCCCCCCGGTCTAGTGCAGGAAAATAAAGCATCCAGACTGGGAGCGGGCCTTCGTGTGATACACACTGAAATTTTGACTTTTCATTTTTGAAATTTTGAAAGCACATAAAAGCAGGTGAGGTTATGGCAAACCCAGAATTGTCGGCCGAAATCGACCGCCTTAAGTTTGAATTTGTCGGTGCAGATGAAAACAAGATGCGGGCACTTGAAGGGCTCATCGAACAGGCCGCCTATGAAAGGTTATACCTCAAGCAGCTAAACGAGCAGGCTCTTGTCACCGGCCTGGTCCAGTTCCATCCGGAGAACGCCAAACTGCAAAGGCCGCTGCCGGTGTCGGCGGAAATTGCCCGGCACTCCGCGGCGCTGACGAATATACTGGACAAATTGTGTAAGCACCTAGCTGTGGGACAGGACGAAGATGATGACGAGTTGAGCGAATATGAGTAATGTTGCCAATATGCGTCAGCAATACCCGGACTCTTGGCTCCTCGAATACATCGAAAAAGCCAAATCTGGGGAAGAAATCGTCGGCAAGGAGCTAATGATGATGCTGGATATCTTGCTAAGCCATTTCGACAACCCAGATATCCGGTTTGATACAGCTGACGCTCATAAGCACATCAAATTCATCGAAACGAAATGCAAGCATTTCGAGGCCCCCTTTGCAGGGAAGCCTTTTATTTTGACCCTGCGGCAGAAAGCATATATTGAGTCCTTTTATAGTTTTAAAATATTCGAGCCAGAAATTGGCCGCTGGGTTAGGTTATATCAGGAACGGCTTATGCTGGTCGGGCGTAAATGCGGGAAAACACCACTGGAAGCGGCCATGGATCTTGCCGAGTTTTTCTGCGGAGAGATGGGCACAAAGATTTTGTGCAGCTCCAACGACTACGAGCAGGCCGCTCTGATGTTCGATGCCATCAATGCTATGAGGGAAGAAAGCCCGGCTATTGAGCGGGTAACCCACAAAAACATCAAAGGCATTTTCTTCGGCAACCCAAAACAGAAAAAAAAGAAGGGTAAATTCAGCCGGCAGAATAAAGGTAACATCCGCAAAATATCAGCCAAGACAGGGGCCAGAGAGGGGAGAAACATCAAAGTCGGATCAGCCGACGAAATTCATGAGCTGAAAGACGATTCTTCCATCATGCCGATTCGCCAGGCATTATCTACCCAGGATGAACCTATCTTTAGCGAGCTCACTACCGAGGGCTTTACAGAAGACGGCTACCTTGACAAGCGCCTGAAGGAAGCCAGGCAGGTTTTAAAAGGAGAACTGCACAGGCCACGCTGGCTGATCTGGCTTCATACCCAGGACAGCGAAGAAGAAATCTGGCAGGATGAAAAGTCCTGGCTAAAAAGCAACCCCGACCTGGGTGCCATAAAAAAATGGAGCTTCTTGCGTGGCATGGTCAATGAGGCAAAAACCAATTCTGCCACCCGTGCTTTCGTTTTAGCAAAAGATTTTAACATCAAACAGTCCGCATCCGTCGCCTGGCTGCAGCGGGCTGACATAATCAACATCGAAACCTTCGATATCGCAGACTTTGCCGGAGGCTTTTATATTTCTGGGAATGATTTTGCTGAAACAACGGACTTATGTGCTTCGGCGCTACTCTTGAAAAAGCCAAACGACAGACGCACTTATTTTTATTCCCGGTATTGGATACCGGAAAGCAAGCTGGAGAATAGTCCTGACGACGTGGATTACCGGGCCTGGGAGAGGGCAGGATTCCTGACCATAGTTCCCGGGAACGCGGTCGAGACATCTATGATTGCTGACTGGCACTTTGATCTGCTGGAAGAGTACGACCTGAAACCATTCAGAAGCGGCTTTGACAACCGATTTGCAAAGGACTTCCAGAACCGCTACATTGAGCTGTTCGGCGAGAAAATAGCCATCAACATCCCGCAGGAGGTTAAGGTCTTAAATAACCCGATGCGGACGCTGGAAGCCGACATGAAGGACAAGTTGGTCATCTACAACAATAACCCTATTTGCTTCTGGTGTTTTTGCAATACCGGAATAAAACTTGATAACCTGGGCCGGATCATGCCGGTCAAGATGCACACTACCAAGCGGATAGACGGAACCGCTGCAAAGATAATAGCCTACGCAATGCTGGAATGGTGTCGTAGCGAATTTATGAGTTTGGTTGGATAGGGGGGAAGATGAAATATGGGGGTTTTAAAATACCTCAAAAATATATTGCCAGGTAAGAAGAAAACATACTGGGCCTGGGTGAGCGATTCAGCGCCTATATTTAGCTCGTTTGGTAACAACATCTACTTGAGCGATTTTGTTAATAATGCTATTGACCGGGTAGCCAATGAGATAAGCAAAATTGAGCTGAAAAGTATTGTGCAGAACGGGGATGTGTTACAGGTCCAAAATGACGATATTACCCGGCTGTTCCGGTTTAGGCCTAACCCCCTGCAGACTGCCAGCGACTTCTTTGCGAATGTGGAGTGGCTCAGACGTAAAAACCGCAATGCTTTTATTTATCCGCAATACCAAGCTATTATCTTGCCTGGCGGCAGGCAGTTTAGGCGATACACAGCTTTCTATCCGCTAAAGCCAACGGCGGTTTATATCGGTATAGGGGAAGATGGACAGGTATGGGAAGTCAAGATGGACTTCGAGGACGGCTCAAACTATGTCCTACCCTATGCCGATTTAATACATCTGCGCTGGCGCCGGGGTGCTAACACTGTGATCGGCGGTGGTGACGACTACGGCCAGGCTAACGATACTGACATCATCCGGACCATTGATGCACTGGACAAGACCATCCAGGGGCTGCCCAAAAGTATCGAGGCCAGCCTGCAGATCAAAGGCGTGTACAACGCCAGGACCCTGGCTGATGCTCAAAAGATGGCTAAAATCCGGGACGATTTTGAAAGCCACATTGCAACCAGTGCGACGGGCATGGTAGCCACCGACCTGGCAGGCGAATTTACCCCGATGAGGATATCGCCCCCGGAGATACCGGAACCTGCGCTGAAATTCCTGAAGGCGATTATCCAGGAGCGTTACGGCGTGTCGGCGGCCATCCTCTCGGGTGACTACACCGGTGACCAGCACAGCGCTTTCTATCAGACGGCCATAGAAGACTTTATAATCCAATTTGAGCAGGCTATGACAGCTTGCGTTTTCACGTCCAGGGAGCAGGATGTGGGACACCGGATCAAATGTTACTACCAAAAAGTTAGATACATGTCTACTAAGGACAAGATGGAACTTGCAAGCCTTGCTAAAGAGACCGGCATAATGACCCTAAACCAGATAAATGAAATGTTCGGTCTGGAGCCATGGGGGGGTGGCAACCGAAGGCTGCAAAGCTTGAACTACGTAAATATTGAAGATGTTGACGCTTATCAGAAGGGCAGGGCTGGAATAAAACCAAAGGAGGGCAATGAGGGTGAAGAATAAACCGGGAACCAAAAAAGAAGAAAGAGTTAAAAGATATTTCGAGATCCAGGAGATCAGAGCCGTCGAGCCTACGGACGATGAACCGGGAGCAATAATAGAAGGCCTTGCTATTCCGTATGGTGTGAGAACAAATATTGGCGGATGGTTTGAAGAAATAATAATGAGAGGAGCCCTGGATGGTGCAGACCTAAAAGATGTGCCGTTTTTTATTCATCATCAGGGGCGAACCATCCCACTGGCGAGAAGCCGCAACAACAATGCCAATTCTACGATGCAGCTAACAGTAACCGACAGGGGACTAGAATTTAAGGCAAAACTTGACATTGATAATAACGTTGAAGCCAAGGCCTTATATTCGGCAATTAAAAGACAGGATATCGCAGGAATGTCTTTTTCATTCAGGGTAAAAGAAGAAAAATGGCTAAACCTGGACAAAGATCTGCCCGTCAGGGAGATATACAAATTTGATAGGATATACGAGATATCGGCATTATGGTCGCCTCAATACGAGGAGACAAACATAATAGCTCGGGCCGAAGCACTGGACAGTGCAGATAAAGCGGCGCTGGAGAGCGCCAGGGCCACGCTGGATAGCGAAAAGAACGAGCAAGAGGATTTAACTAAACTAAAACTTACAATACTGAAAGAAAGTTGAGGAAAAAGGTATGAATAAAAAGCAATTACTTGCCTTAATTGAAAAGAAGAACAAGGCAAAAGAAGCTCTTCGCGGTAAAATTGAGGCTTGCGAGGATGTTAAAGAACTTCGCACCCTGCAGACTGAATGGAACGACCTGAATGATGAAATCAGGGAACTGCAGGCTATGGCAGACGCTATCCCTGACGAACCGGCTCCGGGACAGGACAATGCTTCTACCACGGTTCCTGAGCGTACTGCAGCGGTAAACGGCGAAATCCCCGGCGTGGTTGCATCTAACGCTAAGGGCGAGGAGAAACGTGGTTTAGGTGTGACCGTGCCCAGCGACCCCTTCGGCACCATGGAATACCGCACAGCGTTCATGGAGTTCTGTAGGACTGGCAAAGCATCCACTGAATTTAGAACTATGCAGCCTGAAATCAGAAGTGATCAGTTAACTACCGTTGCCGAAGTATCGGCGATTATCCCGTCCACCATTTTGCGAGAGATCATTAAGGAAGCCAAGGTCTACGGACAAATCTTTTCCCGTGTCAGGCTGTTAAACATCAAGGGCGGTGTCACCGTTCCCATCCTGACCCTCAAACCGACCGCCACAAGGATTGGCGAAGACGCCCCGTCTAACAAGAAGAAGGTTACCGCCAACACCAAGGTTACCTTCAGTTATTATGGGCTTGAATGCAAGGTTGCGACTTCGCTGCTGGCTGAAACCGTTACTCTGGAAGGCTTTGAGGCCTTAATCAAAGACCTTATCGGCGAAGCCATGATCAAGGCCACCGAGAGTGAAATCATCAGCGGCGACGGTGACGGCAAGTGCCTAGGGATTACTGCCGATAGCAGGGTCCCGGCTGGTAACAAAGTAACCCTGACTGCAGACGAGTTCGGGGCCTGGGACGCCTGGAAAAAGAAAGTTTTTGCCAAGATGCCGCTGGCACATAAGGCAGGCGCTACCTTCCTCATGGCTTCCGGCACCTGGGAGGGCTACATCGATGGCATGGTTGACGCCAACGGGCAGCCGGTAGGAAGGACCAACTACGGCATCAGCGACGGCCCCCAGGAGCGTTTCGGTGGCAAGGAAGTTATCCAGGTTGAAGACGATATCATCGAACCCTACGACGACGCTTCCGCGGGCGACGTTGTAGCCATCTACTGCAACCTGAAGAACTACGCCATCAACAGCAATATGCAGATGATGATGTTCCGCTATTTCGACCACGATACCAATGAGTGGATCGACAAGGCCATCCTTATTAACGATGGTAAGCTGCTCGATCCTTACGGTGTTGTGATCATCAAGAAGGGTTAATGACGACATGAATGGGGGTTCTGCTTAAACGGCAGGCCCCCTAATCTTTAGAAACGGAGGTAAAAGCATGTATCCATATAATTACAAGATGGGGCAGCGCATTCAGACGGATATCCCTGGTGTCGCCGTTGACCGCGCCTTTCTGGCTCACTTTCATATCGACGCCGAAGATGCCCCGGCAGCTAGCTCCGATGGCATACTGGCGGCTACCAACCTGGGCGAGGCAGTGCAGTCCATTACAACGGGAATAACAAGCCCTGCCGTACCCCGGAACATCAGGGTTGACGGCAATGTTTCCGGCATTGATGGTGTGGTAAAAATCACCGGCACAAACTTTGCGGATGAAATAATCACAGAGGATATCACCGCAAACGGAACCAGCGACAAAGATGGTAACCTGGCATTTAAAACCGTTACCAAAATAGACCTGCCAATTCAGGACCATATCCCTGCAGCTCAAACTGAAACAATCGAAGTCACCAACGAATGTACAAACACCGAGGAAATCAGCGTTGCCGTAACCGCGACTACGCTGCTTGGAGAGGATAGCGGGGAGAGCGTAACCGTTGCCCTTGATGCCACAGTGCACACAACCGTGACGTTGGTTGCCGCCGCTGTTGTTGAAGCCCTAAACGAAAACGAGGTTATCAGCGCAGTATTTGAAGCGTCAAATGCCGAGGGAGTTATTACCCTTGCAGCAAAAGAGCCCGCAGCAAATGATAGTAGCTTGGCAATTGCCTTTATGGCTGGAACTTCCGGCGTGACTGTCGGCAGCTCGACCGATGGCACCACGGGTGTCCCCTACGACCAGATCAGCGTCGGTTGGGGCGATAAGTTCGGCCTGCCGTATAAGCTCTATGCTGATGAGTTGGTGATCCTGAAGTTGTTCAACAAGGCAAAAGAGGACACCGAGGGAACCGTTACCGCCGATGCGACCGACTTGGAGAAAAACGTATACGACCCGAATGCTGGTGCCGATGGGCAAAAAGACATTGACCTGTACATTATCGTCTAAGGAGGCTGACGGAGTATGGCACTCATAGACCAAGTAAAGCCTAGGCTCGGGGTGTTCTACTCCGAGGCCAGCAAGGACGCAGAAATCCAGGGCATGATCGACGCAGCAACAGAATATTTCAAAGGAGCGGGGTGGGATATAGGTTCCACCCCGTCTGCTTTGGCTATCGAAGCCGTGGTGCTGTACTGTAAAATGGCACAGTCAACAGATGCGGCGCAGTTGGCCAACCATCCGGTGCTAATTTCTTTTATTGCTCAGGGAAGGGCGGAGGTCGAAAAAGATGCTTAAATTTAACCCGACTACTCCGGTCAAATTCTACGCCAAGACTACGGAATACGTTCCCGGCCAGGGGCAGGCGTCAACCTGGGATCTGGTCACAAGCGGCGCATACAACACTTTCTACTGCGAATGGGCCGGCGGCTTCGGCGACCGGGCGCTGTCTGCTGAGGCCCTGGGGGTAAAAGACTTTGCAACAGTGCGGACGTTCTATAACCCTACGGTGTATGAAAAACTCCGGACCGTGCAGGTGGTAGTCATTAAAAACGCCAACCCTTCAGCCATAAAAGACGGTGTGCCGGATAAAAACAACCCCAACGTATACGAGCTTTGGGGGGGGGTGGATAGCGTCAAAGAAGAAAACCAGTTCATGGAGTTTCGTGTAAGGAGGTATGAGGGCCTGTGAGCGATATACGTGGCATAGTACAAACTGCCCTTGACACCGCCCTTGCTGAAACTGGGGTTTATTCCTACTGGCAGAGGAAATCAGGAGCCGACGCAGACGAGTATATCGTCTATACCCAGGCCAGCGACAGCGGGGAAGCCTTTGCCGATGACGCGCCTTTGGTCAAGTCTGCAGGTATCACCGTCCGCTATTACTACCGAGCGGACAAACTGGATACCCATACGGGCAGACAGGCGGTAAAGAGCCGGGAGGAAACCATACAGGCTGCTCTGGAAGGTGCAGGGTTCGTGATACCTTACGGCTCGTTTGACGCCGGTGATGTAGACGATATTGGTTATTTTGTTACCGTCTTTGAGTGCGAATATTGGAGGGCGATTTAAATGCCTGTAAAAATAAATATTTCCGATTTGCAAGATACCATCAATGATATGCTCAGAGAATACGGAGATGTGATCTACCAGGCTACGGAAGAGGGGCTTGACGCTGCCGAAAAGGTTTTAATAAAAAACCTAAAAACTGCAAGCCCGGAAGGGCTGACAAAGAAATTTAAAAAATCATGGAAAAGTAAAGGCAAAAAATACAAATTAGTGCGGTATGTTGGCAATGCAAAAACAGTTCCCGGGAAAAGCGGAGAGATTCCGCTTTCTAATATTCTTGAGTATAGCTCAAAATCAAAGCATCAAGGGTTCATTAAAAAGACGTATGAAGTGAGTATAAATGAGATGGCCGCTGTCGTAGTGGCGGAAATCAAAAAGGAGGCATAGTCCCTAATGGCGAACAAGATTAAGTTTGGCCTCAAAAATGTTTATTATGCCGTTGTAACTGAAGCGGGCGCTGAAGTGCAATACGGCACCCCGAAACACATTCCCGGTGCCGTGAATCTGACTCTGGCTGCAGCAGGTGAAAGCGTCCAGTTCTATGCGGATGACATAGTTTACTACGAAGAAAATACCAACAACGGCTATGAGGGCAGCCTGGAAATGGCACTTATCCCGGATGAATTCAGAGTTGACGTATTAGGTGACGAAATAGATTCCAATGGAGCGCTCATCGAAAATGCCAATGCAAAGCCTAAGAAATTTGCTCTGATGTACGAGTTTGACGGTGACGTAAACAAGGTCCGACACGTCAATTATAGTGTACTGCCGACGAGGCCCAACGTTGACGGTTCCACCAAAACTGCAACCAAAGAACCACAGACTGAAACCATGAACATTGCCGCACGTCCGGCCATTGACACAGGAGATGTCAAAGCAAAACTCAAGCAGGGCGATACCGGTTACGATGCCTTCTTCACGGCAGTTTACCTCAAAAATGCGCCAACTAATACCATCGAAGAAGCGACAACTGATACCGAATTTGATAAATATGTTCCCGCCGATATAGCAATTGATGTAACTTCAGACGATGGTACCAACGTAGCTAAAAATGTGCTGCTTGATGGTGTGCCGATTGCTGGAGTTAATTTGACCGTAAACGGCGTGGACGTTACTATCGCTCAGGCGGTATTTGCTGGGCTTGACGAGGGAGATTACGCTATCACGGTTGAATTCCTCAGGGGCAACGCCGTGACCATAACCCTGACCGTAACCGATACTACGCCGTAGGGGGCAAAGACAATGGAAAAAATACTGACAATCGACGGGCGCCAGGTGAAATTCAAAAGCACTGGCGCCTTTTTACTTCGCTATAAAGCCCAGTTTAAACGTGATGCGCTGCAGGACTTACTTAAACTTGAAGGCGCTATCGACAAAAAGAACCAGATAAAAGATATTGACGCGCTGGATCTTGAAGTGCTGTATAACATGGTCTGGACGCTGGCGAAAGTTGCCGACCCAAGCATCCCGCCTCCTATGGAATGGCTGGACGAATTTTCAGCGTTTCCGATCATGGAGATACTGCCTGAAGTAATGGACATGATAACCGGATGCCTGACCTCCACGGTGAAATCTAAAAAAAAATAGATGATACCGATGATAACGGCCCTTTGGAGCTTACAACAGAATTATTAATGTTACGGGCCATTGAAAGGGGCTTGTCTTTGGCCGATTTTAAAGATTTAACGCCCGATATGATATTCGGATATATTGCAACTTACAACAATGAGCGCTTAGATGATAACGAAAAAGAAGATACCGTGAGGATGGCAACCCAGGCAGACATGGATCGCTTTTAGGAGGTGAGGCAGATGGCTAATAAAAGCATTAAGGGCATAACGATACAAATTGACGGCGAAACTACCGGCCTGCAGAAATCTCTCGGCAACGTCAATAAGCAAGCAAAAGATATTCAGTCCGAGCTTAGACAAGTCGATCGCCTGCTGAAGCTGGACCCGAAAAATACTGAACTCATCGCCCAAAAGCAAAAACTTCTTAGCGATGCTGTCTCCACAACAAGCGAAAAGCTCGATAAGCTCAAATCTGCACAAGAAGAAGTCAATGAACAATTCCGCAAGGGCGAAATCTCTGAAGAGCAATACAGGGCTTTCCAGCGGGAGCTAATCAAAACCGAAAACGACCTGAAGAAATTCGAGCAGCAGCTAAAAGAAACGACCAAAACTAGCCGCTCTCTCGGCGACACGCTCAAAGCCGCCGGGGACAAGATGAAGGCTGCCGGGCAGAAGATTTCCGGTGTCGGAAAAACAATGACCAAGTCGGTAACAGCTCCTATCCTGGGGGCGACGGCAGCTGTCGGTGCCCTTGCGGTCAAAGCGGGACAAACCGCTGATCGCCTGCTCGATCTGCGTGATATTACCGGACTAAGCACGGATAGTATCCAAGAATGGCAATATGTCGCTAATCAGGCCGGGGTTGAAAGCGAGACCATGACCAAGGCGGTCGAAGGTTTAACTCGTAAAATCCCGCAGTTGGAGCAGGAAAGTAAGCTAGTTACCGATCAGCTAAACAAGTTAGGGATATCCTTTGCTGACCTTAAAGAAATGTCTCCTGACGAGCAAGTAGATACCTTAATGAATTTACTGGCTGAGATGGAGGACCCTCTTGAGCGTAATGCCATCGGTGCTCAACTGTTCGGCGGTGCATGGAAGGACCTGGCCCCAATCCTGGGAATGGGTGCTGACGGAATAGCGGCAGTAAGACAAGAAGCTAGAGACTTGGGGATTATTCTCGATGAAGACTCGATTGAAAAGGCCAATGAATTTAGGCAGCAACTGGACAAACTGAAAGCTACTGTGAGCGCAATAGCTTTTTCCATAGGCGCAGAACTTGGAACTGTTTTAAAAGATGAAATAGGCCCTGTCATAAACGATACGATTATTCCGGCTTTAAAAGGCATGGCTGAGAAAATAGCAAATAATGTAAAGTGGTTTGTGGACCTCGATCCCAAATGGCAAAAAGTAATTTTAGCCGCAGTTGCCTTTGCCGCAGCGCTGGGGCCGTTGCTCATAATCCTGGGTTCGGTCGTAACTGGCATTGGTGCTCTACTGCCGGTGCTCGCCGCTGTTGTTAGTCCCATCGGTCTTGTTATTGCCGCTGTAGCCGCGCTTGTAGCAGGACTTATTTACCTCTGGAATACCAATGAGCAATTTCGTGATGCCGTGACTAAAATTTGGGAAGCTATAAAAAAAGTCTTTGAGGTTGCGGTTAACGCTATTAGTACAGTTGTGAAAAAGGCATTCGAGGCGCTTCAGAAGTTTTGGGATGCCTGGGGCAAGACAATCCTGGCTATTGCGAAACGTATTTGGGATCAGATTAAGCTTACTGTCCAGACAGCTATAAATTTGGTGAAGGACATTATTGGATTTGTCCTGGCCGTCATCCGTGGAGACTGGGAGGAAGCATGGAACAGGGTTAAATCTATTTTTGAATCAGTCTGGAACTTTATCAAGGGCACTGCTCAGAATGTTGCCGGCGCTATAAAAGATATTTCCTCTGGCATCGTTAGAAATATGAAACAGCTTCCCCAGGAGCTTCTCAACATCGGTCGCAATATGATCTCCAACTTCGCTCAGGGCATTAGAGATCGGATCAGCAACGTAACCGGCGCCATCGGAGATGTAGCGCGAAAAGTGCGTGATTTCTTGCCGTTTAGCCCGGCGAAAGAAGGCCCGCTCCGGGACATACCGGATTTCACGGCTCACCTGGTGGACCCGGCTAAAGAAGCATTAAAAGAACTGCAATCCGTCATGCGCAGCGGCATGGATAAAGTCAGCATGGCGATGCCTGCTCTTTCACTTGAAGGAGCGGCAGTTGCAGGAGCAGCGGGTACGTCTATTGGTAATTATCGTTATGGCGACATTGTGATTCAAAATATGAACGTGAGAAGCGACCAGGACATAAAGCTAATAGCACGGGAGCTGCACACACTTCAGCAGCAATCGGCACGGGGGAGGGGAATGAGATGATAGGATTTACCTTCAGAAATATTCATTCCTCATTTTTCGGAATCGGGGTAAAAAGCGTTGACCGGTCTTTGATACCTGAGCTGCGTAGGAACGAATTCACCATTCCCGGACGGCATGGGACCATTGACTTTGGCCTGAATACATATGAGAAGCGTCCTATCCGTACTTGGATAGGACTTTTGAAAAATGCTGACTGGCAAGCGCTCAGGGAAAAGGCCCGGGAGATAGCAAGCTGGCTAAGCGGCAAGGGGATGCTCATATTCGATGATGAGACGGACAAGGCTTACGATGCAGCTGTTTACAGCTATGTGGGCATAGAGCAGATTGAATTATTGCCGGCTGGCCTTTTGGAAGTGGTATTTGAATGCCAGCCTTTTGCCGAAAGTCTTGAATATCAACAAACCAACGTGCCGGGCATAACAACAAAGCCTTATAATATAACGGCCAATGTAGCGGGCACATCTGAAACCTGCTGCATTATTACTATAAAAAATTTAGGCGATTCAAACATAGAAGGTATCACCATCACCAGAAAGGTGGCGATTTAAGGTGGCAAGTGCATCCAACTGGCTTGAAGAAGCCGTTTTAAACTATTTTTTTCGTAACCAATCCGTAGCGCAGCCGACAACAGTTTATTTGGCGCTGTATCTCAATGACCCTACCGACGCCGACACTGGTACTGAAGTTAGCGGAGGCGGTTACAGCCGTAAACAGGTTACTTTTGGGGCCCCTTCTCAAACTGGGGATAAAGGTGTAATTAGCAATAATGCCAAGATTGAATACGATATTGCTGCTACAGACTGGGGGCAGGTATCGCACTGGGGTATAAGAACTGCTCAAACAGCAGGCAACCTGCTTTGTAGGGGTAGCTTCTCCCGGATTGAAAATGTTCAAGCCGGGAACAGATTCACGATTGAAATCGGCAATCTGCAAGTAAGCATGGAATAGGAGGGCGCTATATGTTCAATAGGCAGCCCTACAACAGGGGTAAATTTAATGTTCCAAGCGCAGCTATTTCCAGTAATAGCGGTATTGCCCTTCTTAAGTTGGGAGCTATACCGGTAAGTGCTCAGCGGACGATAAGCGCCAACGGCCAGGCAAGCATGAAATTAAGTGGACTTTCTGACGGGACCATAGTCAGATATGCTGCTGGCTCTTGTCTATTTACTTTAGGCAGTTTTGCTGATGGCACGAAAGTATTTATCGTGGAAACGGAAGCTGCAGCCCTGGTAATGCTGACACAAGCAACCCATCAGCTATCAGGCGAACAGATAATGCGCTTTGAAGATCGAGACGGAAATCCTTTGGTATTAAAGCCCGGCGATGAGTTGGTAATCAATACCTGCGACCTGACCGTTACTCTGAATGGACTGAACGCTATGGAGTACTTTGCGGCAGACAGTGAATTTCTGAATCTTTTAAACGGCGAAAATACCATTGAATACAATGACGAGAGCGGCGCCAGAAAAATTAGCTTCGATATAATCTGGAAAGATAGGTGGCTATAGTGGAGAACATTATCCGTGTATATGATCAAAATATGAAAAAACTCGCCTATCTGGAGAATGCTTATAATATAAGCTATGAACTGCCGCTAAACGAGCTCTGGTATGCCAGCTTTACCA
>LDZT01005155.1_pt1 | contig 15870 bp, 11 predicted proteins | sample 615521 | NCBI WGS metagenome assembly LDZT01 (sample SAMN03408292, study PRJNA278302) | terrestrial metagenome | isolation source: oil reservoir sample SB1 | place: USA: Alaska, North Slope, Schrader Bluff formation | collected 2011-09
CGGCTCGCGCCGCTCCAGGTACTCGAGCGATACAATCAGGAAGTCGCCACGCTAGCCGTGGCATCCAAATGAACGAGCCGACGCGAAACCCGGGGCGTTCCAATGCCAAGGGGTAGAATCAGCGGCACCGCATACCATGTGGACTGCTGGACCCATTTCGGATCAACCGCGGTTACGTCGATAACACAGGAGCGTTGCGCCATGTCAGCCGAAGTCGTGAGGACAATCACCATGGGCCCACAGTGCGACGGTCTTCTGAATCCCGTCGATGCGGAGACTGGCAGACGCCTCCTCAAGTATGAACTCGCGCGTTCGCGCCAGTCTGGCAGGTTCTGGCACTGTGCCAATCCAGGTGCACTCCGGACCGGCTGAAGCCGACCGGTGCCACTTACATGCCGAAACGCACCTTCCACGTGACGCTACTCACCCGGCTACCCAGGCCGGGTGAGACGAAGACCAGGCTGATTCCCCTACTGGGTGCCGATGGCGCGGCTGCCCTCCACACGGAGATGGGGACCCATGTGTCCCGCCAGCTCCGAATGCTTCGCGCTGTGCACCGTGTGAGGGTGATCGCCCGGGTGACGGGAGGCAGCCACCGCGCCGCGAGAGACTGGCTGAAGCTCCCCACGAGCCAACAGTCCGACGGGGATCTAGGGCAGCGACAACTCCACGCACTCGAACAGGGAATCCGCCGGACCCATGTCGCCGCAGTCATCGGATCGGATGCGCCGAGCGTCGATGCCGCGTCGATGCACGTTGCCCTTGAAGCGGCTGCTGAGAACGGCGCTTCCTTCATAGCAGCCGATGACGGTGGCTACTGCATGCTTGCAGTCAGGTTCGACTGCCTGCCCGCAGTCGGATCCATGCTGCTCTCCTCCATCGACTGGGGGACCAGTGACGTCCTCAAGCAATGCCTCGCACACCTCGGTGCATCCGGAATCGTGCCCATGGTGCTCGGCCCATTCCCCGACGTCGACCGCCCGGAGGATATGGAGGCCTGGAGCGCCGTTCGAGCCGCCTGGTACGAACCGCCTCGTTCGCTTGCGGTGATCGTCCCGACGTTGAACGAGGCGGAGGCGCTTCCCGGACTGCTGGAGCACCTCTCCGGACACGGCGCAGACATCATCATTGTCGATGCAGGCAGCACGGATGACACGCGCGAGATCGCGAAAAGCGCGGGAGCCCGCGTGATCGAGAGCGAACGTGGGCGCGGGCTGCAACTCAACGCCGGTGCCCTGGCCGCCGATGCCGACGCGCTCCTGTTCCTGCATGCTGACACCATTCCTCCCGAGGACTTCACGCAGTACATCCTTGAGGCGCTGTCTGATCCCGGGCTGCTCGTGGGCGCTTTTCGGTTCGACACAGGCGGGCGCACGACGACGATGCGGATACTCGAAGCCGGCACGCAGCTTCGCAGCGCGTTGCTCCACTTTCCCTACGGCGATCAAGGACTCTTCTGCAGACGGGTGGCCTGGCAGGCGCTCGGCGGCTTTCCTCAATCGCCGGTCATGGAGGACTACGAGTTCGTCGCTCGTGCGAGGAGGGCAGGCCGCGTGCGCGTGCTTCCCCAGCCCGCCCTGACGTCGGACAGGCGCTGGATGGAGTCTGGGGCCTGGCGCTGGACGGCGCTCAACATGGCCACTGTTGCTCGATTCCGGCTGGGATCGACACCCGAAGAACTGGCGGCGTGGCGTGCGAAGACCGCTATTCGAAGCGGTAGACGAAACCCGTGTCGAAAGTAGCGGAGTCGAAGGCCTCGGCGGCTCCGGTGACAAGCAGCTCGAATGTGCGCTTGCTGGCCGTGATGTTCGCGTTCAGCTCCTCAACCGGCGTCGGCTGCGGCATCACGCCATTCGCATAGTCCACGCCGAAGCCGATAAGCGCATATGGCAGCTCCAGCTCGCCGGCGAGGACAGCTTCGGGGCCCGCCGTCTGACTCACGGCGGAGACGCCCACCGCGCGCATCGCGGCGATCTCAGCGCGTGAGTTGAACCGGGGACCGAGTGCGTACGCGTAGGTGCCACGGTGTTGAGCTTCGACCTGCGCGTCATGCGCCGCAGCGGTGAGACCCGCCCGCAGTGCCGACGAGAACGGCGATCCGAAGATGAAGTGCCCGCGCCGCGGGTCCCCGGGTTCCATGAAGAACGTGCATGGCGACCCGTCAGGCAAGCGGTTCTCCGGGAAGTAGAGGTCATCGAACACAATGGCCGAGCCGAGCGAGATCTCAGGGTCCACCACGCCACAGACGGTCGTACCGACGATCGCACGACAACCCAACTGGTGAAGCGCCCACACGTTCGCACGGTGCTCAACCGACGCTGAAAGCCGCTCGTGCCGATCCCCGTGACGTCGCAGCAGCCGAACCTCGACCGCTGTGCCGGGGACTCGTCCCTCGGTCACCGGCACCGTGCCGTAAGGAGTCTCAACGAGGGCTTCGCTCATCCACTCGAACGCGAAGTCGGCGTTCGTGCCGCCTATCAGGCCGATCGTCATACCGTCGCACCCCCGCAACTGCTGCCCTGGCCCGCAGTGCAGCCGAGGCAGTGCTCGGCAAAGCGGATCTCTCGCGTGAGGAGGGCGCGCTCGTCGAACCCGAAGACGCTCAGTGGCTCGACGCCACCTATAGCCATATCGAGCATCTGATTGAAATCGCAGTCGTAGAGCGTCCCGTCGTGCGCCACCGAGACCATGGACCGGCACATGATGGCTTCTGCCGCAGCTGTATTCGAGTTCTCGGCTAGCAGCTCCATATACGCATCTGCAGCCCTGCCCACATCGAGCTTCTCGCCGAACCGCTCGATGGGCATGTTGGTGATCGTGTACAGCGAGCTGAACTCCACACCATGTCCGTCGCCCAGTTCACGTCTGAAGTCGGCCTCGAGAGCACATTGCGCAGGAGGCAGGTAGGCATCGAGGGGATTGCTGACCAGATTGAGGACGAGGTGGCTACCCGTTCTGCCATACCCCTCGGCGTTCAGCATCCTCAGCGCGGCGATGCTCTTCTCGAACACGCCAGCGCCGCGCTGACCATCAGTGTTCTCCTGCGTGTAGCACGGCAGCGATGCGATCACCTCAACACCGTTGCGGGCGAAGAACCGGGGCAGGTGGCTCATCGAGCGCCCGGTCAGTGGGTGTGGGTCGATCGTCACCGTGAGGTTGTGCCGCACGAGAACGCGCCGCCCGAGAGCCCGCACACGCTCGACCAGCGATTCGAACCGCGGGTGGAGCTCCGGTGCGCCACCGGTGATGTCCACGGTCGTGATGCACTGATGCTCGGCTACGATCTCTACACACCGATCCATGACCGCGTCAGACATCGTCTCGGTCCGCCCCGGCGACGCTCCGACGTGGCAGTGCGAGCATGCCTGGTTACAGAGCCGCGTGATGTTGAGCTGCAGCGTCTCGAGCGAGAGCGGCGCCAGGTCGTATTCGAACGACGACATAGCCCGCTGTACGGATTCCACTGCCATAGCCTTCCTTCCGACCTCCTACCGGTACCTGAAGACCTCGTAGGCGCGAACCGATGCGAGTACCAGCAGTCCGAGACCCACAGGCGCGAGGACGACCCAGCTCCCGCGCATCGCAGCGAAGACACCCACTGCCGATTGGCCTCCCAGCAGCGCGAGGAACACGCCGAGCACGCCAGCTACGAGGCCGAGGACGCCGAGGATACGCCTGCCGAGCCGCGCCCGGGGCGGATCTGCTTCCGCGAAGGCGGCGACCGCAAGGCCGAGCACGGAGCCAGCGACGACGGGCCATGCCGTCACCCGGCCGAGCAACGCAACGCCCAGAGCGACCGCAAACCCGACCGACGAGCCTGCCAGCATGCTCGCTGCGAGGCGCTGTGCCATAGCGGTGGCGTCCCGCGAACCCATCCGGGTGGTAGCAGGCGCCTGGCGCGCCTCGCAGATTATCTCCAGAACGAGCGCAGCGGTCGACTCCGTGATGTCGGCGCAGTGTGTCGCCGACTCGCGGGAGCCAGGATCCATCCCTCGCTTGATCACCCGGCAGCACGTTGCGCCCCAGCGCTCCTTGAAGCGCTCGCTTAGCTGAGCCGAGAGTGCCTCCGCGCGCAGACGCTGCGCCTCGGGTGGCAATGCCTCGGACTCGGCGTATGCCCCCATCGCCATCACAGCACCGGCGAGCGCACCACACACGCATCCGCTGTTCCCGATCCCCGACGTGAAACCGCTCCCGGACGCCTCGTGAAGGAAGGCAAGATCGGCGCCGTCTCGCAGCGACCTGATCACCGATTCCGCGCAGTTGTGTGCGGCAGCGTAGTCCGCCCGTGCAGCGTCAGCCACCCGGATGTGAGCGGTCATGATCCACTCCTCCGTCCGAGAGCGAACAGAATGGCGCCGGGCGCTGTACTCACTGCGACCACCGCGAAGAACAGCAGGGAGGCGACCACGGCCTGACTCTCGGGAACGCCTGCGAAGCCGAAGAAGTATGCGTAGCCTGCTTCTCGCACGCCATGACCCGAGATTGAGACCGGCACCATCGTGACCGCGGATACGATCGAGGTATACACGACGCATTCGGCGAGCGGCAGCGGGACGCCGAGGGCCCGGAAGATACACCAGTTCACCGCTGCCACGAGTACCTGGAAGCCGACCGATAGGGCGAGTACCCCCAGCGTGACGGACGGCCTACGCAAGGTCGCGCCCACCGCGCTGGTAGCCCGCCCCACCCAGCCCCCGACATGCTCGAAGCGCCCCCCCATCGACGAGCCCACCAGACGCTCACCGAGCGAGGGGATCATGAAGAGACCGGCCAGCCCGACGCCCACCACGAAGACCACACCAACTGCGGCGGCCGTCTGCGTGTCGATCGGCACGAAGGGCAACCCGAGCAGCGCGGTGAGAGCTAGCCCCACCGATGCGATCAGACGCTCGCTGATGACCGATGCAGCACCCTCGGGCGCATCCCCGGCATCACGACCGACATCCCAGGCACGAACGACGTCACCGCCTACGGATGTCGGCAGGAAGTTGTTGAAGAAGAACCCCACCATGTAGTGGCGGACGAGCCGCCAGAAGCCGATGGTGAAGCCACGCGCCCTGAGCAGCACCCCCCACTTGACCGCCGAGAGAGCGACCGCAGCGTACACGACACCCACAGCCGCAAGCATCCAGGTCCAGTCGAGTGTGGCGATCGCATTGCCGACAGCCGCCAGATCGAGCCGACTCATGATGAATCCGAGCAATACGACACTGACAAGCCCGCGCAGGGCGGTGCCGCGCCACTGTGTGCCACGCGCGGTCGGCCGCGTCTCAAGTGTCATTACAGTCTCGCCGTTCACGCTGACTCAGCAACCCCCGTCTCACGCTGCAGCTTCTTCATGAACAGAGGCCGTACGGTCGCCCCGACAACGAACACCACGATGGTGAACAGGAAGATGAAGAAGAGCACGCGTATGCTGCCGGTGAGATTCTGTCCGAGGTATGAGTAGACGAGCGTCGCGGGCAGCTGGCCGAGTCCGGTGGCGACGAAGAACCGCCAGAAACCCATCGAGGTCAGGCCCGCACCGTAGCTGATGATGTCGAAGCTGACGAACGGGAGAAGGCGCGCGATGAGCACGGTCCTGTCGCCGTACCGCTCGAAGAACAGGTCGGACACCTCGACGGCCTTACTACCGCCGGCAAGCTTCTCGACGGCCGGGCGCCCCAGAGAGCGCGCGATCCAGAAGCACAGCGCCGCCCCTGCCATTGCACTCGACCACGACAAGAGCGCACCCCACGCCCATCCGAACATCAGGCCGTTGGCGAACGTCACCACGAATGCAGGCAGTGGCGCGGCGATCGACTGAAGGATCATGAGGACCGCGCTCACCACCGGTGCCCACACGCCGAAGCCGAGCAGATAGTCGCGCACGTACTCCACGTCTCCACGCGCGAGCACGTCGATGGCTGTGTCGACCCACTGCCTCGCACCAGGAACGAACAGATAGACGATCGCCCCAGCGGCGACGAGAACGCCGCCCTTCACGAGCTGCTTCTTCCGCTCAGGCGTGATGGTGCCTGCCGGAATGCGGTTCCGATTCTGCCAGGCAAGTACGAGCAAGAACGCGACGCCGATCACCGTGGTCACCACGGTGTAGGCGGTGAGAGCCGACCCCGGCGCAGAGTCGGTGACAGCCGTGTAGAAGACGACGGTAGGCAACGTGCCGACCGCAGTCACCGCAAGGAACTCACGAAACCGCATCCTTGTGCCGCCGCACACCAGCGTGACGATATCCTGCGGGACGAACGGTAGAAGACGCAGACCGAGCAGGACCCACTTCCCCATTCCGGTAGGCGGCTTGGCCTCACCCAACCGGCGGGTCCGCCATGCCGAAAGCGGAGTCCCGATGAGACCGCGCGCGATGCCGAACAGGATGCTCGAGCCGAGCAGGATTCCCAGCCACGTCGCCAGTCCCCCGGCGACTGGACCGAACACCTGACTCGCCGCGCCCACGATCGTCTCATGAGGCAACGGGAGGGCGATCGCTTGCCAGGCCGCCAAACCGAGCGCCGAGAGGATCGAGCCCCCGCCGTACGTGCCGATGAACATGCGCACCGCCTGGACGCCACCATCTCCTGCGGCGTTCCCCGCGGTTCGAATGAAGATGTTCACCTGACCTTGAAGGAAGAAGGCCGCCGCGACGGCGACAAGGAGGATGACAATGGCCGATGGCACTACCCAGGCCGGCAGCCGCGTTGAGCGTTCGGTCATGCACGTCTCCGTTCATAGCGGGGGTGCCGGATCTGGCGTGCATCCGGCACCCCCGGCCGATCGATCCGTTAGTCCGTCTCGACCTCGTTGGTGGCGATACCCGCCCATTCATTGAACGATGCGTCGTAGTTCTTCGCGTCCTCGTAGCCGAGCATCGTCAGTAGCAGTGTGAAGTGCGCCGAGCGGATTCCGGAAGTGCAGTAGACAACGATGTCGTCGCCCTTCTCGAAGCCCGCGCCCTCGAACATGGCCAGCAGATCCTCGTCCGACATGACGGTGCCGTCATCGTTGAAGCAGCCCTTGAACGGCAAGAATGTCGCTCCCGGGATCCTGCCGCCGCGCGGCTCGCCGTAGTCCTGCGCGCCGTCCCACTCCTTCGGGCTACGCGAGTCCATGAGCTTCACGGTTGCGAAGTTCTCCTGGATGTACTCCGTGGTGGTGGTGAGGCTGTCGTCCCAGCTCTCGATCGTCACCGTGGTCGGCGTGATGGTCGGAACGTCGGTGGTGGTGTCGTACCCCTGAGCGACCCAGTACGGGTATCCGCCGTCCAGCATCAGCGTGTTCTCGAATCCTGCCATGCGGAGCATCCACACGATACGGCCATCCTCGCCCCAACCGTTCGGGTCGGCGTAGACGACAACGGGCTTCGAGAAGTCCATGCCGAGTGCGCCGAGCCTCTGCGCGATGACATCTGGCTCAAGGAGCACAGTGCGACCCTTGTCGCCCGGTTTGCCCTCCATGTTTGCAAACGACTGCCACGTACCGTTCACCGCGCCAGGGATGTGGCCGGCCTCATACTCAGCTGCCGGCCGTGCGTCCCAGACGATGACATCGCCAAGAGAATCATTCAGTTCTTCGGCCGTCATGAAGTACTCGGCACGGGCAGATTCGACCGCGTCCTGCGCCTCCTCTTGCACGGCGGCAGTCGAATCGGGACTCTCGACCTCGGGTTCCGCTGCACACCCCCCAAGTCCAAATGCTGTGCTGGCCAGCATCACCATGATGATAGCCGTCGCTAGGAACCTCTTCCGCACCTGTGCCTCCTATCGTCGGGCCACCTGTGTGGCCAGAGCAGTGGGCACATTCTATCTACTTATCAAACCGATTGACAATCCTTATTCGTGTGATCAGTAACCCCCCAAGTGGAAGGAGCCATCTCGCGGCAGTGCAGGCGCTTCTCGGCAACAGGGACTGCTATTGGGCCGAATGAAGGCATCTACACACCCTCTGAGCTGCTCTTTTACCTCACGCTCGCCCTCGGCCCGAATACATTTGTAGCCCGATTTCGCACTCGAAATCGGGCTACTCAGGCCTTTGACCTGCGGTTTTGTGGTGCCCCCAAGGGAATTCGAATCCTGAAAGTGCTTGTGACTATTGGGACTCGTTGGTACAGCGGAGCTGCGGCGAGTCCCAATAGGTACCAACGAGTACCAACAGTCACCAGGTATTTGGGCGACAAATCGGGCGACAAATGATTCGTTGGACGTACTGGTGACTTCTCGCACCGTTCCCGCCCGTGCAGCGAACTCCGAATGATGCCAAACCGCGTCTCCCCGCCGAGTGTCGAAGCCGCATTCGGCGCTATGTCATCCGTCCGGCATGGAATCAGTCGGCTACATCGGAGGACTCCACTCCGTAGCCCGCACGATCGAGCTACCACCCAGCAGCCAAGTGCCGACAACCTGCGGCCTGCCGAACCTCTCCTTGTATTGCTGACGCTCGGACATCGACAGGGTCGCGGTCCAGCATAGGGTCGCACCCTCTTCAAGGTATGCGTCCAGCCATTTGCGCTTCATGAGGAGGGCGGCGCCCACCCTACTGAAAGCGCCAAGATGAGTTCGCTCGTGCACGTCATCATTCCAGTACTCATAGCGAGCGACCTGCTCCTCGCCGAGCATCACTGCAACCTGCTGGGGGCCAGTTCTGACCATGACATGCTCTTCCGGAAAGAGCCAAAGTGCAGGTAGGTGAACACCGCGCATCTGCCGTTCGGGGAGGAGCCAGTCCTGAGTCTCTGAGAGTAGAAACCAGGCCAATGGCGCCACGGCCCAGTCGCCAACGTAATCCGCAGCGTCTTCGAACCCAGAGTAGCCACCGGGCAGCGAGAGTCTGGGGGGATTCAGAAGGCACCCCGGAGACGAGGAACTTGCGATGTCTTCAGCCGAAGGGGCAGTCGCGCCGTACGCTGCCTGGAGAAAGCCACGTACTTCCAACTCCGCATGAGCGCGAGATCGGACTCGCACTGGCCCGGCTGCGTACGCGAGCACCTCGTCCCCGGCCTTGTGCCACTGATCGAGTCCAGTGGCTACTGCTTGGCCGACTTCATGGGCGAGAAGATCAAGACCCCCCGCATCACCCGGATCAGAGGGCCACCAACCCGGCCGTGATGACGGGCGCACCGCCCATGTGGACGGGTCCGCCATGGCGGCGACGCGACGCACGTGACGTTGCACGACCGGCAGCGGCATACGGAGTCGAAAGAAGCCGAGCGCTCTCAAGTAAGCGGAGCGAAGCAGCGTCGACACTCGATCACTGACCGCGAGTGCGGGGCCGTCCACTCCACCCCGGTAGAAGCTATCAAAGTACTCAGGCCGCGGGAGGGGCCGACCGGTCTCCTCAGCGAGTTGCTGCGCCTCCCATTGCCACTGACGAGTGAACGGAATGCCTCCCTTGTCCAATTCAAGAGCAAACCGATGGAAGATCGGTGCAAGGTAGCCAGACACGATTGTCGAGAATCCATCGATGCCGGCGAAATCCGCTCTGGGGCTCCCCGAGTGCCTGCCGACAGTGTCTAGGACCGCCGTTCGACCCACACCAGCTTCTCCGAACTCGCCGAGCAGCAGCTCTACGCCAACCGAGGGAATCAAGTCCATTTCCGTGACGAGCTCAAGGCATTGGCTCACCGGAACGCCTTGCGCGTGCAACGCGAGGTGAAGCACAAGAAGAACGACGCAGGTGCGAAGCTCGAGCTGCTCGCGGCCATTCCACCTGCGGAGCGCCAATGCAGTCGCGTCACGGGTGTCTGTCTCCGCCAGCAGGGCAGCAAGCCACCACCCCGCTCGCTCCTGCACTGCTCTCGAAGGGCAGTCCAGCCGGTCGACTAGCAACTGCAGAGGCGGCGGCGGTCCGCCCTCGTCAGGCGTTAGTGCCGCATCAGGCAAGATCATGTTGGCGGCAAGCCCGCCTCCCCATCGAACACCCGCATCGAGCACCTGTTCAGCCTGAGCCCGCTCGCCGACCACGGTAAGGAAGTGCGTCATACGGTCCAAGTTCCATATGGGTGCACCGTTCTCGCGCCAACGCGGACGGGCTGTCTCTATGATGAACTCGAGCCAGCGGTCGGGGAACCGAGACCGCAGATACTCCCAGATCCACCGTACCTCACTCGGCGCGCCCCAACCTGAGCCCCAGCCGTAGATCGCGTCGTGATATGTGACGAGCCAATCCCAGGCAGCTGCAAGACCATTGCGTTCGGCCGCGAGTTCGATGACCTCTCGTAGACTGCTCCGATCAAGTGGACTACCTTGCGCCTCTCGGTACGCAGTCAGCGCGTCAAGCACTCCGTCCGGGTCTATTGGCCGCCAATGGGAGAACCAGTCCGCGAATGGGTCATCACGGTAGATGTGGGCGTCGCGAACCGCGCTGGCAAACTCTGGCAGCCTGTCCGGAGGATAGTCACTTGGGGCTGGCGAGCTTGTCTTGTCTGGCCCAACCGCCTCTGCGTGGGCACCGTCGCCTGCCTGCGGCACCGAGTCCCGACGGCCGAAGTGCGCCAGAGTGTCCCCTAGTACTGCCGCGGCCGCTGCGTCGCCATCCGAGGCGCGCCTGTCCAGAGCAGCAAGTGCCTCATCGTGGACCAGGGTGCGAGCGAGCGCATGCTCGAAGTCATCCCTCAGGGAGAGCGACTCCGCCATGCGAGTGAAGAACGACTGAACGGACCAATGCTCGTCAGCGCACTGTAGCGCCCTGACGAACGGAGGCACGGACTCCGGTGCCACCTTCCAAGCAACTGCCGCGAGTCGCTCCGGCAGGTATCGCGTCTCGTCCCCATCGGTTATCTGGTCAACGACTTGAACCACCGGTGAGATAGTGCTCAGGCGCGATAGGTTGGCGTCCTTCGCGTCCTCGAAGCCCTCTATTGCTGCCAGCACGTCGAATAGGGTGCTGTCCTTGTGGTAGCCATGACCGATGAGGTTCCGGGCAGCCACGCGTCCTAGCTCGCGACTCTCCCCACTGGAGATGCCGTGCAGAAGACCGAACTGGGCCAATGTAGCGTACTCACGCGCCCTAGTTTGAAGGTCATCTCTGGCACCCGCCAGGCGGTCCCGTTCGAGGTCAAAGAGTAGTTGCGCAGATTCGGGGTCCCCCATCGTCCGCCGACGACTGACGCGTTCCTCGATCCAGGCCCACGCCGTGGTCCACGGGCCGTCAATGGACGTCTGGAGTACTCCCAGGGCAAGAGATTGCGTCCCGTCCTCTGCGTGTAGAAGATCTTCGAGATCCTGGGCAATCGCAATGACGATTCGTGTGACGACGTGACGCCTGGCGAGGGAGTTGTGGGAATCATTGAGCCTGACATCGGGTGGCTCAACTTCCTCCAGCCGCGTGAGCAGCCAGCCGCCGCCAAGCGACGCTCCCGATGAGCGAGCCGTGATAGCATCACACGCGATTCCGCCCAGCGTTCGCAGGAATGATGAAACCTCGCCCGCAAGCACATCAACGTTCGTCGCATCAGGCATTGCGGTTCCTTCAGCTGCCGACGCAAGGCAGTGGAAGAAGTAGGCGCGAGCTGCGTCGACGAAGCGGTTCTCATCCGACGTGTACGCGACCGTTGGCATCGAGGGGAAGATCACTTCCTTGAGGGCACCCGCTCTCGAGTCACCGTCCGCGCGGACCAAGAGCCGGTCGCACCGAGCGAGAGCTGAACTGATGCCTGGAGCTCCTGTCAGCCAGCTCTCGGGGTCGAACCCTTCTCGCCAAGCGAGACGCACGATCTCGTCGACCGCATGAGGGGATGCGGGGTACTCACGGCTGGCGAGCTTCCTCAGCTCAGCGCGTACCGCGGCCGTGTCATCGCCTACTGAGCACAGGAGAGCAAGCGCACGCGCATACTGGCCGCCGGAACACCACGCTGGGTCGCTGCCGTGCTCATCGACATACCTCATGTACCGGCTGACGGCGTCTGAACTCGAGAGAGCGGCCGCCACGAGCAGGGGAAGTGCGTGCCCGAGGGCCGAGAACGCGTCCCTGGATCGGATCGTGTCGCGCATGGCGTCGTTCCACCGCTCGCCGCATTCGTCCAGCAGCTCATAGCATATGTCGCGTCGCCCGCCTATGAACGCCATCTCCACGACGGTCTCGATATCTGCGACGGAAGTGCGGTCTGCGTTCGCCTGAAGCAATTCCAGCTCGAGGTCGAGTTGCCGTGCGTCACGAGCGTGTAGTGCAAGCCACAGTAGTCTCGGCAAGACATCATCGGAGTGGCCGGCCTCCGACAGAGAGGAGTCCAGGTAGACCCGTTCCGTCGCCTCCCCAAGGCGACCTTGTCTGAGGGCCTCCCAAGCGCTCGCTGTGACGACTTGAGCAATCTCCCCAAGTCCACGTCCATCGACCAGAGAGCTCACACACCACTCTGTGTCTGGTGACGCAATCAGGGGATCGGTCTCGCCGCCTTTCGCGCGCTCCACCCACTCATATCTCCACCGCCAGTATTCTGGGGCGGCGCAACTGAGCCATCCGACGACCGTTGCCCTGAGGGAATTCGCCGCATCCTGGTGGGTCGGAACCAGCCTGATGAAGGCACGTAGGCTGTCGTGGAACACCGTCACTCCGGAAGGCGACAACCCAAGGACGTGTCGGATTGCCCGTTCGGCTAACTCCAGCCGTGCCGTGTCCCCCTGAGGGGATAGGCAGCTGACCAGGCCATCTCGCGGCCAAGACCAATCAAACTCGGCAAGCAGATGAAGCAGCTGGTGACCCTCGACGCCGATATCGTCCCAGAGGGTCTGGTAGTACGCCGCGATGTTGCTCCGAGTGTCGAAACGGGGCAGAGCACGAACGGCGTACGCATCGGGCAGGACGCCGCGCGTTGAGGCGGCCGCAAGGGTGTAGTGCAAGACCAGCGGATGCCCTCCGCTCACCTCAACGAATGCGTCGACCAGTTGCTGCAGAAGGTTGTCTGCAAGCGCCTCGTCGTCCGGCAGCAGCAGGTCTCCTTGGTGACAGCGCAGCCATTCCTCGACACCTGCCAAGTCCAGCACGGGAACCTCTAGCCACAAGTCGCGCGGACAGGCCGCCTTAACCTTCCGCGGGATGCGCGCCATGTCCACGTCCTGTGTCCCAACGAGGACAACCACTCCGGGTGGGGCCGGCAACAGCAGGTCGAAGAGCCTACGCAGGTCCTCCTCGCTTCCGGTGTCACGCCAGACGTGATCCAGGCCGTCAACGACCACAACGAGCGGGTCGTGGCCGGAACGCTGCTGACCAGCTGCCTCCAGATGCTCCCCGAGGCTCTCAGGTACGGGGTTGTGGCCCCCCACGCCGGTGACGAGTTCACCGTAAGAGGAGCGAAGCTGCCCGATGAGGGAGTTGGCTGCGGTCTCCCACCCAGTCCTTCCGAGGGTGGAGTCTGTGGGCGAGATGAAGTAGTGATGCCTGACCACGGGAACATCGCCTTCTCGCAGACTGCTGACCAGCCAGCTCAAGTACGTGCTCTTGCCCACTCCGGGGCTGCCGGTGACTACGACCACGCCGTCGCTCCGGCCGCGGATCAGGGGCTCCACCACTTGTTGGCTCCATCGCGCTGGGACGATGTAGTCATCTGGTACCAAGAAGCCTTGAGGAATCTGCGGTGGGAGATTCCAGAGTGCGGCGGTCTGCACATCGGCGAGACTGATCGTCCCGTCGCTCGACGGCTCGTGCTGGTGATTGATCCAGCGTTGTATCTTCGCGAGAAGGCTGGACCAGCCGGGCGCAGCGCCGCCGAGGGCGTGGAAGCGGCGTAGGAGTGCGTCCTCCAGTGCCTCGGGCGAGCTCCGCTGGAAGAGGAAGTGGAACGATCCGAAGAAAGCTTGAGCCTCGGTGAGCCCGCCCAAGTGGTCGACCAACTGCTGCCGGTCAGGCTCGGGCAGGCCGGAAATGTCTACCAGACCGTCCACCGTCAGATGGGCACGAATATCCGGCGCCGCCTGCCGGTTGGTGATGAATGCGGCCTCACCGATTGCCACGCCCTCGGCGAGCAGGCCATCGACCGAGGCCTTCCACTTCTGAAGAAGTGAGGGCTTGAGCCCTCTTCTTCCCGCCTCTCGATGAGTCAGGTCGGCCCATCCCCATTCATCAAGGGGGTCAGTGCTGAACTTGACCTGAAGCAGGCGACGGGTGCCGTCGGCGCGCTCAGCCTGGATATCGTCGAGCGAACCCTCCATCGTCTCGAGCCGAACCCAGCGGTAAGCATCCGGCTGCTCCAGCCATTCGAGGAGCACCTCGGCGGACTGCAAGTCTTGATACGCATCGCCACTTCTGCGCGCGCCCGATGCGGTAAACCGGCTCATGGAACCCCTCACTCTGCAGCTGACGGAACCCAGCTTCTGCGCCGAACGGCGGACGCCGTGCCTTGCCATCAGCCTACTCCGTCCGATGCCCCCTTTGGCACATCTCCAAGGCGTTTTCCATCGGGGTTAGACTAGGCCCCGGGGAAACACAGTGCTAGCCGAGGGAGGTCTCGATGGACGCTCGGTCCGACGCGGAGTTCGGCCTCGGAGTCCTTCGTCCGATGTGTGAAGCCGTGGTGGGAGTCTACGGCGGCGGCGATGAGCTCGCGGCCTCCCTCGGGGGAGTCTACTTCGCGTTCAAATCGGTGAAGTTCGTCTACCGGATTCATGATGAGCTGATGTCCGAGCACGCGCTCCTCTACCAGGGCAACGGGGACGAAGCGGGCTACTTCGCGGAGACCATGATCCGCGCGCTCCACTCCTCCGGAGACCTGCTCGCGCGGGCAATCGTGGAGTGCGGCCATGCCAGGGGCGACTACATCAAGCAGCTCCGCCTTGATGACGGCGCCGAGGGGCTCAAGCCGTTGGTGGACGAGCTGCTGAGTTCCGACGCCTGGGGTTACCTCAGCTCCTTCACCAACACTTCCAAGCACAGCGCCTTCATCGACCGGACTTCCCTTTCAAGCGACGACTATGAGTCGCACCAGATCCTCTTCAAGGAGTTCGACTACAGGGGGACCGTCCACGCAGCCCGCAGCTTCGACGAGGTACTCAACTATGCGGTGGAGCTCCGCGACGCCGAGCTGAGCATTCTCTACTGGCTCATGGACAACGCGCCCGCGGAGTCCTCGGCGAAGCGTCGGCTCCCGGAGTTCGAGAGCCGCATCTCGCCAATCACCGCGAGCTTCACCGCTCCGCCGAGTTCGAAGTTCCACGGGCGCCCCTTCGAGGCCCCCTGAGCTGAGCCGGCGGGAGATGGCCGCGCTCCAGTGCGGAAGCGACGGCCGCGTCTGATACGGTGGTCGTTGGCATAACTCCTCGGATTCGAGAAGGGGACCGGGACTTGAACGTAGTGTTCGACCTCGGTGGCGTGGTTCTGAGCTGGAGTCCCACCGACATCATCGCGTCCGTCTTCGACACGACGACCGATCGGGAGCTTGTGCTGGAGCAGGTGTTCGGTCATCCCGATTGGGTCGAACTGGACCGCGGGACTTTGGACGTCGCCGATGCGGTCGAGGGAGCGGCGGTTCGCACCGGGCTAAAGGAATCGCAGCTACGCGCGATGTTCGAGGCCGTGCCCCGGTTCCTGATTCCCATTCCGGATTCGGTGATGCTAGTCGAGGCGGTTCGAGACTCGGGCAGCCTCGTGTTCGCGCTCTCGAACCTCCACCGTTCCTCGCTCTCGCACATCGACGCCACCTACTCGGTCTTCGAGCTCTTCGCTGGGCGCGTCATCTCCTGCGAGGTCGGCGCCTGTAAGCCCGAGGCCGAGATCTACAGCCTCCTGCTTGAACGCGAGGGGCTCGACCCGCTGGAGACGGTGTTCATCGACGACGTCCAGGCGAACCTAGATGTTCTGCCCGTATAGGTTGTTGACATAGATGAGGGTCTTCCCGTTCGGTTGTAGGTGTCGAAGCCACAACTGAACAAGGAGGACCCTCGTGTC
>LDZT01010725.1_pt1 | contig 15810 bp, 11 predicted proteins | sample 615521 | NCBI WGS metagenome assembly LDZT01 (sample SAMN03408292, study PRJNA278302) | terrestrial metagenome | isolation source: oil reservoir sample SB1 | place: USA: Alaska, North Slope, Schrader Bluff formation | collected 2011-09
GATTAATAAGCAAGTACCTACAACAGTTGAAGCCCCAAAAAAAGTTGTTTTGGACAAAAAAGAGGAGCCAACTGATAAAAAACCGGAAAAACCGGTAGCTCCTAAAGAAGAATCCTGGATTCCGGGTTATGAGGGAGCAGAAACGATAAAAGAGTAGGTAGGAAAAAAGAAAAATATCAACAACAGCAACAGCAGGGTAAAAATTACACCCTAATGTTGTTGTTGTTAGTGTGGAAAAAATCCACTAGGGGGTAGCGAAATTTTTATTTGATAATAAGTGTAAATCTATCCTTCCTCGGGAACAAAAGGAGAAGGGGGGGATTGAATAGTTTCCTTGTATTCATGGATAACCTGCTTTTTCCATCCTCCTTGAAAGTAGAAGTAGAGGGCTACAATGGCTGCGATAATATTACTTAAAGCCATTCTCCAGAAGATAAGCTGCATATAAGTTATAGCTGTCCTGGTGACCGTGGCTGATTTAGTAATAAGGGGGACAAGATAAGGGGTTAATATAAATCCAAATACAGCAACTATCAATCCAAATATAATGGAAAGAGAAAGCATTTGACTGGCTACAAGATTGGCATTTTTCTTTTCTCCTGCTCCGGTATATTGAGAAACGAGAGCCACACCTTTTCTTCTATTATACAATTTCTATCTCGATATATTTAATTTTCTTGCAATTAAATATTTATTTACGTAGAATAGATGCATTAACTGGAGAAAAAATAATTTTTTAACTTTAAAGCCTGAGGGAGATGTAATTTGAAAATATCTGTTTCTCAAGAGAATTTAAATACTATATTTGGAATATTGGCTATATTATTTTGGGGGACTACTATTGCCTTTTCCCGAAGTTTAACAGAGCAGTTAGGACCTTTAACCGCTGCCTCCTGGATATATTTACTGAGTGGTATCTGGGGTTGTATTTATCTGGTTAGCAAACCCGGAAGGATTAAAAAACCCTTTCAACTCCCTATTTTATATTTAATCGGTTGCGGAGCTTTATTTGTCATCTATACAGTATCTCTTTATCTGGCTGTGGGTTTAGCTTTTAGCCGTGAACAGGTTATTGAGGTAAGTATTATCAATTATCTCTGGCCAAGTTTGACTTTAGTCTTTTCCCTTCCCATTTTACATAAGAAGGGGCGAATAACTTTAATTCCCGGGGTAGTTCTGGCTTTTAGTGGTTTTTGTCTGGCCACAGTAAACAGTGGAATGTTTTCCTGGGAGGTATTCAAAGGAAATTTCCAGGTAAATTATCTTCCTTATTTATTAGCTTTTTTAGCTGCAATTTCCTGGGGGCTTTATTCTAATTTAACTCGCCGCTGGGCTGGCCACACCGAGGGTGGAGCCGTACCCCTCTTTCTTTTGGTTACCGGGTTAGTTCTAACCGCAATAAGATTTATGTTCCCTGAAGAATCTTACTGGACACCACATGTAGTAGCGGAGCTTTTATATATGTCCATCTTCCCCACATTTTTAGCTTATTTCTTTTGGGATAAGGCTATGCGAAGAGGAAATATTATCTTGGTAGCTTCTCTTTCCTATTTTACTCCTCTGCTTTCAATGGTTATAAGTTCTTTATATCTTCAGGTGGTAGTTAAGGCCAACCTCTGGTTAGCCTGTGGTTTGGTTATTGCAGGTGCTATTATCTGCAAATTTTCCATTATTGATAAAACCAAAAAAGAAACTGTCTAAAAATAAAATTAAAATTAATTAAAAAAGGATCTCCGGTGCCTCTTTTAAGTTCAGCAAATTAATTTTTCTATCCATAGCGCTATCTGTTAGATTTTTTTTTGTAAAAAGAAGGAATTTAAGATATTATGGGGTATAAGTATAACAAGAAAAATAAAAATTTTAGGATTAGGATAGAGATATGAAATTTAAAATATCTGAAAAATATAAAATAAGGTAGTATGTGCAAAATATGGATTACCCGGTTCAAGTGAATTAGCTGAAAACGCAGTTGCCAGCTCAGGAAATAGGAATGCAGTTTTTCTTCTAAACTACGGGACTCTATGCGTGGGCAGAGAGATATGAAAGAGGCAATGAAAGTCTCTTGCGTAGTAGAAAAAATAGCACATATTATATTTTAAGTAAAGATGTGAGAAAGTGTAAAACAATTCCCGAAGAAGATATCAAGATAATGCAAGATTTTACCAAGAATAATTATGGCCGATAATTCCCGTAAAAATGAAAAATAATAAATTAGATTTAAAAAATTATTGGATGATTTTTATTTCTATAAAGGGAAAAAGAAAGATAAATGAAGATAAGATTTAATCTAAAAAACAAGTCTTTTAAAAAAGAGACAGATAAAAAAAATAATTTGTCTGAGACAAGAAGAAAGCTTATAGTTATTAATGGATTTTTAGTTTTTGGACTTATGATTTTAATATGGTTGAGTGAGTTTATAAATCTTTCTTCATTTACTTTCAGTGTTTTAGGTATATCATTAAAATGGTCAAGACCTATACTTTTTACTATAATAATATTCTTTATGCTTATCATCGGATTAAAAGCACATATGATCTTTAAGAATGAACGCAAAGAATTCGAAGATAAACTTAAAGATTCAGAAGAAAAGTATCGTAGTCTCTTTGAAAATATGTCTGGGGTCTACTATCGAGCAGATACAGAAGGAAATATTATAATGATAAATCCTGCTGGGGTTGAATTATTAGGTTTTAATTCTCCAGAAGATATTATGGGGAAAAAACTTGCTAAGGATTTATATTTTAATCCTGAGGATAGAAAGAAGTTCCTTGAAGATTTAAAAAATAGCAAAGGATATGTTAAGGATTATGAAGTAACTTTAAAGAAAAAGGATGGAACTCCTGTGATAATCTCTACTACCAGTCATTTCTACTATGATAAAGAGGGGAATATAGCCGGGGTAGAAGGTATTTTTGTGGATATCACCGAACGTAAACAAGCTGAGGATATGTTAAATGAAGAGAAAGAATTATTGCAAACATTTATGGATAATATTCCAGATTCCATTTATTTTAAGGATAATAGAAACCGATTTATAAGAGTGAATAAAACAAAGGCAAGAAATTCAAGAACTACCCCCTCTAATATGATAGGAAAGACTGATTTTGATTTTCTTCCACCTGAGCAAGCCGAAAAGTCCTTTATTGACGATGTTCAGGTAATGAAATCTGGTAAGCCAATTATAAATAAAGTAGAAAGAATTACTAATAGGGATGGAACAGAAAAATGGGTTTTAGTTAGTAAAATTGCTCGTTACAACAAGAAGGGTAAAGCAATAGGTACTATGGGCATTTCTCGAGATATTACCAATCTTAAAGAAGTAGAAGAAGCCTTACGCAAAAGCCAGCAAGAATTTGCCAGTCTATTTAACAGTAGCCCTGAAGCCTTGGTCTATCTGGATGAAGAAGGCAATATTTTAACTATAAACCCCCGTTTTACCGAACTTTTTGGTTATACCTTAGAAGAGGCTAAAGGCAGAAATATCGATGATGGTATGATTCATCCAGATAATAAGATAGAAGAAGGGAAGAGATTAAGCAAGAAAGGCTTTGAGGAATATCTAAACTATGAAACGATTAGGAAGAAAAAGGATGGAACTTTATTCCCAGTACATATCTCTGCTTCTCCGGTTATAATTAAAGAGGAAAAGAAGGGTTCTATAGTGGTATACAAAGACATCACCCAACGTAAACAGAATGAGAAACTACAACAAGTCCTATACAATATTTCCAAAGCGGCTAACTCCTTCATACCCCTTAACCAACTTTATAAGACTATCCATAAAGAACTGGGCACCATCATCGATACCACCAACTTCTATATCGCCTTAGCCGATGAGAAGGAGGATAAGATCTACTTTCCCTATCATGTAGATGAGAAAGACAATAATTTCCCTGTCTTAAAATTGAGTTCTAACAATACCCCCACTATTTATGTCATTAGAACTGGTCAGCCCCAGCTTCTCAATCGGAAGCAACTTGAGGAGATGATCGCCCAAGGAGAATTAAAACCAATAGGTAGTATCACCAATGAGAGTATCTGGTTAGGGGTTCCCTTAAAGGTAGAAGACAGAGTAATCGGAGCTATGGTAGTGCAAAGCTACACCAATCCTCACCTCTACTCCCAGAAAGACATTCAAATTATGGAATTTGTCTCAGAGCAGATTGCTACTGCTATAGAGAGAAAGAGGATGGAAGAAGAGCTAAAAAGATTAGCTCATTATGACACCCTTACCGAAGCCTATAATAGAGGGTATGGGTTAGAACTTCTTCAAAGACAATTAAAATTAGCCAAAAGAAATAGATCCCCTTTATTATTAGCTTATACTGATTTAGATAATCTAAAAGATATCAATGATGAATTTGGTCACGAAGAAGGGGATAGGGCCATAGTCCAAGTAGCAAAACTCTTTAAATCTATCTTAAGAGAGGTAGATATTATCACTCGGATGGGAGGGGATGAATTTTTAGTAATCTTCTTAGATAGTTCTTTAGACGAAATACCTATAATTAGAAAGAGGTTAAATAAGGAATTAGCCCGGTTAAATCAGATTTATAAAAAACCTTATAAAATAGACTTTAGTTTAGGATTTTCTAATTATGATCCGGCCAATCCTCAGCCGATGGATAAATTAATCCGCATAGCTGATGAAAAAATGTATAAAGAGAAGAAGAGAAAAAATAAGGGAAGATTGTAGATTAGTTAACTGGTTAGTTAGTTACCTGGTTACCTAGTTGAGGAATGAATATATTGAAGAATTAATACTAAACTAATTAACCAAATAACCAACTAACTAGCTAACTAAATTAAGGGACGATTAATTTTAAACTTTTTTGCAAGAGGTTGATATTAAATTCATTCAGACCTTCAATTACTTCCCCGCTTATTTGAGTAAGAATAGGTGCTGAAGACCGAATCACGATTTCTTTGGCTCTATAAAATTTTATTCCCTTTATAGTTCCATGGGTACCTTTGAAAAGTTTAGGAATGCTTGCAAGATATTTGAATCTTCCCATCTCTTCGACCACGCAAACCTCTAATAAGCCATTATCTAATATAGCTTCTGGAGTAATTTTAAATCTTCCTCCGTAAATTTTTCCATTACCAACAGCCATAAAAAGAATTTTGGATTGGATTTCTTGTTGACCAATTTTTATCTTTACCTTGTGGTAGCTGAAGGGAGAAAGAAGTTTCTTTATAGTAGCAAAGACATAAACATAAGCACTAAGAATATTCCAGTTAGGATGTCTATCTTTCATTTGGTTGGCTAAATGAGCTACTTCTGCATCAAATCCTATTCCACAGATATTAGCAAAATATATCTGGTTATTAATTACTCCTATATCTATTTTTTTGGTCTGGCCTTTGATTAAAATTTTACAAGCTTCGATTATATCAGAGGGGATGTCTGTGCTTTTAATAAAATCATTAGCCCACCCCAGGGGGATTATTCCCAAGGAAGGATTATTTTTTGATTTCATAATTCCGTTTACAATTTCGTTTACTGTTCCATCCCCACCTACTGATACAATAAGTTCCGCTCCATTATCAGCCGCTTTTTGGGCAAGTTCTACTGCTTCTCCTTGATGGGAAGTGGTGTACACTTTAAAATTTAGTCCGTTTTCCTTTAGATGTTTTAAGACTGTATTTAAATGTTTATGGGGTTTCCCCCCGCCTGCCGTTAAATTAACTATAAGTTCAGCTTTCAATTTTATTTCTCCTTTGTATGAATATTGCTTAATAAAATTTTATAGGTTTCTGGTTTTCTGTCAAGTATTGTATTGGTATGGGGGACAATGTCTTTATTTCGAGAAAGTAAAAGATTAAGTGAAGAAAGGCTGGCTTGTTCAGTTTTACCCAGACAAGAGGTTAATATTTGTCCTGAAGGAGAAGTTAAGAGGCTATGACCACTGTCTTGATGGCAAATAGAATTAGAACAGGCGACAAATATTTTATTTTCTGCCCCTCTGCTGCGGCAGATATTTATCTGTCTGTCATTGGTAAATTTACTGGGCCAGATAATTAAATCTGCCCCCTTAAGGCTTAGAGTACGGGATATTTCCGGGAAAGTTCCTTCATAACCTATCATTACTCCTATGTAACCGTAAGAAGTTTTAAATACCGGAAGGCCTAAATCTCCAGGAGAAAAAAGATTCTTTTCTTCTCTTTCTAAATGAGTCTTTCTGTATTTCCCTCGGAGTTTACCTGATTCGATAAGAAAAGTAGTTTTATAATAAACTTTATCCGCTTTTTCAATTAAAGTAATAGCACAGAGAACTTTCCTGTTTTTAGTTATTTGTTTGACTTTATCGATAACCTCATCTCCACTTTCGGGAAAGATAAAATCACATTCCGGGAAGACAATAATATTGGCTTCCTGTTCCAATAAATTATTTATAAAGAATTCTATCTTTTGGAGATATTCTTTAAAATTATCTTCAAATTTCATTTGCACTACTGCGGTAAGTGGATTTGGGTTTTTAGGACCAGTCTTTTTTTTCATAATAGAATAGATGGGTAAAGTATTAGTAAGTTGAGCCAATTCGGAATAAAGTTCCGGTTTGCGGTCATCGATTGTATTTATTTGATGGTCAATTGATTTATCTATAGCTTCCTCAAGGGAAATTTCATAAAAGAGAATTTCTTCCTGGCAAGAAGAGGCGATTTTAGCTATCTGGCCATCAGGTGTAAAAACAGCGCTTTTTCCACAATATAATATACTCTTTGCCTCCATTCCCACTTTATTAGCGGCAATTATCCACACTCGGTTTTCTAGGGCTCGTGTAGGAATCATATATTCTGCCTGAGGGTTGGTAAGAGTCTCTTTTTCAAATCCTGAGGTAACCCAGTTGGTAAGGTCAATTAAAATGTCCGCTCCTTGCAAGCTCAAACAACGGACTATTTCAGGGAGCCGTCCATCAGCACAGATAAACATACCTATTTTTCCAAAATCAGTCTCGAAAACAGGATATTGGCTGCCTGCGCAGAACCAGTGAGAATCGAAATGCCAGAGATAAGATTTTCGGAAGCGACCGATTTCCCGACCTTCCGGATTAATAAGTAAAGCAGAATTGTAAAGAATATTTTCAATTATGTCGGTTTCAACTATCCCTAAGGCTATGTAGCATTTATACAGTTTAGCCCTTTGTTTAACTTCGGTAATTAGTTCTAAAGTTGATTTCTGGAATTCTAAAGAATTTTTCACAATTAGCGGAGAAATATAATAAGCCGGATAAACACACTCCGGTAAGACCATTAATTGAGGGTGTGTATCTGCTGCCTTATCAATCATTCTTAAGATATTTTCTTTATTTTCGTATCTATCATTATATTCTCTTGCGCTTACTTGAAGGCAAGCCACTCTTAATTTGTTAACCATTGAATAAACCTCCTTCTTATACTTTCTACAAATAATTTAAAATTCCTGCTATAATAGAAAATAAATTTTAATTTTTTTAAAGAGGTAACATTTTGTACCAAGCACAAAAGTTTACATTTTGGAAAGAGGGAGAATATGCTTAAAGGAAAATTAGTAAATTTAAGGGCTGTGGAGAAGAAAGACCTGGAAGAAATAATGAAATGGGCAAATGACCGGGAGGTTACTAAGTATTTATCTGCCTTTCTATATCCGGTTTCTCGGGCGGAAGAGGAAAAATTTTTGGAAAGAGCGATGAGTCATAATGATACAGAGAAGAATTTGGTTATGGAAACTAAAGAGGGAGATTATATAGGTCAGATTAGTTTACATAAAATTGATTGGAAGAATAGAAATGCAGAATTGGGAATCGTAATCGGCAATAAAGAATATTGGGGCAAAGGTTATGGTACAGATGCCATAAAAATTTTGCTTAACCATGCTTTTAATCAGATGAATCTATATAAAGTTTATCTTCGGGTCTTTGATTATAACCAGAGAGGTGTACGCTGTTATGAGAAATGCGGATTTAAAGAAGAGGGCAGATTAAGAAAAGGTCAATTTTATGGTGGGAAATATTATGATGTAATCTTAATGGGCATCTTAAAAGACGAGTTCGAAAAGGTGGATAAGTGATTTCTTTAAAATGATTTCTAAAATACTCGGAAAGATGATAAAATTACATGGAAGATAGAAATATTAAAAACAATAGAAAATCTCTTAGATTAAAAAATTATAATTATTCTCTTCCCGGTGCCTATTTTGTCACCATATGTACTTACCATAAAAAAGGAATACTATCGGACATAATTAACAACGAAATAGAATTGAATCAATTTGGGAAAATAATCGAAAACGAATGGATGAAAACTACGCAAATTAGAAACAATGTTGAATTAGATGAATATATTATAATGCCTAATCATTTTCATGGAATATTATTTATCAAAAGTAGGGGCGTATTGCAATACGCCCCTACAACAAATAAGTTTCATTCACCAAGTCAAAACATTGAATCAATAATACGTGGTTTTAAATCTGCAACAACAAAAAGAATTAACCAACTTCGCAATATGCCAGAAAATCCTGTATGGCAGCGCAATTATTATGAACACGTTATAAGAAGTGAAAATGAATTAAATTGTATTCGCGAATACATTAAGAATAATCCTTTAAGATGGCAATATGATAAAGAAAATCCCATAGGGAAACCCGATAAAATTGAAAAAGACTTTTGGAAAAATTTTGTTTAAAGCTTTTACAGAAGATTAATAAATAAATTTAGGGTATAAAATGGAACTTTTTGATAATTTTGAAAAAAATAAATTAAGTAGTGCTCCTCTTGCCGATAGGATTAGGCCGGAAAGATTAGAAGATTTCTTAGGGCAGGAAAGGATTATTGGCTCGGGGAAACCTTTGCGCCAGGCCATTGAAAAAGATGAGCTGCAATCGATTATCCTCTGGGGTCCACCTGGTTCCGGAAAAACAACCTTAGCCAGAATTATCGCTAAAATAACCAAGGCTCATTTCGTTCCTTTCAGTGCAGCAATTTCAGGTGTACCTGCCTTAAGGAAAATTATCAAAGAAGCCCAGGATAGAAGAAGATATTACAATCAGAAGACCATCCTGTTTGTGGACGAAATTCATAGATTTAATAAGGCGCAGCAAGATGCCTTTTTGCCTTATGTAGAAGATGGAACTATAGTCTTAATTGGGGCAACTACCGAAAATCCTTCTTTTGAGGTTATTTCCCCTCTTTTATCGAGGTCTACTGTTTATATATTAGAACCTTTATCTCCGAAAGACTTGAAAAATATTTTGGAAAATGCTTTGCTGGATAAAGAGAAAGGTCTGGGAAAATATAAGCTAAAATTAGAACCAAAAGTTTCAGATTTTATTATTGAACTTGCCTATGGAGATGCTCGTATAGCTTTAAATATTTTAGAATTTGCGGTGATAGCTACCAAGCCAGATACACAGGGCGTAAAAAATATAAATTTAAAAATTATCGAAGAGGTAGTACAAAAGAGATGCTTGCGTTATGATAAGACCGGGGAAGAACATTACAATATTATCTCTGCCCTGCATAAGAGTATGCGCGATTCAGATCCCGATGCTGCTATCTACTGGGTAGCCCGAATGCTTGAAGCCGGAGAAAATCCTCTCTATGTTGCCCGGCGTCTGGTGAGATTTGCCTCAGAAGATATAGGGAATGCTGACCCCCAGGCCTTACAGGTGGCAGTGGCAGCTATGCAAGCAGTCCATTTTTTGGGAATGCCCGAGGGCAATTTAGCTTTAGCTCAGACCGCCACTTATTTAGCCTGTGCCCCCAAGAGTAACGCCCTCTATAAAGGTTATCAGCTCACCCAGGAAGACATTAAAAGGTGGGGGCCATTACCAGTTCCTTTGGTTATTCGTAATGCCCCCACTACTTTAATGAAAAATTTAGATTACGGTAAAGGTTATAAATATGCCCACAATTTTGAAGGAGGCTATATTGTTCAGGAACATCTCCCTAAAGAATTAAAAGGAAAGAGATATTATTTTCCTACCGATAGGGGATTTGAAAAAGAGATAAAACGAAGATTGGAAAAATTAAAAGCCAAATATAAAAATAGTCGTTAGTTAATAGTGAATAGTATATAGATATTTGGTTAGATAGTTACTTGGTTAGCTGGTTAGTTAGTTTATATAGAGAAAAGCGCAGAGTGTAAAGCGTAAAACCATAGCCTAAAATGTAAAAATTGCGTATAGCGCGTTTAGCGTAGAGCGTAGAGGAAGGGAAGAAGAAGATAGGAATCATAAGACAGAATTCAGAAGTAAGAATAAAAAAACAGAAATGTCATTGCGAACGACCATCTTAACATTCATTACCTAATTTAAGTAAAAGAGGCGAATCTTATGAAACAAAATATGAAAAACGAAAAAACAATCCTCAAGGAATTAGAGAAAATAAAAAAAGAAGCGATAAATTCTTCCGGTGAAAAATATTATAGTATTTCAGTAAGACAGATTAAAGAGATAGCTTGCAAGTTTCAAACTAAGTCTCGAGAAGTAGAAATATTAGCTCTAAAAATTAATATAATACCGGAACGATACCACCGTAATTTAGGAGTGGTTAGCTCCTCCGAACAGGTAAAATTGCTTCAGTCAAAGGTAGCTATAATTGGAGCTGGGGGATTAGGAGGAACAGTGTTAGAGCTTTTAACCAGGATGGGAATAGGGAAATTAATAATTGCTGACAATGACATAATAGGAGATAGCAATCTAAATCGGCAGATACTTTCAATTGAAAACAATTTAGGGCAGAGCAAGACTGAGGTCGCAATAAAGAGGGTAAAAGAAATAAATTCCTCTATAGAGATTACCGGACATTCTGTTTTCATTAATTCGGATAATGTAAAAAAAATTATTGAGGGAGTAGAGGTAGTAATAGATGCTTTGGACAATCTTCCTTCGCGTTTTGTGCTCCAAAAAGCCTGTAGGGATTTAAAAATTCCCCTGGTTCATGGTGCTATAGCGGGATTTAATGGTCAGCTTACTACTATCTTTCCCCAAGATAAAGGATTAGAATTAATCTATGGCTCTAATAAAAATTTACCCGAACATGGGAGTGAGGCAGTATTAAGTGCTCCTACGGTAACTCCTGCCTTAATTGCATCTTTGGAAACTCAAGAAGTGGTTAAAATATTATTAAAAAGAGGAAAACTATTTCGAAATAAACTTTTATATTTAGATATCGAAGAAGGAACTGTGGAGATATTAAAATTAGTCGATAGTGAATAAATCTAGCGTGGAGCGTATAGCGTATAGGTGCGGGTTATACGTGTAAGGAAAATACAAAATACAAATTAGTCGTTAGTATTAAAACAAGATAATTTGGTTAGCTAGTTAGTTGGTTACCTGGTTAACTAGTTAAAAATATAAATACAAGATATAAGATAAGATAATCGACTGATTCACCAATTAAAGACAAGTTTTCAGTTTTCAGTTATCGGCAAATAGCTAAAAATTTAAAACGAAAAGCGTAAAACCATAATTTAAAATTCAAAACTTTTCTTTTAGTTTTTAGCTTTGAGTTCATAGTTTTAAGATATAAAGTGCAAACTGACTTAATTATATTGTTTTAATTTTACTTCCTTAACCAACTAACTAAGTAACTAATTAACCAACTAACTAATTATTCACGAGATACGTATTAGGGATTACGGAAAAAGGAAATTCCTATACAATAAATTTATAAAAAATAAAATAGTTCAAAAATATTATAGAGAAAGGAACAAAATGACAACTAAAAAAATAAGAGTAGGAATAATCTTTGGAGGAAGGTCGGGAGAGCATGAGGTTTCCTTTTGTTCTGCCTCCTCAATTATTAAAGCAATAGATAAAGATAAATATACCGTAGTCCCTATCGGTATAACTAAAGAAGGCAGATGGATTTCTCCCCAGGATTCTGAATTGGCTCTTCAATCTGGTAAAATAGAAGGGAAAAACACCGTAATTTTATTGAATGACTCTTTCAGTAAGTCCCTGGTTTGCATAGACAATAATCAAAGATTAGATAAAAGCTCGGCTTTAGAAAAATTAGACGTAATTTTTCCGGTATTACACGGTCCTTATGGAGAGGATGGAACAGTGCAAGGCCTCTTAGAATTAGCTGATATTCCTTATGTGGGAGCGGGAGTAGCTGCCTCAGCAATTTCTATGGACAAAGATTTAATGAAAATAATATTTCAACAGAAAGGTTTACCCATATTAAAATGGATGACCATAAAGAGAAGAGAGTGGCAAAAAGATAAAGAGAAAATCTTGTCTTTAGTTCAAGATGATTTCGAATATCCTCTTTTTGTAAAGCCCACTAATTTAGGTTCGAGTGTAGGAATAACTAAAGTTCGCAAGAAAGAAGAATTGGAGAAAGCCATAGATTTAGCTTCTTCTTATGATAGAAAGATTTTAATTGAGGAGGGATTAGAAGAAGTAAGAGAGATAGAATGTGGTGTTTTAGGCAATGATGAACCTCAGACCTCAGTAGTAGGTGAAGTCAGACCAGCAGGAGAATTTTATGATTATGATTCAAAATATATAGATAAGAAAACTCAATTGATTGTTCCGGCAGATTTACCTGATGGAGTATCCAAAGTAGTTCAGCAGATTGCGCTTCATGCTTTTAAAGCCGTTGACGCTGCCGGGATGGCGCGAGTAGATTTTTTTGTCAGCAAAAAAGAAAATAAAATATATTTAAATGAAATTAATACTATCCCTGGTTTTACTTCTGTCAGCATGTATCCCCGTCTGTGGCAGGCAACCGGCATCCCCTATCCTGAACTAATTGACCAATTAATCCAGCTGGCCTTAGAAAGACACCAGGATAAAAGCCAGAATAAAATATCCTACGACGAATCAAAGCTTTTAGAAAAATAGTATGAAGAGAAAAGAGACAAGTTACTTTTTTACTCAACATTAAAAATCAGGGAAAGAAAAAAGTAGTTCCCTTTTTCTTTTTTTGTAACTTCTAAAGGTGCAGAAATTCTAACAAAGGCCTAAAAAAGGCTTAACTAAGTTAAGCCTTTTTATCTAATAGGGCATACTCCATTAGAACACGATTCATCCCCTACATCAATTTCTGTTTCTTCCTTTTCGTATTTTGAGATAAGTGAAGGAATAAAAGGTAACATTTCTTTTACTCTCTTCTCATATTCTTTCTTAGTTATTTCTTCATAAGGCATTTGAGCATAAAAACTATCGTCTAATGAGACAAAACTTACTGCTACTACTTCATCCCAATTATTCCATAACCATTCTTCTACTTCTTCCCATTCATGGTTTTGCACGTGAACAGTAATGGAAGTATTATGATCTGTATATTCTTTTTGGAAGGAACGATAAATTTCTAATTGTTCTATAGCGGAAACATCTTTTTTAGTTTTCCCTTCCGGAGCGCAACAAGGAAAAGAAATTACCTTTGTTTGGCAATTTTCCTCAGTCTGTCCATTCTCCGGTTTTATATCATATCCTAATTCTTCACACACCTTAAGCAAGGGGTCATTGGCATTAATACGAACTCTCCTGATAAAATAAGGAGAATGAGAATGATGTACTCCACTGGAAACGGTTGGTAATTGGGAAAGAGTACCTTCCGGTTTCACTGTGGTCATAAGCAAAGGAGCTTCAACCCCTAACTTTTGCGCATAGGACTCTGCTTCTTGATGAACAATTTCTCTTAATTTTTTCCGTAATTCTGATTCTTTTTCTTTGGTCATTTTAGTAGCATTCACCATATCCTGCCATCCGGTTAGACTACAGCCTACTAATCTGTCTCTTTTTTGTTTTAAATTCCATCGATCTAACTCCAAGTCTAAAAAGGTCATCCGAAATCCTGCCCGTAAAGAAAGCCGTTGAGCTTCAAATAATTTATTCTTATCTAATTTACCGTTATGTACAAAACTTAATACGTTTACTGTAGTCAAATTACACATTTGGTCTCTATCAAGTAATACTTCCATACAGGGATTAGCTCCTTGCAAATTAGGTCTTCTTTTAGCGGCTGCTTCTGCATTCATAAAACCAGGCTCGCCACTATATCTCATTTGCTTTACATGCCAGGAAAGTTGTTCCCGAGTTGGTTTAGAAGTATAAAAAATACTATTATTACTCATTTCCCGATAGGAAATAGCTTCATTTTTTATCCATTTACCATCTACTTGTTCGTAGAGATTATTTTTAGCATTTAAAATATCCTGGTCATCTTTATCGAATAATACAACTTCACTTGTCCGCCTGACTCCTCCTACTACTACATTTTGGCCAATGATATTAGCTATATCCAGACAATCTACTGGTCGCAATTTTTTTAAATTACCATAGCAATTTATTTTCACTATTTTATCGATTTTAGAAAACATCTCCTTTAAGCTTTCGTATCCGGAAGCAGTACCACCAAAAGTTTTTAATTTTTCTCCTTTTGGTCTGACATTATTATAATTAAAAATAATAGTTTCTATTTCCCGGTATTCATTTTTATATAGTATGCTTAAATAATAGTCTAATGATTCCACCCAACCTTCTTTACTATCTCCGATTATAATATGGGCGGTATTATTTTTAAAAGTGATACTGGTCAAATCTTCTCTCTTCTCTTTGGCTAAAGGGGAATATAATTCGTGTATAATTTTTATATTCGTTCTTATTTTTGGTAATTTTTTTATATCTGATTTTAAAACTCTTATTCCCACCCCAGATCCGATCATTAATAGGTAAAACAAATCTTTAAAGGCATTGAAATTATCTAAGACTATAAAGCTGCAATTAAAATTTGCCATGGGATATTTTGAGCTTACTTCTGTTCCTCCAATCCAAAGGCTTCTACCGGCTAAAAATTGTCTTAAATGAAAAACATTGTCGTAGAGAAGTTCGGCTTCACGCTGTGTAGTTTTAACCAAACTACAATTAAATTCTACCGTTCTTCTTACCGTTTCCCACCAATATTCTCTTCTTTTTTCCAGAGGTAACCATCGGGAATAAGTTCGGTAATAAACAAATTGACCTAATTGGGTGGGAAAGGGATTGGGAAGATGTTTGTATTGGCTGATAAAGTCATCTGTTAGTAACTTGTGATTTTTTTTGGGGATTTCTCTTAATTCGTCACGCTGTTTTCTATATAAGATATAAATTTTTGCAACATCTTTCCTTTCGCTATTCATCAGTTCTGTTTCTACCCGTTCTTGTATATCATTAACTGTTACACTTTCTTTGGAAGTCTGCAAGTCTTTTTTAATTTTTGCTGCAATAGATATACATAGTTCTTTATCTACTCCCTTTATGGTCTCTCGCATTGCCTGAGTAATAGCATTTATTATCTTATTTGGATCAAAATATTGTACTGTATTATTACGTTTAATTACTTCTATCATCTTTATCCTCCCATTATCGTGACAAGGGATGATTTATCCCATTTTTAATATTTTAACATAAAAAAATAAAAATTAGGAAAAAATAAATAATAAAGTTGGTGTCAAGAACTTGTGGGGACTTTTCCTACCTCAAAGAAATTATTTGATTTTAATTCACGAAAAGAAAAACAGATCCTTATGTAATTTAATATAAAATAAATAATAATCCTACTAATCTATTTTCTAAAACAAACATATTATTCATCTTAGACCTTACTTTTACTTTAAAGTATCAGATAATTAATTTATACTTACTAATCTCTTTAATGATTTTACCCAAGGCCTATCCTGATGGGGTCCGGATAGCACCGGGAGAGAATAAATATGATCGTATTTATCGTTACTACCTTGGTCTTCCCCCGATAATTCGGACACTTAGTTAAGACACTTTGATCATTCTCTCATATTCCTCAGGACTGTAATAACCGAGAGAGGAATGTAATCTTT
>LDZT01010893.1_pt1 | contig 15791 bp, 15 predicted proteins | sample 615521 | NCBI WGS metagenome assembly LDZT01 (sample SAMN03408292, study PRJNA278302) | terrestrial metagenome | isolation source: oil reservoir sample SB1 | place: USA: Alaska, North Slope, Schrader Bluff formation | collected 2011-09
GGTTCCTTTAATTACGGAAATACAGAGATATTGTATTAGTGATGGTCCGGGGATGAGAACTTTAATATTTCTTAAGGGCTGTAGTTTAGATTGCCCTTGGTGTCATAATCCTGAATGCAAATCCCCAGAAATAGATATTTACTACCATGAAGATAAATGCCAAAAGTGTGGTAAGTGTATAGAAATATGTCCGCAAAGAGCGATAAGCTGGCTATCCTCAAAAAAGGAAGCAATTTTAAGAGATAGAGAAAAATGTAGTAAATGTTTAAAATGTGTGGAATCTTGTCCGTTTAAGGCGTTAGAAAAAGTAGGGCAAGCCTTGGCTTTTGATAGAATTATTGATGAAGCATTAAGAGACAGAGCTTTTTATGAGACCTCCGGGGGGGGAATTACTCTAAGTGGGGGTGACCCTTTATTCTTTCCGGAGTATAGCCTTAAATTATTAAAGAAATTTAAAGCCGAAATGATTCATACTGCGGTAGAAACGTCGGGTAGCTATAAATGGGAAATCTTAGAGGAAATAGCGGAATATACCGATTTATTTCTTTACGATATAAAGTGTATGGATCCAACTATGCACAAAAGGTTTATTGGGGTAGATAATAAACTTATTTTAAATAATTTAAGAAAGTTATCTGCGGTAAAAGCAAATATCAGAATTAGAGTCCCCGTTATACCAAGATTTAATAATAATAAAGAAAATTTTGAACTGCTGATTGATTATCTTCAATCCTTAGAGAATCCCGTTCTAGCGGTAGACCTTCTACCTTTTCATAATTCTGCGGAGAAGAAATATATTCAATTGGGGTTAAATTATGCTTATAAAGGTGAACCATTTATGGAAAAAAAGGAGGTAGAGTGGATAAAAGATTTTTTAGAAAAGAATAATATTACCACAACTATAGGGGGAATTATTGGCCCAGAGGAAGTATAGAATATAGAAAAGAAAAGTTGAATTTTTAAGAGAAAAATTAAGAAAGGAGGGTTTGAGATGGCCGTTTGTAAGGAATGTAAGAATTTTAAGCCATTAAAGGAGAGTGATTTGGATTATAAAGAAGGCAAGGGAGACTGTTTTTTGCCTCAGCAAGATGAGAAATGTAGATATTGGACAGCGCGACCAGTTAAGGAAGATATGGTAGCTTGTGATAGATTTGAGAAAAAATAATTTGGAGGATATTTTATTATGCAAAATATTTTAAATCTATTTAGGAGGTTAAAAAATGAAAGATATAACTTATAAAGATAAACAAGATGAATTGATTAAACCGTTGACTGAGCGAGCAAGGAAATTAAAAGATTCTCTTTGGTGGAAACATACCAGAGGGGGGGAATACGTAGAAAAGGGAGTCAAAGCAGGAATAGAAAGATCCAGATATATGACTCAATCTTTTAAAGAGACCGATGGCGAGGAGTGGGTTATAAGAAGAGCTAAAGCCCTGGCTAATATATTAGATAATATGACTATTTTTATAAAGGACCACGAAATGTTAGTTGGGGATCATGCCGAGAAACCTAACCTTATGCCTATCTATCAAGAGAGTAACTATTTTTTAAATATCGATATATTGAAAAGTCCCTATTGTCCTGATGAAAAAGAAGAATTTAGGGAAATAATAGAATGGTGGAAACCCCATACTATTCAGGCTAAAGCGGAAGAGTATATTGACAAAGATGAAAAGGCACTTCAGAATAACAATGCTTCAATGGAATCCCCCGGTTATGTAACTGGATATTCAAGTCCTACCCCTGCTTACGAGAGTGTATTTGAAGACGGTTTAGAAGGTAGAATTAAACGTATAGAAGAAAAATTAAAAGAAGCTCAGGATGAGTTTTTACATCAAAATCCCTGGAATGGACCGGAAGCTATGACTTTACCTAAGAAGATGAATGAGTGGAAGGCAATGTTAATTGCTGATAAAGCGGTCATAAGATGGGCCAAAAGGTATGCCCGATTAGCAAGGTATATGGCTGAAGAAGAGAAAGATCCTAAGAGAAAAGAAGAACTATTGATGATTGCTGATGTATGTAACCATGTACCCGCGAAACCTTGTCGTGGTTTTAGAGATGCAGTGCAAGCTCAATGGTTTACCTATCTGGTTTGTCAATCTTTAGAGCGTTATGGAAGTGGAATGTCCTGTAAGATGGATACAATGTGGTGGCCATATTATAAGAGAAGTGTAATAGATAAGAGCGAACAACCTATAACCAGAGAAGAAGCAGTAGAGCTGGTAGTTTTACATCGATTAAAAGTTTCCGAACATGGGGTAGTAAAGAGTAGGTTATATAGGGAGATTCACGCCGGGGCGAATGACCTCTTTATTATTACTATTGGTGGAGTAAACCCCGATGGAAGTAATGCCTGTAATGACTTAACCAATGTTATCTTAGAGGCAGCGGCAACGGCAATGACTACTGAACCTTCTTTAGGTCTTAGATGGCATAAAAATATACCTGAATTAACTGCTCGTTACGCACATGAATGTATAAAAAGAGGGCTTGGTTTCCCCTCGATTAAAAATGATGATACCGCCATACCTTCCTTAGTAGAGGGATTTGGCAGCGGTAAACTTTCTGTTCAAGATGCTCGGAGATGGGCTTTGTGTCTATGTATGTCTCCAGGACCCACAGGAAGACATGGTGGTTTGAGAACGAGGTGGGCTTGTTCTTCTTATACCGCGAAGTGTTTAGAATTAGCTCTATCTGATGGTTATGATTATTCTTACACCGATTCACAATTAGGGCCACATACCGGAGATCCTACCAAATTTAAAACCTTTGACGATTTACTGCAGGCTTACAAAATTCAATACCAACATGTTCATTCGGCAATTACCAGAGCAAGAGACTTAAGTAGATATTTAGAAGCAAAGTTTTACCAATCTCCATTTATATCCAGTCTTGATGATGAGTGTGTGGAGAGGGGTCTCGATGGTATTGAATGGGACGAATTCTGTAATCCTTGGTTTAATGTAATGGATGATGTAGTGGTAGCAGACTCTTTAGCCGCAGTAAAGAAGTTAGTTTTTGAAGATAAGAAATATACGATGCAACAATTAGTAGAAGCTCTTCGGGCTAACTGGGATGGTTATGAAGAGATGAGATTAGATTTCTGGAATGCGCCTAAATGGGGGAATGATGATGATTACGCGGATGAGATTGGAAAAAATGTATTTCGATATAATTCTCTTGAACTTCAACAGAATACCAATCTTTTTGGAGCTCATCCCAAACCACTTCCCCAACATGTGGCCATATATTGGACTTTAGGACCACGAATTGGGGCCACTCCCAATGGAAGAAGACATGGAGAAGTGTTAGATGATGGAGGAAACTCACCTTATATCGGTTGTGATAAAAAGGGCCCAACGGCGGTATTAAATTCCTGTGCCAAGATTGACTACAGCTTGCAAAAGGGTTGTCTACTCAATCAAAAATTAGATCACAATGTAATGCATAGTGATAAAGGTTTCCCCTTATGGTTCGCCTATATGAAGACTTGGCATAAACTGGGGATAGACCATGTCCAATTTAACGTATGTGACCATGAACAATTAAGAGATGCTCAAAAGCATCCGGAGAAATATCCTGATTTGATTGTCAGGGTTGCCGGTTATAGTGCACGATTTGTGGATCTTTCCGTGTACGCTCAAGATACTATAATTGCTCGAACAGAACAGGAATTAGCTGGCTAACCAAAACAGTTAAATGGTGTGAGATGATGGTTATTAATTAAATTAAATAACCATCATCTCACTGGGGAATGGGGAAATTCATTTAAATTCTATAAAAAATAATTTAATTTATAGGGAGACTAAAAAGATGAAAAATGAAGAAAAAACTTGCAAAGATTGTAAATACTTTATGGTGGCCCCAACCGATCCTTTTCAAGGGACTTGTACGGTAAAAAGAGAAAAATTGCCCGAGACACAAGCTGCAACTCAATTTATTCCTGGCAAGCTTATCAGTGAAGATCACCCCATATGTGAGCAGTTTGAGCAATCTGCTGGTTGGGAAGATAGCGTTAAACACACAATTTGATTTTTTATTCAATGATTATTGATGTTGAAAAAACGAAAAAGAAAGGAGAATAGATGATGGAAGGTTTGCTAGAGAAAATGGTATGTAAGGATTGCGATTTATTTCAGCCAGATGTTGAAAATAAAGGGAAGGGATATTGTTGGAAATATATTTCGGTGAAAAGTGAAGATAAAAGAGTTGTTTCTGAAGGTGATGGTTGCCCCTCATTCCGTCCCAAAATAGATTTTTTTCCTAAGAAACAACTATAAAAACTGGAAAGTAGATATATAGAAATTGGTTATAAGAAAGATAAGAGAAAAGGGGGTGGTAGAATTGCTTTATCCTCAATATTATTAACTTATTTTAAATAAAAGAGTATAGTAATTAACAATTTGGAAAAAAATTAAAAAGGAGGATTTTCAAGATGACAAACAAATTAAAGGGGTTTGTTACACTTTTAGTGTTAGTCTTAGCTATTACTCTCTTATTTGGGTCTGTTGCGGTAGGGGCGACTGATAGTTATAAAATAAGATTTGCTCATGGTTTGCCAGCTACTCATCAGGTGGGCATCCAATATGCTGAGTGGGCTAAACTGGTTGAGGAAAAGTCAAATGGGCAATTGAAGGTAGAAATATACCCTGCTGGGCAACTCTATCCTGATGACAAATTGATTTCAGCAGTAGCAAGTGGTGCTTGTGAGATGGGTACCGTATATACCTTTAATTTGGCAACTATTGTTCCAGCTTTTGAAGTTTTTATAATTCCTTTTGTAGTTGAGGACAGAGAGGCTCTTCTAAAAATTATTGAAGGGGATATAGGGAAGGAACTCTTTACTAAAGTAGAAGATAAAGGAATTAAACCATTAGGTTGGGTGGTATGGGCTATTGGGGGAGAAGAGATGGGAGTCATTTGCGATAAACCAATACATATACCAGCAGATTTAAAGGGTAAAACTGTTAGATCAATGAGTCCTCAGCAGGCTCAATATTTTGAGGAATTTTGTGGGGCAAGCACCGGAATGGTCCCGGGGGCCGAACTTTATATGGCTCTCCAAAGAGGAACTTTGAATGCTAGTGTAGCAACATTAAGTCACCTTGTGGATAGAAAGTTACACGAAGTTACGCCTAACATCTGTTTAATACCTATCTCATCACATCCAAATATCTTAATAATGAACAAGAATTTTTACAATAATCTTCCAGAAGATCTGCAAAAGGTAATTAACGAAGTAACTGCAGAAATACAGAAGAAAAGTTATGAGATATCAGCCAGGGTTTTACATGATTATTTTATAGAATGCCAAGAACTTGTGGCAGGGCGGGGAGAAATATATACACCTACTCCTGAGGAATATGCTTTATGGACTAAGGATATAGAAAATTTCTGGAAGAAAGTTACCGAGAAATATCCTGAAGTATATGATTTAGTATTGAAAATTCAGAATCTATAAATTAATTAGGGAAGCACGTTAGTTAAAATTCAAAAGTGCACTATTTAAGAATCAAAAGTGCACTTTTGAATTTTAAATCATCAAAAAACAGTGCACTTTTGATTCTTAGATGACATTAATTAGGGAAGCATTGATAATTTTGGTTTCTAGGTAATTAATTTAAAATTTAAAGGAGGGTTTGGTCTTTGAATAATGCTATAAAAGAAGAAATTAATCAAAATATCCAAGTAGTCCAAGCAAATAATAAGATATGGAAGGTAATTGATTTTCTTTCCGAAATTTCTTTAAAATTTAGCAGTTTAATATTATTTTTTATTACTGTATCTATCTGGTATCAGGTATTTGCCAGAATAGTACATATTAGCACTAGAGGCATAGTTGAATTGGGGGGTTTCCTTTTGGTATGGGTCCTTTATCTTGGCATAGCTTCTGGAATGAAAAAAGGCAGGCATATCAGAGTGGATATTATCTATGGGCGCTTGCCAAAAAAGATACAAAACTTCCTTACCATAATTAGTGATATCATCTGTGTGGTGTTTAGTTTCTTTATAACCTGGGAGGGAATAAAACTGGTGAACTTGTTCTATAAGATGGGGGAGCGAGCAATCCTTCTAAAAGTACCTATGTATATAGTATATATTGCTATACCAGTGGGGATGTTTTTATTTGCCCTCGAAGCAATTAGAGAGTTTTTTCTTACCCTAAGGAAAATTTAAAACTGACTATTTTTTAAAGCTAAACAGCAAACGAGTCTGAGAACTTGTACAATAGTATCATAATTTAGAAGGGAAATATTTTTTATGGAGAGTTTAATAATATCTTCAATTTTAATGGTGGTTATGTTGTTTATGGGTGTGCCGATAGCAATTTGTCTTGGATTTGGAGGAATGATTGGTCTTTACTTATTTTTTGGGGCACCTTCTTTAACTATTTCAGTGCAGGTAATGGCTTCCACCTTGCAGAGCTTCATTTTATTGGCTATTCCACTCTTTATTACTATGGGAATTATACTTGCCAAAAGCGGAGTGGGGGAAAGAATTTATAAGTTTTTCGATACTTATTTACGTCATATACCAGGCGGGGTTGGAATTGCCACCATTTGTACTTGTGCAGTATTGGCGGCTATGTGTGGAACAAGTGTGGCTATTGCTGCCATGGTAGGGGCTTTTGCCCTTAGTAATTTACAGAAATATGGTTATAGCCTCCCTCTAAGTATGGGAATTATTGCTGGTGGGGGGGCATTAGGAATACTTATTCCACCTAGTGTTCCTATGATTTTATATAGTTCTTTTTCCGAGGAATCGACCGGTAAATTGTTTATTTCAGGGATTATTCCTGGGCTTCTTGCTGCCCTTTTATTTTGTGTATATGTCTCAGTTGTATATAGGACATATAGTAGGAGTAAAAAAGAAATTTTACCCGAAAAGAGTAGCTGGGAGGAAAGAATAAAAGTTACTAAAGAGGCCATTTGGTCTTTATTGATACCCGTAGCAATAATTATACCCCTGTATACTGGTTTGGCTACTCCCACAGAAATTGCGGCTTTGGGCATATTGTGGGCACTTATTGTGGGGATATTTATTTATAAAGATATTTGTATTAAAGACATATTCCCTATATTTGAAGAAGGGGTCTTGTCTTCGTTAATGGTACTATTTATAATGTGCGGAGCAATGGTCTTTGGTGCAGCAGTAACCCAAATAGGGCTTTCGGAAGTTATTAAAGAAATGACTATGGGAAGTTTATCGCCAATAGGGTTTATTATAGTGACTTTGCTTATTATCATGGTATTGGGTTGTTTTTTAGAGGGTGCTGCTATAATGCTTATAATTTTGCCGATTTTCCTTCCCACCCTAATAGGATTTGAAATTAATCTTATTTGGTACGCGGTACTTTTAGTAATTGGCATTGAAATTGGTTTACTTACCCCACCAGTGGGGCTTAATCTTTATGCTATAGATGGGGTTGCCAAAAATTTAGGTTATAAATCCAATATGACCATTGCAATTAAAGGCATCTTTCCTTTTGTAATATTGTATTTAGTCGCTGAAATTTTTGTTTTAATATTTCCCCAATTAACTTTGTGGCTACCCTCAATGATGAGGTAAAAATGGATATGAGATATGAGAGAGAAAATCTTTTAAATATAATGATACCAGAAATAGACCCTAATTATTTTTTGCCAGTAGGAATAATAAAAAATCTAGCTCGAATAGAAGAACTTTCCAAAAGACATCCAGTTAATGTTATGGTGGTGGGAAAACAAGGTTGTGGCAAATCAAGTTTAGTAAAACAATTTGCTGCCTATTATAAGAGACCTTTATCAACTTTTCAGATAGGATTATTATCTGAGCCAGGACAACTTTTTGGTGAAAAAGGATTAAAAGAAGGTAATACTTTTTTTGAAGAATTTTTATTTCCTAAGGCAATATCTACATCAAGAAGTGTTATTCACTTAGAAGAAATTAATCGACCGGAACATCCTAAAGCTTTAAATGATCTCTTTTCAGTGTTATCTGAAGATAGATCTATCTGGGTAGAAGGATTAGGGTTAGTTAAAGTGGCAGATGAGGTAATATTTTTTGCCACTCTAAATGAAGGTGCTGAATTTACTGGTATCGATATGGTGGATGCTGCGCTACGAGATAGGTTTTATATAATTCAGGTAGATTATCCTCCTCCTAACATTGAGGAAGAAATAATATGTTCAAAAACAGGAGTTTCCAGAGAAATAGCAAAGAAGATTGTAAATATCGTGAACCTTCTTAGAAATAATGCCCAGATGCCCTTATCTATTTCCACGAGACATAGTTTAATGATAGCAGAACTTGCTTCCGAAGGGGCTAACATTAGGGAAGCCTTGGTTTATAGCATCCAAATAGAAAAAAGTATTTTGGAAACTGCTCTTATTTCCTTACATTTAGGAGAGGGCGAAGAAGAGGTAATAGATAATCATAACTACGTTAGATATGTTTAAAATATGAGGTAATCATTTGGATGGTTGAATTATATCGGGTAGAAGGTAAGAGTTTTAAAAAATTTTATAAAGCTGTTGATTATTGGCTCTTAAAAGAAGAAGAATCTAATTATGGTTGTGATCGTTGGTTTTCTTTACTTAGAACGATTAAGGCAGAAGATAAAGAGGAGTGGATTAAAGAAGCGCTTACTGATATAAGACAATTCCACTGTTGGAAATGCGGAATAGCTATATTAGAAAAGCAAAAAAATTTAGTAAATAGGATAGAAAAAGAAATAATAAAATATAAATGTTACTCGTATTTTTGGAGAGTTAATAGATCTACTATTGAATATGTGGAATTAGCTAATCTATTGCTTGCTCTAAGAAAGATAGTTGGTTGTTTAGGTTTAGAGGTTAGAGTTGAATGGATAGGAGGAATGCCATATATTCCCATTGTAAGTAAAAAACGTGAAAAAATTGAAATTCCTATTCAATTAGCTATGGGAGAATACCCGGTCCCTTTCTATAAAGTAGATATTTTAAGCGGTATGGTGATTCACGATGCTCTTCACCTGAAAGAGAAAACTGAACAAGTAGCGAGTTCGTTAATTTCACGTTATACGGGAATAAGGGATAGACTTATTTTAAGAAAGTTCTTTGATGTAGCCGAAGATATCCATATAGATGGAGTGGCAATTATTAACGACATATTAGGAAATTATGTCCGCTTATATCGGAAGTGGTTTAAAGAAAACATTAATCCTTCACTTTATGATTACCAGGCTAAAATACCAACTGCAGAGAAACTAATCTATTTATGGGAAGATATTGCCTTAGATATTATATTAGCAAACGCAGATTTAGGGGTTATTAAAATTATTTCGCAATACTTCCAGGAAAAGGAGGTGTTAGCTTTAGATGATCTTGAAGATGTTCTACCGCCTGAGTCAAAGATTATAAAGCCACTTTTAGAGGATGCCCTTAAAGATGTTAATAAATTCTACTGGGATCCATTAAAAATACTGTTAGAGAAGGTTTATGAAATTATAATTACGGAAGGGGAATCTCGGGCTAAATTATATGATTGTTTATGGTCAAAAATACAGAAATATCTTTTTGAATGGGAGGAGCAGTTTGGTCCAAAAGAAAAAATAGAAGTAGAAAGAGAGAAAAATCGAACAAATATACCACATTTTGCCCCCTTTGATCCAAAATTATTAAAGGCAGTTAACAGTGCCATTGAGAAGAACTCTAGAGAATTAACCTTACAAATTAAAGATGCTTTAGAACTGATGAATGCCAAAGTTAACGAAAAATTGATTTACTCAACTATTACCGAAGAGTCAAATATTTTACCAAGGCACTATCCGGATCCAATAATAGTTGGGAAACTAAAAGAAATATTCAGAATGCACAGAGAGGATACCTTAAGAATATCACGAGGGTTGCCCTATGGTAAGCTTGATACTTCGAGATTATATAGAGCCTATACCACAGGCCTATCTTTCAAACAAAAAGATACTATAAAAGAAGATAAATGGTCGATAACCTTACTGATTGACGCCTCTGCTTCAATGATAACCAACTGGAGTTTGGTAGAAAAAACCTTTCTTTCAATTTATCAGGCAATAATACTCTATAATCATAAACTGGAGATTTTAGCCTATAATGAAATTGATGAAATATGTATATTAACCAGATTATTTCACCATAATAAAATATTTAGCATTGCTCCTCAGGGGAATACTCCTTCTGGTGAGGCTTGTATTGGAGCAGCCAAATTAATTGAAGGTAGTAAGCGAAGTCTTCTTTTACATTTAAGTGATGGGTTATGTAATGTAGGCGTTGGTTATAACTATGCTATTGATTATTGTGAAAAGAAAAATATAGATCTGGTAACCATAGGAAAAGGCGAAAAAATAAGGAGATTGAAGGAAAAATATGGAGCTGCTCGAATTGAGATAATAGATAATTATGAAGAGTTACCAGAGATTATACAAAGAATATTTAGGAGGAAATTACTTAAAAGGAAGACTTTGTGTGTCTAATAAATATCGAAGGCAGAGGTATATGAATGTTTGTTTTTTAAAATTAAGAGAGGGGATGATATCGTATATGGAAAATATGGAAAGTAACGAGGGTTTAATTAAGAAGATAGTAAGATTGGAATACAAAATGTTTCGGGAAATCCACACCAATATCCAGGGAGAAGAAGGCAAAGAACGTGAAAAGGCATTTATATTAGAAAGAAAAAGTTACTTTAAAACTTGGTCTAACCCTACTTTGCTGTCATACCTAAGTGGATTAGAAGATGCGATAATAGAAGGGAGAAATTTGTTAAGGGAAAAATATTTGAAAATGGACAGAAGTTTAAATAAAGATGCAAAGGAAGCACATTTAAAGAGAGGGTATGAAAGAAGTAAAACTCAATGTGATATAGAAGGTCCTTCAGATAGTTCTAATGCTTTGGATGAGGAACACAAAATACTTATTCAGAAAATTGTACAAATAGAATCGAAATGGCAAAATGAGTTAAGAGAGAGATATCCTAATATCTTTAAAACTAAGAGAATGAGAAATGAGGGTCTTAACTTCGAAAAATATTTAAAAAGTGAATTAGAAACTTACCCGCCTCTAACTATTGAATATTATTTTTGGGATGTATCAAATGCTGAAAAAGAAGGAAGGAATTTAGCACTGGAAGAATATGAGTATATGTTTAAAGAATTGAACTATAATTCTCTTGAAGAAGTAAATAAAAAAATTGCCAGTAATGAGAAAAAAATAGAAAGATGATTAAGTTTTTTACGATTACAATTATTAGGGGGGAGGAGTGTTAACAATGCTAACCCCTGAAATGCAGAAAATAATTAACCAACAACTCTGTTTAATTGCTACAGTAAATAAACAGGGAGAGCCTAATATTGCCCCCAAAGGGACGATGAGAGTTTTAAATACTGAAGAGTTAGTCTATGCCGAGATATTTGGCGGGACCACCTTACAAAATATCTTAGATAATCCGGAGGCAATCATGGTAGTTGCGGTGGATAGAGAGACAAAAAAGCTGCTACGTCTCCGAGGAAAAGCAGAAGTAATAAGAGGAGGTGAACTCTATGAAAAAATAACAAAACAAGTAGAAGAAAGGAAGCAAGGTTTCCCCAAACCCAAAGCAGCCATTAAAATTAAAATCACCGAGGTAATCTCTTAAATAAAATTTAGTGAGGTGCTAAGAGTAGGGAGTTAGAGAGGGGAGCAAAAAGAAAAATTATGAAAGGAGAAAACAACAAATTTAATGCGAGAGATAAATACCACTCAAATCAAAAACCAAGTAAAAGAACTGTTCCTTAAAGCCAACTATCACCTCGACCAGGAGCTTAGGCAGCGCCTGGAAGAGGCCCTAAGGGAAGAAACCTCCCCTATAGGTAAGTCGGTTTTACAGATGATTATAGAAAATAATAAGATTGCCTCTGCCGAAGAGATCGCCATCTGTCAGGACACGGGGTTAGCTGTTGTATTTGTGGAATTAGGACAACAGGTCTGTATTGTAGGTGGTGACTTTACCGAAGCCGTAAACCAGGGGGTTAAAGAGGCCTATGAGGAAGGTTACCTCCGAAAATCAGTAGTAGATGACCCGGTCTTTGAAAGGAAGAATACCAAGACCAATACCCCGGCCATCATCTATACCGAGATAGTCCCCGGAGATAAGATTAAGTTTACCGTAATGCCCAAGGGCTTTGGGAGTGAGAACATGAGTACCCTGGCCATGCTGACCCCGGCTGATGGAGCAGCAGGGATAATAGACTTTATTGTAAAGACGGTAGAAAAGGCCGGTCCCAATCCCTGTCCCCCTACCATTATCGGTGTAGGTATCGGAGGGACAGCTGATCAGGCGATGGTTATAGCCAAAAAGGCTATTGCCCGTAAGATCGGTACCCCTAATCCAAATGAGAGATATGCTGCTATGGAAAAAGAGGCCTTAGAGAAGATCAATAATTTAGGGATTGGACCAGCCGGTCTGGGGGGAAGGACTACTACTCTCGCCGTAAATATAGACTATCTTCCTACCCACATCGCTGGTATGCCGGTAGCCGTAAACGTCTGTTGTCATGCCGCCCGCCATGCTGAGGGAATACTTTAGAAAGGAGAGAAGAGAATGACTCAGGTAAAAAAGATCACTACCCCCTTAGATGATCACCAAGTTATGCAATTAAAGGCCGGAGATTCGGTACTAATCACTGGTTATATCTATACCGCTCGAGATGCCGCCCATAAAAGACTGATCGAACTTCTGAAAGAAAACCAAGAACTTCCTATAGATTTAAAAGGACAAGTTATCTACTATGTAGGTCCGGCCCCGGCCAAACCAGGATACCCCTGTGGTTCAGCCGGTCCCACTACCTCCTATCGGATGGACCCCTATACCCCTCCTTTATTGGAGAAAGGACTTAAAGGGATGATCGGTAAGGGGACCCGTTCTCAAGAGGTAATCGAGAGTATGAAGAAAAATCAGGCGGTCTACTTTGGTGCCGTGGGAGGAGCGGCGGCCTTAATCGCCCGCCGTATCAAAAAGTCAGAGGTAGTAGCCTATCCCGACCTGGGGGCCGAGGCCATTTATCGTTATTATGTAGAAGATTTTCCGGCTATTGTGATCATCGATGCCCAGGGTAACAACCTCTACGAAACTGAACCGCCTAAATACAAAAAGTAATACCTATATTAATTCTTGACCAATAGTTTAATTAACCATCAAAATTTTTTTAAAGGAGAGAAGAAGAGTATGGTAAGTGAAAAATTAAGCAAAGAAGAACTTTTAGCTAAGGCTAATGAACCAAAGATGTTCGCTATGAAGTATCATCCGTTTTATCGGGGGAAGATAGGAGTAGAACTCAAGGCCCCGGTGAGAAGCTTTGAAGATTTTGCCATCTGGTATACTCCCGGCGTAGCAGAACCCTGCCTGGACATTCAAAAAAATAAAAATAAGGTATATGAACACACCAATAAGGGAAACTTTGTTGCTGTGGTTACCGATGGGACAAGAGTCCTTGGTTTGGGAGATATAGGGCCTGAAGCAGCTCTTCCGGTGATGGAAGGCAAGGGGATGCTATTTAAATATTTAGGGGGGGTAGATGCCTTCCCCATCTGTTTAAATACTAAAGATCCTGAGGAGATAATTACTGCGGTTAAATGGCTTGCTCCCGTATTTGGCGGTATAAATCTTGAAGATATTGCTAAGCCAAAATGTTTTTATATTCTGGAGAGATTACAGAAAGAGTTAGATATTCCGGTCTGGCATGATGATCAGCAAGGAACAGCACTGGTTAACTTAGCCGGGTTAATTAGTGCCTTGAAGGTAGTTGATAAAAAGATGGAGGATGTCTCCATTACTTTTATTGGTGCAGGGGCAGCAAATATGAACTGTGCCAAATACATAATGTTGGCCGGAGCGAATCCAGAAAAGATAATAATGGTGGATAGCCAAGGGATTCTGCATCGGGGAAGGACAGAATTAAAGCAAGAACCTACCAAATGGAATATATGTGAGAAAACAAATAAAGAAGGAAGAACGGGGGGCATAAAGGAAGCTCTTGAAAAAGCTGATGTTTGTATCGCTTTATCCAAATCCGGTCCCGGGGTAATAGAAAAGGAGTGGATTGCTGGTATGGCTAAAGATGCCATCGTCTTTATCTGTGCTAATCCTATCCCCGAGATATGGCCCTGGGAGGCAAAAGAAGCAGGAGCGAGGATTGTGGCTACCGGTCGCTCCGATTTTCCCAATCAGGTAAATAATTCTCTCGGATTTCCTGCGGTATTCAGGGGTGCTTTGGATGTGGGAGCAAGAAGTATAACCGATGAAATGTGTATTACGGCAGCAAAGGCTATATCTGATTATGCAGAAAGAAGAGGATTGAGTGAAGAATATATAATTCCTACTATGGGAGAAACAGAGATGTTTATCCAGGAGGCGGTAGCAGTAGGTTTGAAGGCTATAGAACAGGGAGTAGCCAGAATAAAGAGGAGTAAGGAGGAGCTAAGAGAACTTGCCTTTTCATCCATAAAGAAGTCCCAGGAAATTAATAATCTTCATATAGAAAAAGGTTTTACTCAGCTTCCTCCGGAATAAAAAACTGAGATGGAAAAGGAGATTTTTAAATAAATAAATAATTTAGGAATTAGACCTGCGGGTTTAGGCAGAAGAACTGCAGCAAGGAAATGTTATAGTTTATAATAATAGCTCTTGGGGTTAATATTATCCCAAGAGTTATTATTGTGAAGGGATTTTATAAATACCTATAATTTATTCGAGAATAGGAGAAGAATAACAATGATTATCTTATCTTTCAACTGTGGTAGCTCCTCAGTAAAATACCAGCTTTATAACTGGGATAAAAAGGAGATAATGGCTAAAGGGATAGTGGAGAGAGTTACCATTGGAGATTCCTTTTGTGTCCACGAAGTTAATCATAAGGGAAAAATCACTTTAAAGCACGATTGTCCCACTCATAAAGAGGCTATAAAATTAATCATTGATAACCTTATCCATCCGGAGTATGGAGCGATAAAGGATTTATCTAATATCTCTGCTGTCGGTCATCGGGTAGTTCATGGGGGAGAAAAATTCTCTAAGTCGGTAATCATTAACCAGGAAGTCTTGAAAACTTTTAAAGATCTGGCGGGACTTGCCCCCTTACACAATCCCCCCAATATTATGGGTATTGAAGCCGCTATGGAACTTTTACCTAATATTCCTCATATGGCTATTATGGATACCGCCTGGCACCAGACTATGCCCCCCTATGTCTATACCTATGCCGTCCCTTATGAGTGGTATGAAAAATACGATATCAGAAGGTACGGTTTTCACGGGACCTCTTTGCTCTATGTCGCTAAAAGGGCAGCAGTTCTCCTTAATAAAGACCCCTTACCTGTAATCTAATCAGCTGCCATATTGGGAATGGAGTGAGTGTAAATGCGGTAAAAGATGGTCTATCTTATGATACCAGTATGGGTTTTACCCCCTTAGAGGGAGCTATTATGGGTACCAGAGCCGGAGACCATGATGCGGCCTTAGACTTCTATATCATGCAAAAAGAAGGCTATTCTCCCCAGGAGATGGATAAAATCCTCAACAAAAAGAGTGGAATATTAGGTATAACCGGAAAGTATGTAGATAGAAGGGATGTGGTAAAAGCTGCCTCCCAAGGAGACAAAAGGGCTCAATTAGCCATCGAGATGGAAGCTTATCGCCTGAAGAAATATATCGGGGCCTATGCCGCCGTCTTAGGGAGACTGGATGCCCTAATCTTTACTGCTGGAGTCGGGGAGATGAGTAATGTCATTCGGGCAAAGATATTGGAAGGATTAGAA
>LDZT01012618.1_pt1 | contig 15730 bp, 16 predicted proteins | sample 615521 | NCBI WGS metagenome assembly LDZT01 (sample SAMN03408292, study PRJNA278302) | terrestrial metagenome | isolation source: oil reservoir sample SB1 | place: USA: Alaska, North Slope, Schrader Bluff formation | collected 2011-09
TTCTTTAGAAGCTCAAGAAGTGATTAAGATATTATTAAAAAAGGAAAAGTTATTTCGAAATAAACTTTTGTATATAGACATTGAAAATGGGGCTATAGAGATATTAAAATTAAGTCGTTAGTGAATAGTGAATGGTTGTTAATTTCAAATGCCACATATAAGATAAATGAATCGACTCTTAAGCACAACTATTTTGTCTACTTTGCCAAGCGAGTGTCTGCTAAACAGGACTTTTAAGAGAAAGGAAATTCCTATACAATAAATTCATGAAAAATAAAGAGTTTAAGAATATTAGAAAGAAAGGCACAAAATAATGAACAAAAAATTAAAAGTGGGAATAATCTTTGGAGGAAGGTCAGGAGAACATGAAGTATCTTATTGTTCTGCTACTTCTATTATAAAGGCAATAGATAAGAAAAAATACACAGTTATACCTATTGGTATAACCAAAGAAGGTAAATGGATATCTCCCCAAGAGACTGCTCGAGCACTCCAGTCAGGTAAAATAGTAGGGAAAAGTTCAGTAGTTTTACTAAATGACCCTTCCAGCAAAGCTTTGATATACTTAGACAATGATCAGAGATTAAACACAAGCCCAGCCTTAGAAAAATTAGATGTAATTTTCCCGGTATTACATGGTCCCTATGGAGAGGATGGGACAATACAAGGTCTATTAGAATTAGCGGATATTCCTTATGTGGGGGCAGGAGTGGCCGCTTCAGCAATTTCTATGGACAAAGAATTAATGAAAATAATATTTAAACAGAAAAATTTACCAATATTAAAATGGATGGCCATTAAGAGAAAAGAGTGGCAAACAGATAAGGAAAAAATCTTGACTTTAATTCAGAATGACTTCGAATATCCTCTTTTTGTAAAACCCACCAATTTAGGTTCAAGTGTAGGAATAACTAAAGTTCACAAGAAAGAAGAATTAGAAAAAGCTATAGCTTTAGCTTCTTCTTATGATAGAAAGATTTTAATTGAACAAGGATTAGAAGAAATAAGAGAGATAGAATGCGGTGTTTTAGGTAATGATGAACCCCGAGTTTCAGTAGTGGGTGAAGTCAGACCGGCAGGAGAATTTTATGATTATGATTCAAAATATATAGATAAAGGGACTCAATTGATTGTTCCGGCAGATTTACCTGACGGAATATCCAAAAAAGTTCAAGAAATTGCCCTTTGTGCCTTTAAGGCAATTGATGCTGCCGGTATGGCTCGAGTAGATTTTTTTGTAACCAAAAAAGAGAATAGGATATATTTAAATGAAATTAATACTATTCCTGGTTTTACTTCAGTTAGTATGTACCCTCGCTTATGGGAGACAACTGGTATCTCTTATCCTGAACTAATTGACCAATTAATTCAATTGGCTGTAGAAAGACATCACGACAAAAGCCAGAATAAAATATCTTATGATGAATCAAAACTTTTAGATAAATAGAAATAGAAATATTTTTTGACGTCGAAGAATGATTGTGTTATAATTTCGAAAAAAGTAACACTAAAGGAAAAAAATAATGTCTGATATAATCCGCTTCGGAGTATCCTTAGAAAAAGAACTATTAGAAAAATTTGATAGACTCATCAAAGAGAAGAAATATCCTAACCGTTCAGAGGCAATACGAGATTTAATCAGAGAGAATTTGGTTAAGAGGGAGTGGGTTGAAGGAAAAGAAGTAGCGGGGGCGATTACTTTAGTCTTTGACCACCACAAAAGAGATCTGGCAAATATCCTAACCGATATCCAGCATGATTTTCACACATTAATTATCTCCAGCCAGCACATTCACCTGGATCATGATAATTGTTTAGAAATAATAGTGGTAAGAGGGAAGCCAACAGAGGTGAGAGAACTGGCGGATAAATTAAGAGCAACCAAAGGGGTAAAATACGGATCTTTATCTATAGCTACTACTGGGAAAGAGTTGGTGTAGGGAGTTAGTTTTCAGTTTTTTGGTTAGCAGTTTTCAGATTTAAATTATTTTATAAAGGCTGATGCTTTATTTTTTTATTTGATAGGTAGCACGAAATATGTAAATGTAATATTTCTACTTAAAAAATATAATTTTTTTTATCAAGTAACAAGTATATAGATAAATTATTTTGTCTCCTCAAAAATTAAAATAATTAGCTAAAAATGTACATAAGGAGATATAATAATGATTATTTCAATAAGCAAAAAAATGTTGCAGAAAAATTTTAGAAAGACTATCTACCGATTTACGGAAATACCCCAGCCTGTATTTAAGGGAAATTTTGGCATTTATGTACATGTTCCTTTCTGTTTTTCAAAATGTTCCTTTTGTCCTTTTTATAAAGAAATTTTTACAGAAAAGTTAAAAAAACAATATTTAGAAGCCCTTTTAAAAGAGATAAATGATACAGATATGTATAGAGGAAATGCCAAATGGATTTATTTTGGAGGTGGTACACCTAACACCCTTACTATTAAAGATTTATCAGAAATTGTAACGCAAATTAAAAGAAAAGCTAAAGTAGATAGTTTAGGAATAGAACTATCACCTGAACTCTTAGATGATAATTATTTAAAAGGACTAAAGGAGATTGGTTTTAATAAGATAAGTATAGGGGTAGAAAGTTTTTCGGAAGAAGTAGCAAGTAGAACAGGGAGAAAAATTTCTCGATATGAACAGATAAAGAGAATTATTGAATTTTCCAGATCTCTCGGATTGTGGGTAAGTACAGATATTATGGTTGGGCTTCCTGGTCAGGATTCAAATGTTTTTAGAGATGATATGAGGCATATAATTACAATTCATCCGGATCAAATTACTATTTATCCCCTTATAGTACTTAATGAAGTAAAAATTACTCCAAACATTTCTCCAATGGAGCAGTTTAGACTCATTGAAGAAACAAATATGATTTTAAAAAAATATAGATATAGCAGGAGCAATATCTGGGCCTTTTGCCTGGATGATGAACTTTATGATTCATCAGGAGATGAGCTTATTGAGGATTACATCGGCTTTGGGCCCGGTGCTTTTTCTACATACGGAGATTGGAAAATTATGAATCCTGATTTGTATACTTATATTAAGAACTTTAAAAATAATAAAAAAATGGGATTTGTTTCCTGTAGAACTAAAGCAAGTGATGAATGGCGGAAATTTGCAAAGATGATTTATGATATTAAGTGTGATAGTGATTATTATAGTAATTTTGCACTTTATATAAAACTTTTATTTGGATTTTAAAACTTGCTAAATACATCGAAAAAGGTGTTTTAACTGAAAAAGGGAAGATTTTTGCCCATGAAATAACTAAAACGGTGGTAGAAACAATTCCCTCTCCTATTCGAAACAAATATTGTGTTGAAAATTATGATGAATATATTTCATATAAAAAATAGAGATAGTAGCAAAATTTAAGTTAAAAGTTAAGGAGATTAATTAGCAAATTAAGTGAAGGACAATATTTATATCTACAATTAATATTAGGAAGGGGTTGGTGTAAGAAGTATATGGTTTTTGGTTAACAGTTCTCAGATCTAAATTACAATAAAAAGAATAAGAGCCTTATATTTTTTTGCCTTATGCGTAGCACGAAATTTAAATTAGTATTTAGTGAGTAGTTAATTGGTTAGTTAGTTACCTGGTTAGCTGGTTAAAAATTGAAATTTTTGGTTAAACCTTGTAACTAATTATCTAACCAAATTAATTGGGCAATTGGTGAATTGGTGAATTAGCAGATTGTTGAATTAATAAATTAAAAAATATACAGGAGGAAAGATGTGAAGAATTTAAAGTTTAAAGTAGGTTTAATTTTATGTTTAGTGGTAGTATTTTTATTTGGAAGTTTGATTTCAGCTAGTGCTCATTTCGGAATGATAATCCCTTCTGATGATATGGTCACTAAGGATGACAGTAAAAATATAAGTTTAAAGGTACAATTTATTCATCCTATGGAAGGGGATTATATGGATATGGTTAAACCTGCGCAATTTGGAGTTTTGGTTCAGGGCGAGAAGGTTGATTTGTTAAATATTCTTCAAGAGAAAAAAATTAACGATTGTACTACCTGGGAGGCCAATTATCAGATAAAACGTCCGGGTGACTATATTTTTTATGTGGAACCTCAACCCTATTGGGAACCAGCAGAGGATTGTTTTATTATTCATTATACTAAAGTGATTGTAAATGCCCTTGGTCTGGAAGTAGGTTGGGATGAAGAAGTGGGGTTAAAGACCGAGATTGTTCCTCTGACTCGGCCGTATGGTCTTTGGACAGGAAATGTTTTTCAGGGGATAGTAAAAGTTAGGGGAGAAGTGGTTCCTTATGCAGAAGTAGAAGTAGAATATTACAATCAAGATGGCAAGGTCAAATGGCCTGCTGACCCTATGATTACCCAGGTGATTAAAGCTGACCAGAATGGAGTATTTACCTATGCTATGCCTAAGGCAGGTTGGTGGGGTTTTGCTGCTCTTAATGAGGATGAAGAAAAAATAAAACATAATGGAGAAGAGAAATCAGTAGAAATTGGAGCAGTGCTCTGGGTCAAAACTTATGATATGGAATAAATAGTAGAAGGAAAATATTTTATGCATATTTCAGAAGGAATACTATCTGCACCCGTATTAGTTACGGGTGCAGGTCTGACTGCTACGGTAGTAGGATATAGTTTAAAAAAGATGGAACATAAAGAAGTGCCTAAAGTAGCCATTTTATCTTCTGTTTTTTTTGTTGCTTCTTTAATTCATGTTCCTTTAGGCCCTTCAAGTGTACATCTGATTTTAAATGGAGTAATAGGATTATTATTAGGTTGGTCCGCCTTTCCAGCGATATTGGTTGCTCTAGCCCTACAAGGCGTGATCTTTCAATTCGGAGGTATTACCACTTTAGGAGTAAATACTTTTAATATGGCTTTACCGGCTATTATCTGTTTCTATTTGTTTAATCGGGGGATTAAAGGGGAGAATAATTTTATTGCCCTGATGCTGGCCTTTGTTTGTGGATTTTTGGCGGTATTATTAAGCGGAATTCTGGTAGCAGCTGCTCTGGTCTTTACCGGAGAACCATTTATACAGATAGCTAAATTGGTGTTAATTGCCCATCTGCCGGTAATGATTTTAGAAGGAGTGTTAACTGTATTTTGTATAGGATTTTTGAGGAAAGTCAGACCGGAAATATTAGATATATGATTACTCAGATTTTATGGAGATTACACAGATTAATTCAGTATATTTCGAATATATTGGAGAGATAAGATGAAAAACAAATTGTACTTAATTTTGATATTTATATTTTTAATTATTATAATGACAAATATTTCGGTCTTTGCCCATAAAGTAATCATCTTTGCTTATGTAGAGGGAGATATAGTTTATACTGAAAGTTATTTTAGTGATGGCAAAAAATGTATGGATTCCAAGATTGAAGTATTTGACAACCAGGGGAATAAGTTATTAGAGGGTTTAACTGATGAAGAAGGGATGTTTTCTTTTGAGATTCCTTCGGAAGATGTGATAGGTGGGGATCTAAAGTTAGTTCTCACTGCAAGCATGGGACATCGGGCAGAATATATTATTAGAGCTGATGAATTAGGAGACATTAAAGGGTTAGTTGAAGAAAAGGTTGAAGAACCCGCATCCGCGGTTTCTCCTGAAGTTTTTTCATTCGATTTAAAAGAAATTCAATCAATAATTGAAGATACTTTAGACGAAAAGTTGAAGCCAATTATGAGAGAGATGAGAGAGATTAAGAAATCTCAAGAAGATAGGATTTCACCTACCGAGATAATCGGAGGAATAGGTTACATAATTGGTATTTTTGGAATTGTCGCTTATTTTTTAAGCCGTAAGAGATAATTTAAAATTTTATTTTCAGGTGGTTAATTTGATTAAAGAAAAATTTTCAGAAGGAGATTCCTTTTTTCATAGGCTCGACCCACGGGTAAAGATTATCGTAGCCTTATTCTTTTCAGTAATTGTTGCTGTTACCGATAAATATACCTCATTGTCAGGTGCTTTATTATTTGCTGTGGGGGCAGTGGCTGTTGCCCGCTTAAAGATCAAAGAAGTAATTTCTCGTCTTTTAGTAGTGAACAGCTTTATCTTTTTATTGTGGTTGATGCTTCCCTTCACCTTCCCCGGTAAAAACATTTATACTTTAGGTTCATTAAATATTTCTCAAGAAGGCATCAAATATGCTCTTTTAATTACTATAAAATCTAACTCTATTATTTTAGTTGGAATTGCTCTTCTTTCTACTTCTTCAATATTTAATCTGGTTCATGCCCTGCGACATTTATATCTTCCCGACAAACTAACCCAGTTGTTTTTCTTTAGTTATCGTTATATTCAAACTATTCATTCTGAATATATAAGATTAAATAATGCTGTAAAAATAAGAGGTTTTAAAGCCCAGACTAATTTACATACTTACAGGACTTATGCCTATTTAGTGGGAATGATGTTGGTTCGGAGTTACGACCGCTCTAAGAGAGTTTATAATGCTATGCTCTGCCGAGGGTTTAAGGGAAAATTTTGGTCTTTAAACCATTTTGTTTTTAAAAAATCAGATTTTATAGCGGGAATTGTGACGATAAGTTGCATTATAGGGTTGGTGTTATTACCGTGAAAGAAAGAAAGAGCGAAGCTGTAATCAAAATTACCGACCTTTCCTTTGCCTATCCCTCCCGGGATTATATATTTAAAAAGTTTAATTTTAATTTTTTCAAAGGAGAAAGGATAGGACTGGTTGGGCCCAATGGAAGTGGAAAGACCACCCTCTTTCATCTTATTATGGGACTTTTACATCCAGCAGAAGGGAAGATTGAGATTTTTGGAAAAGAACGAAAAGTAGAGAATGATTTTGTAGAAGTTAGAGAAAGAATCGGCCTGGTATTTCAAGATCCTGATGATCAATTATTTAGTCCTACTGTGGCTGAAGATATCGCCTTTGGGCCTCTAAACTTGAGAAAAAATCATCAGGAAACTAAGAAAATATTGAAAGAAACTTTGGAGGCCCTCGGGTTAGCTGGTTTTGAAGATAGAATTACTTACAATCTTTCCTATGGTGAAAAAAGATTAGTTTCTCTGGCTACGGTATGGGCAATGCAACCGGAGATTTTATTACTTGATGAACCTACTATCTGGCTTGATGAGGAGACTATCGAAAAGATAGTCCAAATTTTAAATAGTCATCCCCATTTATCCTATATAATTATTTCTCATGATAAAAAATTTTTAAAAGAGACTACTAATTATATATATGAAATGAAAAATGGAAAAATTAAGATTAAAAAAAGGTAATTTTTGTTATGCCTTCTTAATTATCCACAGTTTCGTTTTCCTACAACAACTTCAAAAAACGTCTTTAACTATAAATCTGATTTAGCTTCTAAATAATCTCTGTTTTGTAATTGACCGGGAATCAATAGATAAAAAAATCCGATAACCCCAATTATAGTTCCAAAAGTAACAAAAATATTACTCAGGAGAAATACAGTAGCTATGATCCCTGCAAATCCACAGGAAAACGGTCTTATCCCACTATTGATGGTTGAACGAAAAGCAAAAATATAGCCGAACCTGTACTGGAAACAAGTCTTCCCAAAAACAAAAGTAAAAAATCATTATTTTTTATTAGAAGATTTAATCCTTGAAATGCTTTTGAATAGTTTGAAATATTAACTACCTCTTTTATATACGGTAATAACTTTTATTTTATTCCTACCCCTAATAGTATAGTATAATAAAATTTCTTGCTCGAGATAGGTATTTAGCAAATTTCTCATCTGAGACTGGGTTTTTACTTTTTTCTAATTGATAATCCATGAATTCAACTTTGTATCCAGCTTTTTCTCATACAGAAGTAACAATCAATGGGCCGATAGGCATGTAGGGATAACTATATATTTATTTTTTTTGAGCTAATATTAACATTTTAGGTGTTTCTAAACTAAAAATCCTCCCATCATAATCACCATAAACTGAAATAATATCTAAATTTGCCCTCTGTAACATTTCTTTTATTTGAGAAAAAGTATACCCTCGAACTTTAACAATCCATTCTTTTTTTTCTAAGCTTTTTAGATTGTAGGTGGTAACATAAGAAGTGTGAGTTCCTGATAATATATCATATTCTCTTTTTTCTAAAAATAAAAAATTCTCTTCCTGCCTCCAACCAAAAGGTTGAAAATGTTTTATAATCCAATCATGATTTAAAAAGTCAAAGAAAAATAATCCATTTTTCTTCAGCGAATTGCTAACCTTTTGAAATACTTCGAAATTTTCTTCTTCATATTCAAAATATCCCCATGATCCAAAAATACTTATTACTAAATCAAATTTATTTTCAAACGGAATATTTCTCATATCATCACATATCCATTTAATGTTAACCTTTTTAGAAAGAGCTTTTTCTTTTGCTATCTCTAAAAATGCACTCGAAATGTCTAAGCCTGTAACTTTATAACCATCTTTAGCAAATTCAATTGAATGTCTCCCTATTCCGCAACAAAGATCTAAAATTTCTGAGGGGGGTTTTAGTTTAGTAACAGATAAAATAAATTTTACCTCTTTAATAGTATTCTCAATATTAGCTCGATAAGCTTTTATAAAATCTTTCCCAATTGTTTCGGAAGTTTTTTTATACCAAGACATAGTCATTACTCCTTTATGTTATAATTGAAAAAATACCCTAAAAAAATTACTGTATTTTAAGGGTTATAAACATGATCATCTTTTAAACAACCACAAACATGACAATTTTTATTTTTTTCTAATTTAAATTGGTCCCTTTTTACTTCCCAAGTAAAAGGATCTATAAATATATTATGTATTGGCTCATAAATTCCAGTAATAATCTTAAATATTTCTATTGCCATTATATTAGAAGATAAACTTATAAAGGGACTAAATGTGGTTGTTGGGGTATATTCATTTCCATAACGCAGTTTTATTTTATTAGAAAGTTTCGACCATTCATCAATGGGATTTTTTATGCAATCAAAACATCCTGTCTTGTGAGGTATCATTACTATCACACCTGTTGGGGAATATTTTCCTCCACCTTGAGCAATGATAGCAATATTATTTTTAACGCAATATTCATTTATCCAATATTCAACTGGAAATACTGTAGAAACTACAATGTCACTATCTTTAGGAATGCATTTTTCATAATTATTTTCTGTTACACAATAAGGATAAACTTCAAATCTTATATCTGGGTTGTATTGTTTGATCCTATTTAATGCTATTTTAGCTTTCCTTTCCCCTATATCATTAACAGAATAAAGTATTTGTCTATTTAAATTTGATAACTCAACAGTGTCATGATCATAGCCAATTATATGACCAACTCCCATAGAGGCTAAATTATAAACAAGCCACCCACCAATACCTCCAAGTCCAATCACAACAACTTAGGCATTTTTTATTTTTTCTTGTACAGAATAAGACGATCCAAAAATACTGAATAATTTTAGTTGTCTTGTGTATCGTTCCAATTCGTCTTGTGAAAAATTAATAGGCTTAGAAAACACTTCTAACAAATCAAAGTTTTTAAGATGCTTAATAATTTCTGTAACTTTCTCTGTACTTATACCTATTTTTTTACTTAATTCACCAATAGTAATACCTTTGGTTTTTAATAAAATCTCAATTACTTTATCCTCTATTTTTGTTTCTGTTGTAATAACAATTTTTTGTAAAAAATCCTCATCCATTTTTTTATAAATCTCAGGTGGGAACACCCCCCTAAATAATTCCCATTCACCAACATTTTTTTTATTGACTAATACATGTTCTCGAATTCTATAAAATTTTTCCATGTCTTTTATACCCCCTATTAATACTAAAATATTTCCAAAATATTAGTAGGTACTATGGGATATTATCCCAATATATTTAAAAGAGAGTGATAAACTTTCTTTTGTTTATCAGGCAATTTATGCCATATGAATTCATCTGCTATTGTGAATAAGATACAGGCTAATGGATCTTTATTATAATCAGAGCCTGTTAAATATCTCGCATTAGCTCTACAACCTGCACCACATAACCCCAAATATCGACAATTAATACATTCTTTAAAATCTTTAATTTTTATATTGTAAAATGGTTGTTTTCTACTAAATATTAATGCATCATTTAACGAATTAAAATTTCTTGTATTAGCGAGAACTTCATTATGTGAAGGGCATTTCGTTATATTACCGTTTGGTCTTATTACTATAACCTGCTCATAATGACATGGATGCATATCAAATCTATATAATGAATCGTTTTGTATTTTAGTAATATTTTTATCATCAACTTTAACTAATGAATCATACATCCCCTTTATACTTAGACGAAATGATGGTCTATCACCTAAATAATCTATAATTAATTTAGATAAGACATATCCAATATCATTAAGACTCATGTCATATAAATTATGATGTTCTTTTTGGGCTCTACCGGTGTATATAGGAAAATCTATACTCCACCAATCGATACCTATTTTCCTTAATGTATTATAAAATTGGTTTATTTCATTTAAATTATACTTCGTAAGCATGGTATTTATAAATATTTTTGTTTTACTTTTTGTTTTAATTATATCTAAATTTTTTATAACTGTTTGCCAATTGCTCCCTAACCTAACTTTATCATTTGAACTTAGTCCATCCAAGCTAACACGTAATGCCTTTATTTTTGGGTTACTTATGACTATTTCAGCCCATTTTCGATTACAAGCTGAAGTAAAAATATGCAAAATTACATCTTTACATTCATCAATTATATCCTGCAGACCCTTTTTTAAAAACGGCTCTCCTCCTGATAAAGTAAATAAATTAAAGCCCATTTCTTTGGCATCTTTAATTATTTTAATAATTTCTTCCGTTGATAACTCATTTTTTATTAAAGCATCTTCATTGAAATTAGAATTATAACAGTATTTACATCTTAAAAAACATTTTCCTGTAATTTCAATTTGCATATTCATAAAATTATGCCTGATTATTATTTAAATTTTTTAAACAACTAAAAAATAATTGTTTGAAAAAAATATTGGCCCCCCCTCCTGTAATTATTTCTTTTATAAAAAGAATTTAAAATTATTTGTCGAATTTTTCAAGGGAGCCATTTTTTAATTATCTTACTTTGCTTATAACAGTTGTTCCGCCGTGATAACTTCAGAGTTATAAGCACATACAAGAGTTCCTAAAGAAAATACTACAGCAGAAGTAGCAGCTTTTTTAAAGGTATTATTTAATTTTCCTTTTAAATTCTTGGTTTCTTTTGGTTTGATATTAATTTTTTTCTCTTTAATTATCATTTTTCTCCTCCTTTCTTTAAAATTTATCGTTCCTTGCGACATAGGAAAGTAGGACTAATACATCAAACATTACAAAGAATCTTGGTACAGCGGTTAATATAGTGGTTTAAATTCTATATCAAATTTACTCAAATCATCGATGCTTGATAAATAGTATAACAAGTTGCAGAAAGTCGTCTTCATGTTCTCACACAATTGCCCCTGATTCCTTCCATGAAAGTCAAAGTAACATAAAATATCTTACCTTATTGTTTTTACTACAACAGAAACAATAGGTGAAAAACTCTGTACCTGCTTGCTATCAGAAGATGGATCTCCTAAAGCTACGCTATTTATCCATAAACTAAGACTGAGAACGAGAACTAACAAAACGAAAAGTTTTTTCATTTAAATCCCCCCCTTAACATTTATTTTGTTTTTAGTGTATACCTCTCCATATGATTTTCAAGTTTGACAAATCTTAAAACACTTATGGAATAAGGATTTAAAGGGCATAATTTTTATGCATTTTTGGCATTTACAAAAATTCGGTTGTAAGGGAACAGTAATGTGTTAAAATAGGTGTTATGATCGGATTTAAGAGAGGTTATATATGAATATAAAAGTACCTCAGGTAATCGATGTACTGATGAAGTATGGTTCATTTGCCAGGCCCTTGGTGAATTGGGCTTTGAGTAAGGATGAGATAAATTCTGCCTGGAAGGAATATTTCAAAGCTCTAAGATACGATTGGCAGAAGGAATACACTCTCGAACTCAACTGTATAGGCAGAGGAATTAAAAGATGTAGAGATGACCAGACTGTTAAGTACCTGCTTTTGTCCTTGGAACTCTCTGTACTTCAAAACCTTAAAAAGCCAGAAGGGAATAGGTTGTACATCCATCTGAGAAGAGAATTTCATAAGATACCAAAATTGGCGAGAAAAACAGTCGCTACCACTCTGTTGAGTTATCCGTCTTTGAATAAGAACGAAACGGACTTGGTCAAAATACGATTATGGAGTCAATATTATCAAAATGATAGGTCCACACAGATATTCATTCTTTTAGGGAAGGCGAGGGAAAAGATAAAAACTGGAAACATTTCAGAAGGTATAGCTCTTTACTTCAAAGGCTTGAGAATTGCCAAGACCATTCCTCATCCTACCGGCATAATAGATACTTTGAATGACTCGGCGTGGCACCTGCGATATAGCCATCCTCATTGGGCACTTAGACTGGCAAATCAGGCAATGTATTGGGTTGGATGGTATCGTGAAGATGCCAGAGGGGTGTTTTACATATTTGATACTCTTTTTGTGATCCAGAGGATAATTAGTGACCAGAGGTTATGTGAGACCGCAAGCTTGATAGACTCATTACATAAATATCTTCCTTCAGGTCGTGGGAGAGGTACAAGAGAATACTACAGAGAAACCATTCAAGTTTGTAAAAATCTCACCTTCGATTTCAAAGGTTCGACATACCAAAATTCCGACTCACTGAGAAACTATCTGAGAAGGTTTATGAAATCCATATCATCAGCTTCTGTGAGTTCAAATATATCAAGAGGAAAACTATCTGCCATATTAAATGGTAAAACCAAAACCGTGCGTGGAGAAACGATAAGAAAGTTGATAAAAGGGCTGAAACTCGAGCCAAATCCATTAAACGATCCTGCACCTCTTATAAATGAATGGATGAAGATAAAAATAGAGGATGCATTTCTCGATGATCTTGAGAAACTCGAGGGAATAAAGCCAAATGATAAAATCTTATTACTCTTATCCACATATATGAGTATTCTTGATAGGAAGGAAAAACTTTCTTATCTAAGCAGAAAAGGGAAATTGGAACAGGCAATCAAACTCTGTACAGTGGATATACATAAATTTACGAATTTTATGTCCCACAGATACGAGACGATGAGATTCGTATCTGATATGATAAACGAAATGCATCCGTTCGTAGAAGGAAGAAGAGATCTTGTAAAGAAATTTTTGGGAAGGATGCCCAAGAAGGGGATAAGGACATTTGCAGTCAATTATGCCAAATTGACAGAGGGAAACCGTAAGACTGTTGATGTCTTTGCAAGGAACTACACAAGATACGACTTGGGGTGGAAAGTTCATAATTTGCGATTACCCATTGAATTGAAAGAATTTGTGGAATTCTTTCACCTTAAGAAAAGACCATCTACGCTTGCATCTTTTTTGCCTGAAAGACCGGTTGAGAGAAAGAGTATCTTACGTGTACTTCAGACACTTCGATGATATCTTTTCGTCCATTCTTTTTAAGCTGAACATCATTTTTAGGTTGAATAATATTAAAAACTAAAATAGACAGGCGAGACGCCTATCCTACGGGAGAAGGGTGACATTTAAAAGCAATTCTTATTTCTATTTTTGAAATGTATTTGTTATAATAAAATTGTGAGGCAGATTTCTTAAATCCTAGTAAAAAAGTAGGGGGGAGGCAAGTCAATTTCACTAAAACATTTGAGAATAAAGAGTTTAAGAGAAAATTAATAAATTATTTTTGACATTACTTCACATTATACCAGGAGGTCTAAAATGATAAAAAGTTTTAAAGAATTATTTGAAAATTTAAAAACCAAAGGAAGAGAAAAAATTGTAGTTGCCGGTGGGGAAGATATTGAAACCTTAAAAGCCTTAAAAGATTGTTATGATTATGGATTTGGGGAAGGGATTTTAGTAGGAGATAAGGCAGAAATTGAAAAGTGCGTCTCTTCTCTGGGGGAAAGTAATTATATAAAAGAAATTATTGAAGCAAAAAATGATATAGACAAAGCACGAAAGGCAGTAGAAAAAGTAAAAGAAGGAGGGATACTCCTTAAAGGGAAGATAAAGACAGCCACGCTTTTAAAGGCAGTATTAAATAAAGAGTGGGGTTTAAGGACTGATAAAATAGTGAGTGATGTATTTGTATTTGAAGACAGAAGAGAAAGAGAACCCAAATTAGTATTGATGAGTGATGGTGGAGTAAATATTAAGCCGGACATAAACACCCTGGTCGAAATTATAAATAATGCTGTTGAGGTTGCTCGCAAGCTAGGAGTGGAAATTCCCAAGGTTGCTCTCTTGGCCGCAGTAGAAACTATAAATCCTGATATGGAAGAGACTATTAAAGCCGGGATGATTTCTAAGATGAATCAGAGAGGACAGATTACTGGCTGTATTATAGACGGGCCACTAGCTTTGGATAACGCTATTTCAGAATTTGCTGCCCAGAAAAAAGTTATCACCTCACCCGTAGCAGGTAAAGCTGATATTCTAATTGTTCCCGATATTGCTGCCGGAAATATCTTTGGTAAAGCGCTTACCTATTACGCCAATTATCAGACAGGACATACATTGGTAGGTACCAAAGCTCCGGTAATAATACCCTCCCGGGCAGATAAGAGTAATGTGAAATTTAACTGTATTGCCCTTTCTATCTTATGCAGTAAGTAAGGAGGTGTCTTTATGAAATCTTATAAAAAAGAATTATGGTTTAATGTCCCAGAAAGGGTAGCCTTTATTAATATTACTAATCAGGTGCAAGAGGCCTTGCAGGAAAGTGGAATAAAAGAAGGTCTTTGCCTGATTAATGCTATGCACATTACCGCTTCTGTGTTTATAAATGATGACGAAAAAGGTCTTCACGAAGATTATAAAAGATGGCTGGAAGAAATTGCTCCCCATAAACCCATCTCTCAGTATCTTCATAATAGAACAGGTGAAGATAATGGTGATGCCCATCTTAAGCGACAGATAATGGGGCGTGAAGTAGTAGTAGCAGTTACCGAGGGTAGATTAGATTTCGGACCCTGGGAACAGATATTTTACGGAGAATTTGATGGCCTAAGACGCAAAAGAGTGCTTGTGAAGATTATTGGAGAATAATATTTAAGTTAACAGAAACAGGACTTACTATATAGCGCGAAATTATAAACATAAAACCCTCATGATATAAGGCTTTTAAGAGCATATTGCGAAATAATGCGTATAAGAGAAAATTTTTATTTGAGCTATACTTTACCCCTCGAAAATCACTCTTTTTTGAACAAATTATCACCCCTCTTAAAATCTAAAAGTGGCTATTTATAAGGGTTTTAGAATTTTAAGAAGGTAAAAATTCCCCAAAATCAGGGTACTAAATTGCCAATTTTTCGAAAATTTAAACGCCAAAAAAGGCACTTTCCTGGGTTTAAAGGGCATACCTGAAGGGGGTTCTGAAATCCTTATATAAATAAGGGGGTTTAGAAAGTATAAATAATACAGAGAACCGTTGTACTAGCTCAATAATTCGGTAACTTTTTCTAACTTTTCATAGGGGGTTATATATGCCAATCCCCCGTGCCTTCTTAAGTGGTTATATTCAAATAAGAAGTTGCCTAAATTATAGATAAGATCTTTTACAGAGTCAAATGAATTAGGATAGAAGAACTCATTT
>LDZT01006987.1_pt1 | contig 15706 bp, 8 predicted proteins | sample 615521 | NCBI WGS metagenome assembly LDZT01 (sample SAMN03408292, study PRJNA278302) | terrestrial metagenome | isolation source: oil reservoir sample SB1 | place: USA: Alaska, North Slope, Schrader Bluff formation | collected 2011-09
CGGGTACTCAAGTCGATCAGTTTATACTGACCAGGTGATATACTCTTACTCTGTTAGAATCAGGGTTGTCGAATTTACAGTCGATTCTTTACACTACCGTTGTCAACTGGCAAAGTTGGGTTATACCGATGTTGACACTACTGTCTCAGATACATGAGTGAAACTCAAACGACTGCATCCACTAATAATTAGGATGACCTAATGCATTACTCCATCAGAAGACGTTTTATGAACTTATCAGCATCGTCAAAGGCTTTAGGGAGTGCATTTTTTACCAGTTTATCTGACAAATAGAGGGTGCTATCAGTCTTCGCTGGAATGGCCCACATCGCAGGATAAATCACGAGCTCGGCAGACTTCTTCGGTAAAATAATGGAGATACTCACTTGAGTAGGGTGAAACTGAATCTCTGGATGAGCATCAATTAGTAAGCGTTTGAGTGGGGTGATAATCTCGTCCTGTTTATCGACACTCAATGGTTTAGACAGGTCACCTGATCTACCCCATTTCAAGAGATCAAGTGCTGCAAAACGATCTAATTTCCTATGTAATCTCTGGTTCCAGTAATGTTTGAGACACGAGTGACATGCTGTAGCACAACTTTTGTCGCAATTTAGGACATCCTGAACGTTCTGAAGTAACGGATCAATTATGTCCCAAAGACCGGTAGTATATCCTGCTCCACTTGATAGACTGTCATAAATGTAAATATCAACAAATGTTGTATCTTCTGTTTCGTGAACTCTGTGACCACCTTTGATGTCATTAAAATCAACATCCAGAGTACGGCTTGCAGCAAGTAAAAACGCTTCAGTAAGTGTTGTTGCGGCGCTTGAAATCCACATCCCGGAGTACTCGGTGTTAATTAGGGATTTATCCAGTTCAAACTCAAAGACGACCATGTCCGTTGCAAACGTGTGACCGAGATACACATTTATCGGACTGTGAAAGCACTTTGAAACCATACCTGGGAAATTGTATGGTCGATTAACGTCCTTTAATGGTCTAGACTCGTGATCATCACCATTACTTTGTTCTGCAACCTCTGCAGCACCACAATTCTGACATACATTAAATCCACGTCCTTTCAAGCCCTTGTTAATGATCCTGATCTTATCAGAACGGAGCGCAGCCATAATATGTTGGCACCCGATATTCTCCATGTCATTACGGTCAGGTGTTGCGAAGTAACATGGCTCCTCTGCATATGACTGTTCAACTTCAGCGTGAGCCTCAGGAATTGGCTTTCCATCTACGGGAGCAAAACCCCATGGTCGAAGCATCTTCCGTTTACTGTTCTCTGAAATTGGCTCGCCGCAGAATGGACACACTCCATCCCTGGGATTGTCTGTATCTGTCCAGCCACAATCCGGATTTGGGCATAGATACAAATCTGATAGATAATTTGGATTCTCAAAGTATGGCCGTGCCTGATTTTCGCGCCGATTCTCTCTTCTGAATTTTGAATGGAAACTATAAATCCCACCGACTTTGTAGGTCTCTTTGTTTACAACAATTACTTTTCCTGGAGCATACTCACTAATTGCAATGTCGAGTGAACGATCTGGTTTCTGGATTATCTTAGTTCCATATTTGTTTTCGATGAAGAAACCTACAACATTTTGCGGGAAAGAGTAGGTTGGTAAAATTCCCTCGAAACTGAAATGGTCAAGAAGACTGACTTGCCGTTCGCTCTCGGTTTTCACCTCATATAGCCCGCGGTTGTTGAGCACATCATCCCGTATTCTCTCTAATTCAATTGTGAGCCCCTGTACAAATTGTTGATGCGAACTCTCATCCGTTTTTTTAGTGGAAAGAACTGTTGCCTCCAATTCTGGGCTAAACCGGAATTTTTTCAGGAACTCTATAAACTCGCGATAATAATTCTCAAAGAACGATAATACTGGACATTCGTACAAATCCGTCCCTTTTTCACTCAGAAATTCACTTGAGATGAGCAAATTTACATGACGCTGAAGGAGTGTGACATTATTTACATCTATCCAAGGATTACTGGCATCTCCCGAAATAATTTTCTCGGGGTGGTGGAAGTACCATCCGTCATGGGGACCATTCTGGGCATAGGTTGCAATCGTTGAAATTGATGTTCCGCGCCTTCCAGCACGTCCAGCTCTCTGCTGATAGTTCTCCCGCATTGGGGGAACATTTCGAAGACTGATGGCAGTCAAAGAGCCGATATCAATGCCAACTTCCATTGTTGTTGTACAACTCAACACGTCGATTGGGAGTTCGTCGTCTAAAAGCAGATTCTGGAACCGCATCTCGTAGTTTTCCGTCGTGGACCAGATGTCGTTCCGCTGATCTTTGTAAGAGAGCTGTGCTGTATGTTCTTCGGTGTTGATAGTACGAATCAATTTGCCAGAGCCTTCTGCTATTGCACCAAGAACAGGCTCTCTCCAGAATTTGTATCGTTCAAGATCCTTATCGCTCATCTCGTAGACATCAAATGAACCACAATATGCACATTTCCCAAACAGGGTATATGGGAAAATATCAGAACAAGTTCTACAGCGATGCCACTTGTGTTCGTCCTTGAACTTTAACGCAATTTTATCTAATATGAGGAAGTATCTGCCCTCTTCCTCGCCACTTCCGCGACTAAGAAATGTTTCGGAAAGTACACATGCAATCCAATTAATCTGTTCCTGATTATACTTCTCTGATAGGATCTTTTTGAATTTGGACGGTAGTTTCTGTAGGTCTTTCTCTTGTATGCCAAATCTGCCAAATTTACGAAGGGCAATATTGAACCGTATTTGATCCGAAATCTGGTTTCCAATGGCGAATGAGTCCGTACAATGATGGTGAGCCCAGGCGGTGAAAAGGGCAATGAAGTCTTCTTCAGACATCTTAACGCCGTGGTCGTTGAATAATTCAAGACAGTCTTTGATATCGTCTTCTTCACATGGTTCCATCCAACCTAGGCCAAGATCCGTCAAAGACCTGAATGGTGAGCAGAGATTTTTCAGGAGTTGTTCCGAAAAAAGTCCTGGCTTATTCTTGAAATCACGTGTAAGTCTATCGTATTTCAGCGGTTTATTTCGTCTTTCTGCCTTTTCAATAATGCCTTTGATGGTTTCCAGATCATCATTAAAACGGCCCTTGTCCCCCCCATAGAACAGGCGTAAATGATTGTGGTATGCTATCTCTAAAAATGCAGGATAAAGCATATCGAGCGTCACACTCTCCTCTGCCTTCTCAGCCCATTCTTGTAAACGAGCAGCTGCCAGAACTAAAACCGCTCTTGCGGCCTGGTCGTCTGCTGTCCTAGTCATATCTTTGGCGAGTACTGCGGCTCTTTGCCTGCTGTCAGAGAATATAAGGACTTTCCTCCCAGCATTAGGTTGTTGCTTAAGTTTTTCCTCATCAAAGATTGCAGGCGGTTGGACTGACAATTGTGAGGAAACAATGTTATAAAACGGCTCATTTCCTTTCGTAGAAAAGTCAGAAAATGAGTAGTTATTTAACTGTTTTTCACACTTGGGACAATAGTAAAATGTTAATTGTTCTGGTTTCCCTTTTACCTGTTTAAGCGAATAACAGACTTGTAAGAATCCATCTTCCTCAGCATGAATGTTGTCGAAATGTATGAATCCGGTCTTTGCATCAAGCCATCCGCAACAGATATCTCTTCTATTTACAGGATGATTCTTTGGGATGATATAGAGGTGTACTTCCCTTAACTCTTTTGCAAATATCTCTCCTGGAACGTGCCAGAAGTATTTCTTATCCTCGAAATTTTCTGCATTAAGCAAATAGCCTTTAAGGAACAGGGCCCCGCATCTTCTATCATTGATTAACTCGTATATTTTCCCATCGCAGTGGGGACAAATGTCCTGTTCGCTATCTGAGTAAATCTCACCCAGAGTGATCCCGTCGCCGGTGTGTTTTTTCGGACAGTTGGGATTTGTACATGCATATAACCCCTGCAGACCACGGAAAAACATGTGAAGTCTAGCAGGGAAAAGAACCTGCCTATCTTTTTTGGCAAGTGGGAGGAGCGATAGAAGAACCTGTGTTGCAGAAAATGCAGTTTCGATGTCATCGTTTGGAAAAGCGATTTCTGCAAGTTTGGTGATATCAGTAGCGTTCCCTGCGGTCTGATTTATTATCCGCTGTACGGGCCCATATTTAGGCAATGTTTCGAATAGCCACGCTTCCAGTTCTTCGATTGTACCATAATGAGGTCTGGTTCCGTCAAGTTCTTGGAAAAACCTGCGGACTGCTTGGGCTTTAGTTGTATCATCACATTGGAAATTATCTAGAGGAAAGTCATAGATCTGTTTTGCTGAGAAATCGATAGGATTCTGGGAATGAATTTTTTTGTTTGTTCCAGCAATTATCGAGAATGTATCTTTCTCGCATGAAGTGATCTCCCTTAAAAATTCGTTTAGTTTGCTTCTCGTTTCCTCGTTGTCAACTGGAATACTAGCACTGGTGAGGATAAACCGTACTTTATCACGCGTTATTCCTAACTTGTACATTAATCGACGAATGAGAAGAGCAACCTCTCCCCCTGCCGATCCACGGTACATGTGTGCTTCATCAATGACTATCAGGAGTTTGTTCTCTGGAGATTCGTTTAACCAATCCTGGGTGTTTGACCAGAATGGCTGTTCGATCTGTCGAATCAGCATGTACTGAAGCATTGAGTAATTTGTAACAAGAATGTCCGGACAGTAATCCTGCATCTCCTTACGCGTAATTAATTCTGCGTCGCACAGATTCGGTTGATGGAATCCCTTATTTAGGCTTGCAGTATAGGCTTCTAGGTTATATTTTGAGGGATACTTCCCCAGTGATTTAAGTTCCGTGATCAACTCCGGGCTACGGTTGATCAGATCGCGCTTCAGTGTTTTTGCCAGTTTCGCATCCTTTTCTTTTACAGGCTCACCTGGATATGGTGTTCTACCCGTGTACATCCCAAATTGGGGAACACGGTTGTTTGCCCCCTCGGTATACTCCGTAAAAAGTGTGTGAAATTCTCCACCATAATCGCCGATTATTTTTCGCAAGCGACCTATCTGATCTGCGACCAATGCATTCATGGGGTAGAGTAACAACGCTCTAACACCCCTTTTATTCCAAGAATTGGGACGTGTTTTTGCTTCAGTTGCAAGGTTTGCAACAAGGGGCCACATGAAACACTCAGTCTTTCCAGAACCCGTGCCTGTAGTCACTAGGATGTCTTTTCCTTGGTAAAAATCCTCAAGTGCTTTAATCTGATGGCTATAGGGCTCTTTGAAAACGCCTAAATCCCTCTCACACATTCGGCAAAGAAAATCTTTGATATTTTTAGGGATATTTGCATCAGGCAATCCATCTTTTAATACTTGATATGTCTGATTTGATTCGATATAGGGATCTCTGTAAATGGAATTTTCTTTATCTAAAAGATCTTTAGATGCACTCAAAAGAAGATCATTCTCACCAAAGTATTGCGCTTGAATGTAGTCCTTCAGTTTTCCAACAAGTTCGCGGTGTATATGTTGAACACTGTATTCAGCCATTTTGCATCACCTGAATGTTCAGATTCTTTAGAATTTTTGTAACAATTGGAAGAAAAATTGGCGATGTAATGAACTCTGTTCTGTCTAGAATATTTCGGGCTGGCCATGCTATCATGTGAAACAACATCTCCTCCCTCCCTGGAAGAGTGGAATGCAGTTTGATTTTGATTGCGTCGTTGTAGATTGATATTGTGGCCCGTTCTGGGTTATGGCTCAGATATCGAAGACCGTACATGAATCTGCGGACCTCTTGTATTTTTATGATATGATCTGGAAATGCAAGCGTATATATCATCCCGTCTTCTTGCTTAACAAATCCATAATCATCACGGTTATTTCGATACACAGTTAATTCCCAAGGATGGTGAAGCGATTCTTCCCAGGATTCAGAGAAAATTCTCCTTGAGAAAGGGTCAAAATATCTTCGAGCATCAGATATAGTAGTGTTCGGTGTGTATGCTCTCTCAGCAATTCTGCTGTATTCGAGAACGGTATCTTTTGCATCGATTTGCGGTATCAAAAAGAGTTCTTCGAGCGAATATACATCTGATTCAGAAATCTTGTTGACGTACCATCCCATACCATGTATTTTTCCCTCTGTTCCAAATGATGTCCCACGTAGTAGATATAAGTCGTTAGCAATCTTCATGTATTTGTCAGGTGGCAACTGAATAGTGTTATCAGGTCCGGAAACAAGAGATCCAGAGTGTTCCAATCTCTCCTGAATTACTTTGGTTGGTTGGATACCCTGTTTATCCTCTGGATAAAACCATGTCCTCACGTTGGGATAGAGATCTAAATAGGTTGAAAGAATGATATTGCACTTTCTGGTTACGTGATGTTTTGTGTACTGTGTGTAACTTGTATCAAGAGATTCACTTTCCACCTCAAGAGTCTTATCCAACACTGCTGTTTTTGTCCATTCAGAAATAGCAGAGTAAAGTATCCGGGCAATATAGGCATTTTCATCTTCACAGAAAAAACGAGATATCCCCAGCCCTTGTGCTATAACTTCATGGGGTTCTAGTCCCATTGGATTATTCTCCTCCCAGAAGTTTTTCTACGATCTTTTTTAGATCGTCTCTGCCGAGATATCCCAATCTCTGGTTCAGTTCGTTTGTAGTTCCAAGTAGTTTGCAGTAGGTTGCAAGTTCTAGAAGAATTATGTCGTCCACATTTTTTTCGTCCTTTGCGGCAATCGTGGATAGTATTGTAGATCTGGTTAGGTTGTATCCGTTTGTCGTACCCATCCCACGTGAAAGCTGAACGATATTCTGGTACAGACCCTTAGTATTGGCTTTTCTTTCAACGGGTGCAACTATGGTACAATCACCGGCATTCAGGTCTTCAGTTTCAACAGAGGTGATCACATCTTCGGAATTAATGAGAACCATGTACCCCAGTACACTTGGGGGGAGTATTCTCATGGTTTCTGCAAAATCGAGTGAATACAGGATGTATTTTCCTGGTTTTTCATCGGCTATATCCTTTGCGAGATGCATATAACAGCCTTCATCAATGGATCCGATGACATTTTGAAGAAGAACAACATCGCCAGAGGTATTTCTTACGGTGTTCAATAGTGAAAAATAGTCGTTGTAACCAGTTGGAACAGAGATTATTTCTGGAGTCTGTGAGCAGAGTGTAACTGAGATGGCATTGGCCATGAGGCTTGCAGTGCATCCCGTAAGGAGCAGTGGGGTTCTCGTCAGATATGCCCCTGCAACGAGTTCAGCAAGGCTTTCAGCATATTCTTGGTCAACCCCAATGTTCTGCAGGTTTTCCTTTAGGTCGTAAACTAAATTCTCAATATCTGCAATTTCGATCGGATCTAACCCGTAATCTTCTGCTGGTCGTATTAACAGATTCGAATTTGGTACTGCTGCAAAACTTGGTTTTTCAGACCCTCCATCCAGCATCAGCCCTTTAAACAATGCCAGATCTCCGAGGGTATTCCCCAAATTATGCTGTATATCCTTGAGTTTCTGCTCACAATAGGTTTTTAACTGCTCATTCGTTTCTTCTAATGTTTGCTTGTCCTGTTCGAGCTGTGATAACTCTTCCTGGATGCGTTGTCTATCTGAGATATCGTTGTCCAGTTGGTCCCTAGATGCTTCTAATGTGGCTATGTCATTCTGGAGTCTGTTAACTTCCTCACAGAGCGACTGGAGATCATTCTGAATAGCATTCTTCTGTTCGGCTCTAAACAGTTCTCCCTCTTTAGCAATAGCCTGCAGTTGCTCCTTTTTGAACGCGGCGATTTCTTCAATAGCAATCTTTTTTCGATCACTTTCAAATGTCTTGAGTTCCTGCTTGATTCTGCTTTCTTGGTCCGCTTTTATCCGCTTGCTTTCGGATTCGACTGTCTTATTAAGAGATCTCAATGCCTCCATTGCAGCTGTTTGTTTTCCAGTTATTGCAAGAATGTCACCAGTAATATCATCTCTTTTACTCTTTAAATCGAGAATTTCAGATTCTAAATTTTCTTTTTTCTCAAATAACCCTTGAATGGCCACATGTTGTATTTTGTCAATATATTCTTCATTGATATTCGGGACGTGTTCAATGACCCCTCTTACAAACTCTTCAACTTCGGCATCGGTATTGAGATATGAGCGTATTATCTCCGTTCGCGACTCCACCCACTGCTTATTCTCTGAAGATAACGTAACTACTTGTTGTGCCTTTGGATTTGATAGAGCCTCAATTACAACACTGTTCAATAATTTTTTCTCATCGTTTGAATAGTTTAGGCGAGTAGCAATTCGGTAAAAATATCTCGCAAAAAGGACTGAATCACTGTGAAGGTCCAGAGTATCTAATTTGTCTTGTGTCGCAATTCTCATCTTTTTATAGATAAGTCTTCGAGTCAGATGCGCATTATTTTCTGGGAGTAAATTTTTATACTGTGGATCAAACGAGTCAATGACATCTTTCCTTTCGATTTTATATCGTACCAATGACTTCTTATCGGTTACAAAAAGCAACTGGTCATTTCGTAGACAGGATGTAGCTTTCGTTATCTCGACACAGAAGTAGAACTCTTCATCGTAGTCATAAACCACAAGGAGGTTTTCCGAAAAGGTGCTTGGAACAGCAATGCCAGTTTCTAATATGCGCACAAGCTCATCGTCGGACCCTATCGCAAATCTCAAACTGTCTTGAGATTCTGGTGAGGATTCTGAATTCTGCAAGAAGATTAGTTCATAATAATTATACTTGCAATGAGGAGGTTTTGGAAGACTTAAATAAGGGATTATGTCATATTCTTCGGAATTGGCACCTTCTTTCCATGTCCAGATACCTATAGTATCATGCTCGAGTTGGATGGGATTATTCTCCTGTTTAACTGGTAGGAGCATGGGTCCCCCATCTGGATTGGTGTAGATCACACCTATAGTATTTACCCTATTTTTTGTCCAGTCTGCCGTGGAAATATCTGCGATCCTTAATATTTTGACATCAAGGTCACTAAACTTCACCGGAATTCCGAGGCAGCAACGTAAGTTGTGATGTTTTTTGGGGGTTGTCATTACTCTCTAATCTCCTGATCTAATTCAGAAATGAGGTGACAGTATGCTTTTTGTGGGATTTTTCCAGATTTTAGTGCATTTCTGAGATATCCACTGACTTTAGGGCACTTTCCAAGACGATTCAGAATATATTTCACTTTCACGGGGGTTGATATAAATATACCTCCCGTCAGAGCGAGTTCCTGATACATTTTTTCGTCGCTCTGTATTGAGTTTCTTACTACGGTCTGGATACATTTTTGAACGCTTACCCGATATACTACATCCATCCCGTGGCGTACACAAATCCTGTCTCCTTCTGATAAATTTAAAAGTGTAAGAATAGCCTGTTCACTCCAGTAAACACTTTTCAGTTGTTTTTCGGAGTAATGATAAATGTTACACTTGCTGTCTGATTTGAGGGATAAGTTAGCCTTGTCCTTGAGAGGGAAGCAGTCACCATTTTCAAGTGGCTTTTTATCGTATTCCAGTGTTATTTCCGGAGGTAGATAATGAGATATCTTGTCAGAAAATCCACATGTGAGGTGAGCCTCATAACCTCCATCGGAGGATTTGATGCACATGGAACCCTCAGCAGAGTGGTACAGCAACCACCCCGTTTTAATCCGAGTCTTAGGGATCGATCTATGGTATTGCCCTTCTATCTCCTGATGATAACTAGATGTGTCCGTTTTTTGTGCCAGAGTAAGGACTTTCGTTGATTTACTATATATTTGCCTGTCTCCCAATTGCACATGGGGAGGCCAGAGAGGGATTAATGGGGGATGCCACTCAATTAGGTTGACCCCTAGATTGTCTGCAAATTCTAGGGCGTTTTCGGTGGCTTTGGTAAACTGCACTCGATAGATCTTCCACTTTGATTCGTATCCGAAGGATCTCCCTTCCAATTTTCCTACAAACTCATATTCGAGAAAATCTTTAGTTATCTCTGACAATTTAGAGGCTGTCGCAAAATAATAGTATTTGTCGGTGGTAACTTCCCCATTATCGGATATACAACGAGCATAATTATTGCTGTATCTAAACAGTGCCCCCTTTTCTGGAAGTCCTGATTGATCTTTCTCCCAGATTTCTTCTATATCATCATTTACTGAACACTCGCTGTATTTGAAAGAATAATAATCATATATCCACTTCAACCAGACATACGTGATCTCTCCTGGAGTTACTTGGTTCAGGAATAATCTGTTTTCTTTGAGTTCTGCATTATTTGGATTGTTGATTTGCACTACGAGGTTTTCATTTCTGGCGGCTACAACAGTTTCCTCTTCTAATGGAGGAAAACCAAGAAAGAGCCCAAAGCTCTCCCCTCTCTTCAAAATATAGAGCCGTTTTGACTGTCGCCTTGATTTGTATCTCTCTTGCTGGCTCAAATATTGGGCTGCATAGTTATTATCTGAATAATAGTTTGGGCAATTTTGGGTTTTTGGATTGTTTGGCAGGTGTCTAAAGTAGGTTCTCTCCTCTCCATTTATGAATCGAACTGGCTCTTTACACTCTGGACAAATAAACTTGCTGTTTAAGTGTTGATGTACATGGGGATCATTTGCAAGGTCTATGGCATAGACTAGTTCTTCAGGTCCGAAATATGTCTTTCTTATTGCATATTCCACTGAAACCCCTCAAACAGTGATATGCTTCTTCAGCCAAGATAATATCATCGAAGTCGATGTCTCTGACGCTTCCGACCCCATCCGGAGTCCTTAAAGCACCTTCACCGTATTTTTCCGGTATGAAGCATACAATCCTGCTCTGCTTCCCGCAGTTCCTTCGCGACCAGTCCGCGGTCGACCGGAATGCGGACGATATTTCCCCGCTGTGGCCCTGTCACGTGGGAATGCATGCCCACGCATGCCGGACCGAACATTAATGATGGACAGTGGAGGACCAAATTCACAACGCAAAAGGCCGTCGATACAGGGAGGAGTGGAAGATGGACCCGGGGAATCTGGGGAGCATCGACTTCGAAACAGGTCAGAGACGTACCGAAAACCAAAAGTATACCCCCTCTATTCACTATAGAACCGCCATGTATTTAAATAAGAAAAATAAGAGGCAATTATTAATTAGATCAAATGGCGAAACCTCATGAGCACATCATTTCAGAATCAAGAGCCCAGCCAAAAACAAATCGACACACTCCCCAAAAAACAGAGCCCAATCCTGAGGCTCCACACAATATGCCCCTATTTTACAATGTTCCCCTTAGACTTCCCTTTTCACGCACTGGCCTCCGCCAGCCCGGATGACTGGGTCCTCGATCCCTTTTGCGGCCGGGGGACAACAAATTATGCGGCACGATTACGCGGCCTCGGCTCGATGGGGATCGACTCAAACCCGGTGGCCGCCGCCATATCCGCAGCAAAATTTGTCAACACCACTCCTGCAGACATTATTGAGATCTGCAAAACCATTCTCAACAGTGACCCGGAGCCAGATCATATTCCAGAGGGGCGGTTCTGGGATCTCTGTTTCCACTCAGATACGCTCCATGACATCTGCAAACTGCGGGAAAACCTCATACAGGAATGCACCACCGATGCAGCACGGGCGTTGCGAGCACTCATGCTGGGGATTCTACACGGACCCACTACGAAAAGCCAACCCTCCTACCTCTCAAACCAGATGCCTCGCACCTACTGTTGCAAACCTGGTTATTCAGTACGATACTGGGAACGCCATGGCCTGCGTCCAAAAAAGATCGAGGTTCTCGATATTGTCTCCAGAAAAGCGGAATATTCCTTCAGCAAACTTCCCGCCAGGACCGGAGGAGGGATAATCAACGGAGATTCTCGTGCACCCCTCATGTTTGTCCCGGAGGATGGGTTCAACTGGGTCATTACCTCCCCGCCGTACTATCAGATGAAAACCTACGTCCAAGACCAATGGCTCAGGAACTGGTTCCTCGGCGGCGAAGACACGGTCAACTACACCATCACAGGACAACTCACGCACTCAAGCCAGCTGGACTTCGTCAGAGACCTAGCAGTGGTCTGGAAAAACATTACGGAGGCCTGCGCTCCCGGGGCAAGAATGATTATCCGCCTTGGTAATCTCCCGAGCTCTGCCTGTAACCCCGGTGAAATCCTGCAGGAGTCCATAGACTGTGCAGCCTGTGGCTGGGAAAAAATAAAGACCGAATCGGCAGGAACAGCGAAAAGAGGCCGAAGGCAATCAGATCAATTTGGTGGCACCACGGGGACAGCACACGAAGAGATCGACTATTTTGCTATTCTGACGTGACCGCCTATGTTCGACCCTGATATGTTGCCAATACTCAGAAAAGTGGTCAATGACCGAGCAAGAGCAGATGAGAAATTGCTGGACAATCTTAGGAAAGAAGTCCGCTCGTTTGCTGGAGATATTCATATAATTCAACCCCGTTCGGCAACAGCCGTCTCCCTTGTCGCAAGTGACGGGGGAAACAACAAACTGGCCTTTGATCCCTTTTACGTACAACTCGTGCGGGTGACTGATTCCTATGGCAAAGAATTGTGTTTGGATGCGGTTTCCCCTACAACAGACACCGATGAACTGAGCCAGGCCCAGTTTGATCCTGATGGCACGCCGAAGACTGCCCTAGGAAAGATGATGCGGGATCTGGGCGTTCAGACCCTGAACGGACTCAGTCCCATGATCCCCAAAGGATCGGTGATGCGGGAAACTCCAGAGAAGGTCAAGCCCGGGTGGGTGCTGGTCTATCGGGATCTCTGCGAATGGGCTGTCCTTTATGAAAGAATCGTCTTCGATTCCTTTGCTACTGATACCCTGATAGTGCGGGATGGGCAACTGCGGGCGAAGATATTTGCGAAGGATCTCTTCATCAAGTGGCGAGAAAACGTCGAAACAGCGATTGAAAGAATATACCGCAGAGACAGACGGCGGGTGTTCCTCGTTGGGGTTGCCAAACATAGCAAAGTCATTGACCGTTACCGGCTTGCAATGGCAATCGAGGGTGTTTTTCCCGGCGGTGAACCTCGCTATGTGAGAATTCCCCGGCAACTGGAAGCCAAGGCCTATCTCTGGGACGAGTATGCCCGGGGATCAGAAAGTGAAGGAGGAGAAGGTGAAGCGCCGAAGTTTGTCGCAGGTGACATGTTCTTTGTCCGGTTTGGGAAACACCAGGGGGATCCTATCTGGGCTGTTGATATTTTCTCAAGCCAGCGTGACCGCGCCTCTGAAATATTTGGTTATCTTCTCAACGATGCAACCAATGGATTTCCGGTTCCTTTCTATCCCCTTTGCTTACAAAAGGCTCATGAACATGCACAGATTGTCGATTTTGATCTGCTGATCTTCCAGGATGAGATCTACGCTGCAGTACGAAACCTTCTCCCCGTTGAGAAACGCGGCGTGATCGATTCGTGGAGATTTAACTCAGATTTATCCGCTCGGAGGTATGAATGAAGTTATTTCCCAAGGAAAAGGTCGTAGGAATATTCAGGGGCTTCAAACAAGGAGGTCTTGAGTTTCATGCAGAACTCGTGCTCCCCTATCAAAATGGGTTCCAGAGTGCACCGATGCACGGACAGTTTCTCATCATTCAACTGGAATCCGAAGATGAGGGAGTCCTGGGACGAATCACTTCTATTGCCTCAGAAGGGAGATTGACATCGAGTTCGGGTGAAGATTATGGTATCCGAGCCGTCGCCGACGACAGAGAGATTCCCGAAGACCTCAGAGAGCAGTACCTCAAGTACCGGGTCGATATTCGCGTTCTCGGTGTGCTCAGGACAGTCGACGGAAAAGTTGTCTTTGCTGCCTCCCACAGACGCCTCCCGCATGTGGGCAGTAAAGTGGCCTTTCTCTCGGATGAGCTGCTCAAAGAAGTATCCGGGCATAATCTCGCCGGCGTTGACCTCGGGTTTCTCGCACTCGGTGAATTCGTCTACTGCGCAGGCGATGACCGGTTCAAACCAGAGCCGTGGATTATCGTAAAAAATCCGGCAGTGATCCCCCGTTTTGCAATCCAGAACCTTGTATCACGGAGGTCGTTTGTCTTTGCCCGGGCCGGTTTCGGGAAATCAAACCTCAATAAATTGTTGTTCAGCAGCCTCTACAAGGAGACACCGACCATCGAGAAGAGAGGGGGGCGACGGGTTCCAGTAGGGACAATCATCTTTGATCCCGATGGTGAGTATTACTGGCCCGACGACAAGAACCGGCCGGGACTCTGTGATGTACCAGAACTCGAAGACAAGTTGGTCGTATTCACTAGGAAGAAAGGGCCGAGTCCTTTCTACGATTCATTTGTGGCTGGCGATATCAAACTTGATATCCGCAGGCTGAGGCCTTCAGATGTGATCTCCATCGCACTCTCTCCAGAGAAACAGGAACAGCAGAATGTGCGCAAACTCAAAGGAATGAACGATCAGAACTGGAAGACGCTGGTCGATGAGATCTATGAGCACGGGAATCTCGCAGATGGAGAACTCCTGAAGGGTTTATTGCATTTAACTGACACACAGGAGGCAGAGATGGCTGCCGCACGGGCAAATATGACTGCAATTGTAAAGATGCTCCACGATCCGAGCAGTCAGATGTTGGACATGCTTCTCCTCTCACTCAAGGAAGGGAAGCTCTGTGTTATTGATGTCTCTCAGTTACGAGGGGAAGCGGCTCTTATTCTCTCAGGAATCCTTCTTCAGAAGATATTTGATTACAATCAGGAACAATTTACCGAGGCACAGCCCCAGACTATCCCGACAATTGCGGTGGTCGAAGAAGCGCAATCGGTTCTGGGGAGTTCCCGGAGTTCACCCCCCTATGTGGCATGGGTGAAAGAAGGGCGGAAGTATGATCTCGGTGCCGTGCTCATCACCCAGCAACCGGGAAGCATAGCATCTGAGATCCTCAGTCAGGGTGACAACTGGTTTGTGTTTCACTTACTCTCTTCAGTCGATCTCCAGACATTAAAGAAAGCCAATGCTCATTTTTCTGATGATCTGCTAAGTACGCTTCTGAATGAACCCCTGGTCGGGAATGGAATCTTCTGGAGCAGTGCAGGAGGCAAGAGTTATCCGATCCCGGTAAGAGTGTTGCCCTTTGAAGAGTTGTATGAAGCCCTGGATCCAAAGTATGAACGTCCTGTCGTCGAAACGTTCGCCCAGGAGTTGAAAAAGCGATTTAAGACTTCAGTAATAGAGAAGCCTCAGCCGAAACCTGCACAGACCTTGAGCGGAGAAGCAACCACAACAAGAGAAGGTACCATCTTCGAAGAGGGTGAAGATGAACCTGTAGATCGCTATGAAGAGTATATAACTTCTGCAATTTCCTCATTAAACAACAATATGCTTCTTGTTGAGAAAATCAGACGAAATGGATCCCCTTGGTATGGCATCCAAGTGGAACTAATCAATGCCCTACCGGATTTCATTGATGAAAATGAGAGGAGACAGATCGCGTATAATATTTTGCCACGGGCGATGAATAAAATATTTGGAGAGGAACAGTGGATTACGGAAAAAAGACCAAAGCCTAGTGACCCGCAGAGAAAAACAACCTGGGTGGTTGTAAAAAATGGGTGAGCCTCATTTTACGTGAATCCTATATTCCCGGCAACACATAACTAGCCAAAAAATCTAACACCCTATTCTCCTTAGATTCTCCAGATATTCTTCCATCTCGGAGCGAAAGCTTTAT
>LDZT01005184.1_pt1 | contig 15687 bp, 14 predicted proteins | sample 615521 | NCBI WGS metagenome assembly LDZT01 (sample SAMN03408292, study PRJNA278302) | terrestrial metagenome | isolation source: oil reservoir sample SB1 | place: USA: Alaska, North Slope, Schrader Bluff formation | collected 2011-09
TCACCGCCGCGATGATGGCCGCTGCCAGCCCCACCAGCTGGGACCCGAGTGCGGCCATGAGCAGGCGCTTCGAGCCGTACCGGTCCACGAGCCGCCCGGCGACCATCGCGCCGAGCGCCGCGCAGGCTATGCCCAGGAGCGCGAGACGGTCGGTCTGTCCGTCGGTGAAGCCGAGCTCCATCTTCGCGAAGACCGCGTTGAACAGGAAGACCGTGTTGATGGCATCCGTGTAGAGGAATCGGCCGATGAGGAACCGCACCACACCCTTATGCCGCGCGGCGCTCTTCCACGCGTCGCCCATCGCAACGAACACGGAACCGAGACGCGGTGGCATCCCGGGAAGCCGGGGTCTGGGACGCTCGCGGATCCATACGAACGCGGGCAGCGCGAACACGAGGAACGCCACGGCAAGAGCCCGGAACACGGTGGCATACCCGGCCCTCGGCAGCAGATAGACGCCGATGCCCAATGCAAGCGCGGAACCGATGTAGCCGATAGCCACCCCGGTGCCGGATACGAGTCCCCGCGTCCGCTCGGTGCTGACATCGGGAAGCAGCGCGTCATACACGAGAGCACCCAGGTGGAACCCCACCGTGCCTATCGCGTAGAGCACGAGCGAGGGCACGATCCCCCACGTGGCCAGCAGCGCCGTGGCCGCGACGCAGACGAGCGTGGAACCAACCAGGTATGGCACACGCCGCCCTCGATAGTCGGTGAGGGCGCCGAGCCACGGGCCTAACACGATGACCGCGACCATGGCCGGGATGATGGCCGCGCTCAACATCCAATCCGAGCCGCCGCGATGCTCGACGAGCCACAGACCGAAATACCTGCTGCCGACACCGAGTGCGAACGTCGTGTTGGCGAGATCGTAGAGGACCCATGCGGCCACACTCCTGCGTGTTGGCGCCCAGCCCGACCCGTCCTCGTGCGCGTCCATCAGCCTCCCGCCCGTGTGCCGTCGTGCGAAGTGTAGCGCATCGGTCCCGTGCAACCGTGCCATTAGCGATGAAGCGCGCCCGAGAGGGAACATAGAGACCACGGACATGGCGACGGATACGAGGAGGTGCGGACGATGGAAGCCATCGACCGGTGGCGCGAGGCCGTTCCGGAGGAGTCGCGCGTTGAGACCGGGCTCGCAGCGGGGTTCGTGACGGGCGGCCTTATTGCCGCAGCCGTCATGCTTCTCAGCAAGCGGCGCGGGTTCTTCGCGTGGGCGATCCCCGGCGCGATATTCGCCGTGGGCGCCGTTCTGCTCTCGGACGTCGTGATCGATGCCCGCGGCGAACGGATCGTGGAGGCCGAGGAGCGCATTCACCACGAGCTCGCCTCGCTCGATCCACTTGCGAGAGCGCAGGTGCTGAAGTCGGTGGGTGAGCGCGAAGTGGACGCGGTGCTGGGCGCCTGACACGGTACGGCATACACGAACGCCCGGTCTCAGGCAGGCCGGGCGTTCGTGTATGTGGCTATAGGTCTGAGAATAGAGGGGTCCCGAGAAACCTCACCAGCGAGACCCACTACTCCGCGGCGAAGCCATCCGCCTGCACACCCCGCCGGCAGCTACTGGTACGCCGCCTTTCGCGGTCCGCCCGGTTCGACCTCTCGGGACGACTCCACTCTACGACACCTCTCCAAACCCTACAACGGGATTTCGCATGATCGCAGAGATTGCCGCCGAACGGTTAATAGACCACTCCGAACGGCACATCATCAATGATGAGCGGTATCTCTCGGCCCTGAACGGGCCTCTACACACGTGTCCGCGCGTTCGCTTCACCCTCGCCGCTCTCCGCGACCAGCTCGATCACCACGTCGAGCGCCGCTACAGCCTTTGCGAGGGCCAGCAGTTCGGCACCGTCGATGTCCGGATGTGCGACCCGCGTCCGGATCTCCGACACGATGGATGCATGCGCCTCGAGCAACGTGTCGAGATGCTCGGGCGAACCGAACGTGGCGTGTTGCGGATCCGAAGGCGCCCCCCTCGCTTGCAACTCCGGGTCCCGTCCCCGCGCGTCATGCTGATGCGTGTCCATGGCACCACTCCCCTGGATCGGCGGCAGTCCAGCCGCACCACTCCTGGCCCCTGGATGGACCCTAACAGGGGGGTATGACATGGACACCGGGGCGCCTTCAGCCGAGGAGGCGCCGGAGGACCTCGTTGACGACCGCCGGGTTGCCCTGTCCCCGCATCTCGCGCATCACCTGACCCACGAAGAACCCCATGACAGCGGTCTTGCCCGCGCGATAGCTGGCGACCTCGTCCGGGTGCGCCGCGAGCACCGCCTCGGCGACCGCCTCGATCGAAGCCGCGTCGGAGACCTGCTTCATCCCACGCGCCTCGACGATCGCGCCGGGAGCGTCGCCGGACTCGGCAGCCTCTGCAAAGACCTGCTTGGCCTGCTTGCCGCTGATAGCCCCGCCCTCGACGAGGCCGATGAGCTCGGCCAGCATCGCGGGCGTGATCCGGGCCTCACCGATCGTGATCCCTGCAGCATTGAGGTGCCCCGCCAGTTCGCCGAGCATCCAGTTGGCGACCTGCTTGGCGCGATCGGCCCCGGCGGTCTCCACGGCGGCGTCGAAGTAGCAGCCGATCTCCGGGTCCGCAGCGAGCATCGCAGCGTCGGCCTTGGGCAGCGCGTAGTCCGCGATGTAGCGGTCGCGGCGCGCGTCGGGCAGCTCGGGCAGTCGCGTCGCCAGTCTCTCGACCCACTCGGGCTCGAAGCTGAAGGGCACCAGATCGGGCTCGGGGAAGTACCGGTAGTCGTGCGCCTCTTCCTTGCTGCGCAGACCGCTCGTGCGCCGCGCGGTGGCGTCCCAGTGCCGCGTCTCCTGCACCACGGCCTCCCCCGCATCGAGCAGGTCGGCCTGGCGCACGATCTCGTACGCGAGCGCGTCGTGGAGCGCCTTGAACGAGTTCATGTTCTTGATCTCGGTCTTGGTTCCCAACTCCGCCTGACCCCGCGGCCGGATGGACACGTTGCCATCCACGCGCATCGAGCCTTCCTCCATGCTGCAGTCGCTCACGCCAAGGGCGAGCCAGATGCTCCGCAGCTTCTGCGCGAAACGCCGCGCCTCTTCCGGCGTGCGGATGTCGGGCTCGCTCACGAGCTCCATGAGCGGTGTACCCGCCCGGTTGAAGTCCACCAGCGAGTGCGTGGCGCCTGCGATGCGGCCTTCCGAGCCGCCCACGTGCACCATCTTGCCGGTGTCCTCTTCGAGGTGGATGCGCGTGATGCCGATCCCCACGCGGTAGCCGCCGTCCTCGGCTACGGGGACTGGGCCATCGGCCGTGACGCCGCCATCAAGATCGAGCCGCTCGGCCACGCCGGACCCGTCGACCTCCACGTCGATCGCGCCGCCCGAGCAGAACGGCAGGTCGTACTGGGAGATCTGGTAGTCCTTCGGCATGTCGGGATAGAAGTACTGCTTGCGGTGGAACTGGCTCCAGAGCGCGATATCGCACTCGGTGGCAAGCCCGGCCAGAACCGTCCACTCGATGGCCGCCTTGTTGGGCACCGGCAGCGCTCCGGGCATGCCGAGGCACACCGGGCACACCCGCGTGTTTGGCTCGCCGCCGAAGGCGACAGGACATCCACAGAACATCTTCGTGTTCACGGCGGTGATCTCGGTATGTATCTCGAGGCCGATCACGGCCTCGTAGCGTTCGAGCACATCGAGCAGCCCTCCTCGTACCATCTCACGCACCGCCCTTCGCGTCCGAGGCATCACTCACCAGCGGCGGGACCCAGTCCGATCGGCAACCCCGCACCGGCACATAGACCGCTCGGGACGCTGATGGCGCAGTTCCCGGCAAGGTTCACCGGTATCGTGTACACATCGTTCAGATACATGGTGAACGGATCCGACTTCTCGCCGAAGGGGAATGCCACCTCCGGCGTGGTGGGCGTGAGTAGTACGTCGAAGCGCTCGAACGCCGCGCGGAAGTCCTCGATGATCCGCGTCCGCGCCTTCTGCGCCTGCCCGTAATAGGCCTCGTAATAGCCTGCCGAGAGCGCATACGTCCCGAGCATGATCCTGCGTATGGTCTCCGGTCCGAACCCTTCGGCGCGCGAGCGCGTGTAGAGATCGATCACGTCCTCGGCCTCGGGGACACGCAAGCCATACCTGATGCCGTCGAAGCGGGCGAGGTTGGATGAAGCCTCCGCCGGGCCGATCACATAGTACGCGGACAGCCCGTGCTTCGTGCTCGGCAGGTCCACCTCTCCCACCTCGGCGCCGAGGGACGCGAAGGTCTCCGCTGCGGCCGCCACACTCGCTCGTATCTCCCGTCCGCACCCGTCCATCTCGAGCATGTCCGTCACGAGGCCCACGCGGAGTCCGCGAACGCCTCCCTCAAGGAGTGACGCATACGGAACGACGGGCTCGGGCGATGACGTGGCGTCCATGGGATCCTCGCCGGCGATCACCTCGAGGGCCAGCGCCACGTCGTCGACCGACGCGCCGAACGGCCCGATCTGGTCGAGCGACGAGCCGAACGCCACGACCCCGTAGCGGCTCACACGCCCGTACGTGGGCTTCAGCGCCACGGTGCCTGTGAGCGCGCCGGGCTGCCGGATCGAGCCACCCGTGTCGCTCCCGAGCGAGATGCTGGTCATCCCCGCCGCCACGCATGCGGCGCTTCCTCCCGAGGAGCCCCCCGGGACGCGATCCAGGTCCCACGGGTTGCGCGTGGGTCCGAACGCCGAGTTCTCGGTCGATGAGCCGAACGCGAACTCGTCCATGTTGCACTTGCCGATGGGAAGCGCCCCCGCGTCGAGCAGACGCCGCACTGCGGTGCAGTCGTAGACGCTCTCGTAGTGCTCGAGCATCCGGCTCGCACACGTCGTACGCGTGCCCATCAGGTTCATGTTGTCCTTGATGCCCGCGGGCACACCGGCGAGCGGCGGAAGCGGCTCTCCGGCGGCGCGAGCGGCATCGATGCGGTCGGCTGCCTCGTATGCCAGTTCCGGGGTGAGCTGCAGGAACGCATGCACGCGGCCATCGAGCGCCTCGATCCGGGCGTACGCCGCATCCGTCACCTCGCGTGCCGAGTGGTCGCCGGCGACGATCCCATCACGCACCTGCCGCGCACTGAGAGCCGAAAGGTCAAGGACGCTCATGAAGCATCCTCTCCGCCCGTGATCGCAGGCACCACGAACGCGGTACCGTCGGTTTCCGGTGCGTTCCTGAGCGCGTCCTCGCGCGGGAGGCCCGGCCGTACCACGTCGGCACGCGTCCTGTTGGTCATCGCGAGCGGATGTGCCGTCGGCTCGACCCCCTCGAGATCCAGTCTCCGCAACTCGTCTATGTGTCCCAACAGCGAGTCGAGCTCGGCGGTCAGCGTGACCACCTGTTCGTCGGTGAGCGCCAGACGGGCAAGCATCGCAACGTGACGGACGTCCGATTCGGTGATCGCCATACGGGAAGCCTCCTGTGGGTGCTGCGTGGCCGCACGAACCGCGGTCGTGACCGCGTCCCATCATACCCGAGCGGACAGCGATGAAGCCGCTCATCTGGTTGCGGGATCCGCCGGGCGCACCGGGTCTCGTCCGCCGGCCCGCCCGAGCAGTAGCGCTGTTTCAGCTCGGGCGGCATCGAAGGCGTCTTCGCTCAGACCGTGCCCGACACCAGGAACACTGCGGCCACAGTGATGGCGTTATACAGGGCGTGGAGTGCGACCGGCGGCCACAGGCTGTCCGTCCGCTCGGCCAGCCATCCCAGCACGACGCCCAGCACGAACATCGGGAACAGCAGCCACCAGCTGCGGTGGAAGGCTGCGAACAGTGCCGCCTGAAGGACGATCCCGGGCCACATGCCCGCCCGCGCCGCGAGACCCTCCTGCAGCGCACCCCGGAACACCGCTTCCTCTACCGTAGGTCCCACAAGCACCACCATGACGACGGCCAGAACAAGGCCCACCTGATCGTTGCCGAAGAGCGTCACCATGTCCGTGCCCGGCCGTGGGAGGAGTCCAAGCTCGCGGGTGACGAAGGCGTACGCGGAGGCAACCGAGCGCGTGAGGGCGAGTCCTCCGATCACCAGCCCGGCCGAGACGAACACGCTGCGGAGCGGACGGGACGTGTGCCGCAGGCCGAGCGCCGCAAGCACGTCCCCTCCCCTGCGCCGCACGAGCCACACGATCATCCCGATCTGCGCGGCATAGTAGAGCGCCAAGACCGATACCTGTACCGGAACCTGGGCACCGGGCCCGAGCGTCCCGACCCACCCCATGCTCGACAGTGCCTCCTTCACCATGAACATCGAAAAGGTCACGGAGAGCATTGCCGCCGCCTCGAGCAGCGTCCACTGGAAACCGCCCCGCGATCCGCCCCTGGACGTCCGCTTCACGGCCGCCGCCTCTTTTCGTGCCGCCGACTCCATCCTGGCCTGGGCGCTCCTGGCCCGTGGCGTCCCTGATGCGGCCGCAGCCGTCCCGCTCCTCGTGCGCGGCGCCGGTGCCGGGCGCGATCGCTCCCGGCCCCCGGTGACGGACCGCCGTTCCGATCGCAGCACGATCGCGCGGCGAGGACAGGCCGCGGCGCAAGCGCCGCACCCGTCACACCGCCTCCAGTCGACCTGCAGATAGGTCCTGCCCACCCGGAGAGCGTCGTGCGGACAGACAGCGAGACACGCGCCGCAGCGGTCGCACGCGCGTGGATCGAGCGACAGCGGTGGCCCCTGTTTCACCCCACGACCACGTAGGACGTCTTCTTGCTGACGCTTCCGCTCACCTTCGCACCGAGCTCCTTGAGTCCCGCGGTCGCCTCGGCCCGCGTGAGGCGATCCAGGGCGCCGGTGAGCACCCAGGTGGTTCCCGCAAGCGTCTGCTCACGCCGTGGACCCGCGCTCTCATCAGCCGTCCTCACCCCCGCCGCCTTCAGCCGGGCCACGATGTCCATGTTGCCGGGATCGCCCGCGAACGCGCGCACGGATCCGGCTATCGCGGGACCTACCTGCTCCACGGCCGCCAGGTCGTCCGCCGATGCGGCCAACAGTGCATCGAGCGAACCGAACGCCTCTGCGAGCGCCTCTGCGACCGTTGCACCCACGTGCCGTATCCCCAGGCCGAACACGAGCCGCTTCAGAGGGCGGTCCTTGCTCGTTGCGATGTTGGCCATCAACTTGCGCGCGACCGTTTCGCCCAACAGCACCGGCGAGCCGTCCTTCTTCACCCTTCCGAGGTCCAGGGAGGCAAGATCGTCGAAGCTAAGTGAATAGTAGTCGGCAACATCGTGCAGGAGTCCCCGCTCCACGAGTCGCGAGATGATCTCGGTACCCATTCCTTCGATATCGAGCGCACCGCGTGACGCCCAGTGGCCGAGGCGCTCGAGCCGCTGCGCGGGACAGCCGGCATTGGTGCACCGGGGCACGACCTCACCCTGCTCGCGCCATATCGCGTGCCCGCAGCTCGGGCACGTGGCAGGCATGTGCCACACGCGCTCGCTCCCGTCGCGGAGGCGCTCCACCGGACCCACGACCTCGGGTATCACGTCCCCGGCCTTCCGGACGATGATGGTGTCCCCGATGCGCACACCCTTGCGCCGCACCTCATCTTCGTTGTGGAGCGTAGCGCGCGCGATCGTGGAACCGGCCACCAGCACGGGATCGAACTCGGCCACCGGCGTAAGGGCACCCGTGCGGCCCACCTGAACGCGGATGTCGCGCAAGACGGTCGTCTTCTCCTCGGGAGGGAACTTGAACGCGATGGCCCAGCGTGGCGCCTTGCTGGTGAATCCCAGCTCCGACTGCAGCGCGAAAGAGTCCACCTTCACGACCACGCCGTCGATCTCGTACGGGAGGTCACCGCGCCGCTTGAGAGCGGTTCGACAGAACGCGCGCACCTCTTCCGCCGACCCGCAGAGCTCGATGTCCGGGTTGACCCGGAAGCCCGCGCGGCGAAGCCACTCGAGCGCCTCATGCTGTCCCGAGAGGCCCAGCCGTCGCGGATCGACCACCTGGTACATGAAGGTAGCCAGGTCACGTGAGGCCGTGACCGCCGGATCCTTCTGGCGAACGGCGCCCGCGGCGGCGTTGCGGGGGTTGGCATAGGGTTGCAGGCCGGCGTCCTCCTGCTCGGCGTTGAGCCGCTCGAAGCTGCGCTTCGGCATGTAGACCTCGCCCCGGACCTCGAGACGCCCCACGGCCGCGGCCACGACCCCCGATGCCGCCTCGCCGTCAGCGGCCTGCGGAGCGACCAGACGCAGGGGTACGTCCTTGATCGTGCGCACGTTGGCCGTGACGTCCTCGCCGGTGGTGCCGTCGCCTCTCGTGGCAGCGCGAAGGAGGACCCCGTCCTCGTAGGTCAGCGCGAGCGAACTGCCGTCGATCTTCAACTCGCACATGAAGGCGACATCCCTGCCCCCGGTCTCCCGCCCCACGCGCTCAAGCCACGCGTCGAGCTCGTCGAAGTCCATGGCGTTGTCCAGCGAGTACATCCGCTCGGCATGCTCCACCGGTGCGAACGCCTCCACCGGTGGCGCCCCCACACGCTGCGTGGGTGAGTCGGGTGTCACCAGCTCCGGGTACGCATCCTCGATAGCCTCAAGCGCACGCACGAGGCCGTCGTATGCGGCGTCGGATATCTCGGGCGCGTCGAGCGCGTAGTAGCGCCACGCGTGACGCCGGATCTCCTCGCGGAGCCTCTCCGCGCGTTCAGCCGCCTTCTCGGGAGAGTCGGGCACCAGGCCGCCGGTCGCGGTCATCTGCGGCTACTCCTCGCCCTTGAGCGTCTGCACATGCACGTCGTTCACGGAGTAGATCACGGCCTCGGGAACGAACCGGTTCATACGCTCGGCTTCGTAGATCCACACGTCCGTGAGCGTGACCTTGAAGTACAGTCCACCCGGACCGTTCACCGGCTCCACATCCACGCCGTTGGCAAGGTATGCACGGAGTTCTGTCTCGATGTAGTAGCTGAAGACGCGAGCGGCATCGCGGTACTCGTTGTAGAGGGCGAGCCGCCGGTCGGCCTCGAACATATCCAGTTCGTCGATGCTGTCCATCAACACACCCCCTCAGTCGTGTCGGACCACGGACGGCCCGCCTCAGCGGTCAGCAGGTCCGACGTTCACATGGCCGCGGAAGCCCACGCGGTCGCCCGCGATCACCACCGCTCCCCTCACACTTCTCACGCTCATCGCGCGGTCGAGTGCGCGCTCCACGTCGCCGGGGCGATGCACCACGTTCCCGGCAGCCGTGGCGACCGCGTCCGCCAGGGCGCCGTCATCGGCGAGCACCGTCACCGCATGTGCCATGCCGAGGCTCACACTATGCCCTACTTTCCCCGACGACGTGCATACCGCCACCGGAAGGTCGGCGCCGTCGAGCTGCACTGTCATCTTGCCCGAGAGCGGAGAGTCGCCCGCCACTATGAGGACGCGCCGTGGCGTGTTCCCGCAGAGGTACAGATCGCCGCCGTTCTCCACGATCACCTCCGGCGAACGCGCCTGCAGGCCCCGGGCCACCCGCTCGGCTATGGCGCCGGCGACCGCGGCCATGGGGCCCGTCCCGGCCTCCCGTGCGGCCGCGGACATCGCGCACACGATCTCCGGGGCCCCTTGACCGGCGTCGACCGGTACGTAGCTCTCGGCCCAACGGGGGTGGGTAGCGATGTACCGCTCGAGATCCGCCCGGAGCGCCGCAACGAGCGCCTCGGTCTCGCCACGCAGTTCGGTGCGGGCGCTCACATGGAGGTCCGTCTCACCCTGCGCACAGGTGAACGAGACCAGACCGGTCGCGTCCATGCTCAGACGGTATGTCCTCGGCTCCCACTGCATGGGGTTCATGGTAGCAGTCCGGCGGGATACACTGGACAGACGAGGTGTCGACGAAGGGTTCATGACATGCGAGAGGTCCTGGACGCGTGCGTCAAGATGGATCGGTTCGCCGAACGGGTCTGAGCGGTGCCGATCACCGCTCCGCGAGCTCGGCCGCATGATAGCTCGAACGCACGAACGGGGCGCTCGCCACGCCCGCGAATCCGAGGTGGCGGGCCTCACCCGCCAGGGCGGCGAACTCGGCAGGCTCCACGAACGCTGCCACTGGCAGATGCCGGGCGCTTGGACGCAGATACTGGCCGAGCGTCAGGAGCTCGCATCCGGCCTCCCGGAGGTCGCGCATGACATCCACGACCTCCTCGTGGGTCTCCCCGAGGCCGAGCATCATCCCCGATTTGACCGGCATGTCCGAGGACCGAGCACGCGCCCGGGCCAGAACGCCGAGGCTCCTCCCGTAGTCCGCGCCAGGACGCACCGAAGGGTATAGCCGCGGCACGGTCTCCACGTTGTGGTTGAAGACGTCGGGACGCGCGTCGACGACGGCGTCGATCGCACGCTCCTCACCCGCGAAGTCGCTCACGAGCACCTCGACCGCCGTCGTGGGAGATGCCGCGCGTACCGCCTCGATCGTGGCCACCACATGGGCAGCCGCCCCATCGTCCAGATCATCCCGGGTGACCATGGTGATCACCGCGTGACGCAGGCCCATGCGCGCCACGGCCTCGGCAACTCGGGCGGGCTCGCCCTCATCAAGGGGCAGCGGGGAACGCGACTCCACCGCGCAGAACGTGCAGCCGCGCGTGCACACGTCACCGGCGATCAGGAAGGTGGCGGTGCCGCTCGCGTAGCACTCCCCGCGGTTGGGACACTTCGCCTCGCGGCATACCGTTGAGAGATGCAGCTCCTCGAGCAGGCCCTCCACGGCGACGTATTCGCCACCGTGCGCGATGGGACGGCGGAGCCATGCCGGCAGACGCCGGGCCGAAGAGCCGTGCTCGTAGGCCACTAGCAGCCGCACTTCCCGGCGGCGTCGGCGCACGCCATACGGATGACCTCGGAGACGGTGGGGTGAGCGTGAACCGTCTCGGCGAGTTGGCGGACGGTGAGGTCATGGCGCATCGCCACGGCGACCTCATGGATCGTCTCGACCGCGTGGGGACCCACGATCTGGCAGCCCACTATGCGGCCGCTGCCCTTCTCCGCGACCAGTTGCACGAACCCGTCGCTCTCCCCTTCGCCGAGCGCCTTTCCGTTCGCCGCGAACTTGGCGATGGCCTGGACCGCGTCGATGCCGCGCTCCTTCGCCGAGTCACGCGACGACCCCACGGTGGCTACCTCGGGGAACGTGTACACGCAGGCCGGTATGCAGTCGTAACGGACGCTCTCAAGCTCGGCCTCAGCGCCATGTTCGGACTCGGCCATGACGTTCCGCGCCGCGATGACGCCCTCCTCCTCGGCCACGTGCGCGAGCATCATGCCGCCGATGACGTCGCCGACGGCGTACACGCCGGGGATGTTCGTGCGGAGATGCTCGTCCACGGCCACAGCGCGGCGGTCGAACCCGATGCCCGCCTCTTCGAAACCGAATCCGGCGGCGTTGGGCATGCGGCCCACCGCGCTCATCACCACGTCGCTCTCGATCGCCGCCCCGCTGCGCAGCGTGCTCCGCATCCGGCCATCGTGACGCTCCACCGAGGAGACGGCATCTCCAAGATGGAACTCCACCCCCAGCGCCTCGAGCGCGGCCTGGGTCTGGCGCACCACGCGCTTGTCGTTACCCGGCAGAACCTGCTCCATCAACTCGACCACCGTGACCACGCTGCCGAACGCCGCGTACGCGCACGCGAACTCGAGTCCGATGACGCCACCACCGATGATGACGATGTCCTTGGGTATCTCCGAGAGCGAGACCGCGTCGTTGCTGGTCCACACGCCCTCGAGGTCGTGATCGATGTCGGGAAGCCTGAAGACGGTCGAGCCGGTGGCGAGGATCAGCGCGTCGCCGGCGATCGTCTCGACCGCCCCGTCCGGGGCGGTCACCTCCACCGCCTTGGGGCCGGCAAGCCGGCCCTCACCGGTGACGACCTTGACCTTCAGCCGCTTCGCGCTCGATTCGACCTGTCCCACCAGCTCGTCGACCACGCGCTCCTTACGCGAGCGCAGCGCAGGGACATCGACGCTGGCTACCGCCGAATCAAGACCGAACTCGGCGGCGTCGCGCGTGTCCGCGACGATGTGGGCCGAGCGCAGGATCGTCTTGGTGGGGATACAGCCCCAGTTGAGACAGGTGCCGCCGAGACGCTCGCGTTCGATCAGCGTGACTTCGGCCCCCAGCCGTGCCGCCTCGAACGCCGCCCCATAGCCCCCGGGGCCTCCACCGAGCACGACGATATGCATGACGCCTCCCGTGTCTGGAACTGCGGTCGTTGGAGACTACGCCTCCGGCCGCTGCTCCTTCTCCGTGACCACCTCGGACTTGATCATCCCTACCAGCGCGGTGAGCGCCTCGATGACGTTGGGCCGGATGTCACCGCCCACCATCACGTACATGATGTCGTCACCTACCTCGAGATGACCCTCGTTCACCCAGACGCGCACGATCGAAACGCCTTCCATCATCCGGGCTGTCGACACGAGCTCCTCAAGCCGCTCGCGATCGACCGAAAGGTCCATGGAGATAACCGGCCGGCCGTCGCGCGAATAGGAGCGGACGACGCCGTTGTGACACAGGTACATCCCCACGTCGGCCGCGCTCGCCTCGCGCTTGGCCTCGGCCAGCCAGACATCAAGGCTCGGACCTGCAGATCCGCTCATCGTGGGTCGCCTCTCTCGTCGCGGGAACGTATCCGGCATGATAGCACGCAGCGTCAGTCCCGAAGGCCGCGTGATCTCGCGCCACAGTGGCTCGGGACCGAGTGGCGGAAGGTGGCCGCTTCACACGTCAGGAACTTGTCCAGCGCAAGCCCCGCATACCTCATGACCGGGTCGCGCGCCTCTCTCGCTACGACCACGGCGAACAGGACCGCCCAGGTGGACAGGTGCTCGATGAAGAACCGACGCGCTCTGACCGCCGCGGCCGGATCGCCCGCTGCGGCCATGCGAAGACAGTGCCCCATGTATGAGAGCTCCGTTGCGATGTCACCCAGGCCGCGCTCTATGCCGCCGATCACCGGGGACGTGAACCTGCCCTCGCGATAGGTGAGTCCGAGCACGACCAGGCACGTATCCGGATCGGCGCTGACATAGGTCGACTCATCCGGGGACAGGACGTTCGAGAAGGGGTCGAAGCGGGACTCACCCCCGAACAGGCGCCGTCGCTCCTCGAGGAACGCCCGGCGCCCTTCCGCAGTCCTGACAGCGCGATCGGCGTCACCGAACGCCTCACGTATCGCCTGCTCGTCCACGTTGCGGCTCACCCGGCAGGATCTCATGGCGGTCCTGAGGTGACGGATCGCGACCACCACTCCCGACACATCATCACGGAACAGCCGCGCCAGTGACTCGTACGACGCGGTGCGGTCGTCGATCGCGCAGGTGCACGATCCCCCGTCATGACCGCACGTCTGCAGAAGATACTCGGCCCGGACCGGATCCTGCGAAGCCGTCTCCTCGGCGTCGTGCGCGGCGCGCTCAGCCATGAGCGCTTCCCACGCATGCTCTTCGAGGCCGCTACGCAGACCGGCAGCGAGTGTGGGTGGAAGGCCGGCGGCGATCATGTCGTGGATCACCGGTTCAACGTCGTACGCCACACGATGGGTGATGGTGCTTATCCAGACGTCGGTGCACCCGGCACGACGGCACGCGATATCCATCGGCGCGGCGGCGAGGACCTCCTCATGCGTGCCAAGGACCAGCTTCACCCACGCCGCGCGCGGATCGCCGTCGCGCGGACGGCCCACCGAACCCGCGTTCACCCAGTGCAGCACACTGCTCTCGGTGGGCATGGAACGGTGGAACGGGACGTGGACATGGCCGCAGCACACGACGTCCACTCCGGCTTCCTGGATGTGAGCGGCCAGTGAGGCCGGCGGAGTGTCGGCATCGACGACCTCGACCATCCGGCGAGGTGACCCGTGACACAACAGGACACGCACGCCGTCGACATCCAGTACGACCTCCGCAGCGAGCCGCCCCAGGAAGTCGACATGCTCAGGGGACAGGGACGACACCGTGTACGCGTACGACTCGGCACCGTCGAGCGTCTCCCGGGCGCTCTCGTAACAGCTTCCGGGACTCGCGTCGTGCTCGCTGATCGCCCTGTCGTAGTTCCCCTGCGCGACCGGGTCGCCGAGATCCCGGATCCGCTCCACCACCTCCACAGGACGTGGGCCATAGCCGACGAGATCCCCGAGGCAGTAGCGCTCCGAGACCCCTCGCCCCTCGATGTCCTCGAGCACAGACTCGAGCGCGGCGAGGTTGCCGTGGACATCGCTATACAGGGCGATCCGCCGCACGCTCCCGCTACCCCGATCCGTCAAGGATGCGACCGACCTCCGTGTCCAGGCCGAGCGGCATGACATGTACGCCGTCGGCTATCTCACGGATATCACGCACCTGCTCGGCCGCCAGACGGACGGCCTCTTCCGCCGGGTCCGGCGCCGAGCGGATCCGGTCCGCTACGTGGTCGGGCACCATGAGGCCCGCGAGGTTCCGGTTCACGAAATCCACGACGCGTGGGCTTCGGATGACGAGCACCCCCGCGATGACCTTCACTCCCAACGGACGCACAGCGTCCACGGCCCGCTGCAGCTTCTCCATGTCGAAGATCGCCTGGGTCTGGAAGAAGCGCACCCCGGCCGCGACCTTCTGCTCGATCCGCGCGAGCTGGACGTCCCAGGGCTCGGCCTCGGGGAACATCGCGGCTCCGATGTAGAAGTCCGTGCCGCCCTTGAGGTCGCGACCCATCATGTCGCGGCCTTCGTTCATGCCCAGGGCTATCGAGGCCAGCTGCGTCGAGTCGAGGTCGAACACACCCTTCGCATGCGGATGGTCCCCGGCGCGCGGATCGTCGCCGGTCACCACGAGCACGTTCTCCAGGCCGAGCGACCACGCGGCGAGCAGGTCCGACTGCAGGGCGAGGCGGTTCCGGTCGCGGCATGTCTGCTGGAAGATCGGCTCGATGCCGCGCTCCATGATCGCCCTGGACGCCGCGAGGCTCGACAAGTGGAGGCTGGCGCCCTGGTTGTCGGTGACGTTGAGCGCGTGGCAGTGTGGCGCCAGGAGGTCCACCGACGCATGCATGTCGGCCAGGTCCGTACCGCGCGGCGGTGCGACCTCCCCGGTCACGACGAACTCGCCCGACTCCAGCAGTTCTCGCAAGCGGCTCATCGCCCACCTCCCTGCTGCCGGATGTTCACGCCACCAGGCTTGAGCGCGGTGCTGAAGTCCTTCGGCTCGAGTGTGGAGTTGCGTGCCCGTCCCTGCTCGGCAAGACGGCGCTGTATCCGCACGTGAGTGCACTCCCGGTCGGTCAGCACCTCGCACATGCCGTTCCACATGCCGCCGCACGGGCCGTTCAGCAGCCCCTTGGGGCACGTCGTCACCGGACATATCCCCGCGGTCTTGTCCAGGACGCAGTCGCCGCATGTCTGACAGCGTTCCTCGAAGATGCCGTTGCGTATCACCGTGCCGAGGAACAGCGACTCGAGCCCCGGGAACACGGGTTTGGCGATCGCGTCGGCGGTCGTCTGCACGCCGGCACCGCATGCCAGCACGAGCACCGCATCAGCGTCGTCGATCTCTGAGCGGTGCTTCCGGCTCTCGAGCTTGGTGCCGTTCAGGTGGCACGTGACCTCGCCGACAGCCCAACCGGTCACCTCATAGCCCTCGGCACGGAGCCTCTCCGCCGTCTCCAGGACCTCCTTCTCGCCACCCGTGTGGGCGACCGTGGCGCACTGGCCACAGCCCATCA
>LDZT01007447.1_pt1 | contig 15679 bp, 30 predicted proteins | sample 615521 | NCBI WGS metagenome assembly LDZT01 (sample SAMN03408292, study PRJNA278302) | terrestrial metagenome | isolation source: oil reservoir sample SB1 | place: USA: Alaska, North Slope, Schrader Bluff formation | collected 2011-09
GATCACACCGATTGCCATGGAAGAGGGATTGAGATTTGCGATTAGAGAGGGTGGCAGAACAGTAGGTGCCGGAGTAGTCGCTAAAATTATAAAATAAACATTCCACTACTTGAAAAATGCAAATTTTCTTGACATTTGGATTTATTCGTGTATAATCATTATGCAATATAAAATCCAATAAAAAATAGCAAGCATGAATAACAAAATATATGCTTGCTATTATTTTTGCAGAAGAAATTATTAAATATTTGTAATATATTGATATTTATGTTGATTTTAGAATGCAAATTAGGTAAAATGTTTCAGTGTGCCGCATGCGAAGAAGTGAGAGGTTGCTGGCAATAGCCGGGTAATTTTTGCGGAGTATGTCTTGCTATAAGCGAGGCGAATAGGGATTTCCATTAAAAAAAACATAAAGTACACCAGGCAAAGTGTACATGGAGATTGCCTAACGTATGTAAGGTTAAAATACGAAAAAGGGAGGTAACACAATGGTAAACAGTCAAAAAATTAGAATCAGATTAAAAGCTTATGATCATCAATTACTTGATCAGTCAGCAAAGAAAATTGTTGAAACTGCCAAATCATCAGGAGCTGATGTTGCAGGGCCAATTCCTCTGCCAACAGAAAAGCAAATCATCACAATCTTGAGAGCGGTTCATAAGTATAAGGATTCTAGAGAACAATTTGAACAAAGAACACACAAAAGATTGATTGATATTTCCAATCCAACGCCAAAAACTGTAGATTCTTTGATGAAATTGAATTTGCCGGCAGGTGTGGATATTGAAATCAAACTGTAAAAGTAGAGAATTTAGATAGACACTCTGCTTAGTATGATTGCATGCAATGTAATCCGCTGTAAGAAAATAGGAGGTGTAAACAAATGAAAGCAATTATTGGAAAAAAGCTTGGAATGACCCAAATATTTAGAGAAGATGGAACTTTAGTGCCTGTAACTGTTGTTGAATCTGATGGAATGGTAGTGGTTCAGAAGAAAACAGTTGAGAAAGATGGCTACAATGCTGTACAAGTCGGTTTTGGGAAAGCTAAGGAAAGAAATGTCAACAAACCTAAAAAAGGTCATTTTGCAAAATCAAATGTGGAAGTGAAAAGACTGCTGAGAGAATTCAGAGTTGAAAATCCTGATGAATACGAAGTTGGTCAACTGATTACAGTAGAGGCTTTTGCAGAAGGTGAAAAAGTTGATGCTACGGGGACATCAAAAGGTAAAGGGACGGCTGGTGTCATCAAAAGACATGGCCATTCAAGAGGACCGGAAACACACGGTTCAAAATCACATAGAGTAACCGGTTCACTGGGTTCATCAGCATACCCGGCGAGAGTCATCAAAGGTATGAAAGCCGCTGGAAGAATGGGTAACGAAAAAGTCACAGTGCAAAATCTTGAAGTAATAAGAGTGGATACCGCGAAAAACCTTATTCTTATCAAAGGCGCAATACCGGGACCGAAAAAGGGATATATAACAATCAAAGAAACAGTTAAATAAGCAAGTCTTAGTGAAAGGAGGAGTACACATGCCTAAAGTAGCTCTTTATAACGTGTCGGGCGAACAAATTGGAGATATCGAGTTAAGTGATGATATATTCGGAATTGAAGTTAATACACATGTTATGTATGAAGCAGTGAAAGCTTACTTGGCTAATCAAAGACAAGGAACGCAGTCTGCAAAAACAAGAAGTGAAGTAAGAGGTGGGGGAAGAAAACCCTGGAGACAAAAAGGAACTGGTCGTGCTAGACAAGGGAGCATCAGATCACCTCAATGGAAAGGCGGCGGAGTAGTTTTTGCTCCAAAACCAAGAGATTACAGCATAAGATTACCGAAGAAAGTAAGAAGACTGGCATTAAAATCAGCATTCAGCTCAAAAGTTGAAAGCAATGAGATCATTGTATTGGATGAACTGAATATGACATCACCAAAAACCAAAGATATGATAAAAGTCCTTGAAAACCTGAAAGTGGGTAAAAAAACCCTGATTGTCATCCCAGGGAAAGATGAAAACATTTATAAATCAGCAAGGAATATTCCAGGTGTTAAAACTTCAGCAGTTAACACACTTAACGTTTACGACATATTGAATCATAATAGTTTCGTAATTACAAAAGATGCAATTAGCAAGGTTGAGGAGGTGTATTATTAATGCGCAGCCCACATGATATCATTATCAAACCAATCGTGACAGAGGCCAGTATGGATGCTATGTCCGAAAAGAAATACACATTTAGAGTTGACAAAAGAGCAAACAAAACAGAAATAAAAAATGCTATCGAACAGATTTTTGGTGTGAAGGTAGAAAAAGTCAATACCATGAATATGCTTGGCAAGAAGAAAAGAATGGGTGCAAATGTCGGTAGAAGATCCAGCTGGAAAAAAGCTATTGTCAAACTGACTGAAGACAGCAATACTATTGAATTCTTCGAGGGAATGTAATAATAACGTAAAGGAGGAACGAAAATGGGTATAAAAAAATTCAAACCTACTTCTCCGGCTTTAAGGCAAATGACAGTATCAACTTTTGAAGAAATCACAACAAACGAACCTGAAAAATCACTGTTGGAACCTCTTAAGAAACATGCAGGAAGAAATGTCAGAGGAAAGATAACAGTAAGACATAAAGGTGGCGGCAACAAGAGAAAGTTCAGAATAATTGATTTCAAAAGAGATAAAGATGGAGTGCCGGGAAAAGTAGCGACCATAGAGTACGATCCAAATAGAAGTGCCAATATCGCACTGATTCATTATGTTGACGGGGAAAAAAGATACATAATCGCACCCCACAAGATAAAAGTTGGAGATATGATAGTTTCAGGTTCTGAAGCTGATATCAAGATTGGGAATGCACTTAAGTTGAAAGACATACCTGTAGGTAGCATCATTCATAACATTGAATTGAAGGCTGGAAAAGGAGCGCAATTGGTCAGATCTGCCGGTAACTCAGCTCAGCTGATGGCAAAAGAAAATGACTATGCGCAAGTGAGACTTCCATCCGGTGAAGTAAGAATGATCAGAGTTGAATGTAAAGCAACAATTGGACAAGTCGGAAATATCGATCACGAAAACATAACAATCGGTAAAGCCGGTAGAAAGAGACACATGGGAATCAGACCTACAGTAAGAGGTTCTGTAATGAATCCCAATGATCACCCTCACGGCGGTGGAGAAGGTAGAGCACCAATTGGAAGACCATCACCTGTCACACCATGGGGTAAACCAACTTTAGGATTCAAAACAAGAAAGAAAAACAAGAAATCTGACAAGTACATTGTTAAGAAAAGAAAGTAAAGGTATTCGGTGAAAGGAGGAACTTCTAATGGGTAGATCGCTAAAAAAAGGTCCTTATTGCGAACCAAGCCTACTTAAAAAAATCGTTGATATGAATAGTAAAAACGAGAAAAAAGTAGTAAAGACTTGGTCAAGAAGGTCGACAATATTCCCAGAGATGATAGGTTTTACATTAGCAATTCATGATGGTAGAAAACATGTTCCCGTATATATTACTGAAGATATGGTTGGACATAAATTGGGAGAATTTGCTCCTACAAGGACTTATAGAGGACATGCCAAATCAGAAAAGTCTTCGAGAGTCAAGTAAATGAAGGGAGGTAGCTTAAGTGGAAGCTAATGCAACTGCTAAATATATAAGAATTTCTCATAGAAAAATGAGATTCATATGTGACATGGTAAGAGGTAAAGATTTAGATGAAGCACTGGCAATATTGAAATTCACTCCCAAAAAAGGCGCACGTGAATTGGAGAAAGTCGTTCAGTCAGCTGCAGCAAATGCAGAACACAATTTTGATCTTAATAGAGATAAGCTCTATGTAAGCAAAGTTAGCGCTGATCAAGGACCCACTCTGAAGAGATGGAGACCTAGAGCAAAGGGAGCGGCATACAAGATACTGAAAAGATCAAGTCATATTAATGTAACGGTTAAAGAACGAGAATAGTAAAGGAGGTAAAATATGGGTCAAAAGGTTAATCCTCATGGACTTAGAGTTGGTATCAATAAAGACTGGGACTCAAGATGGTACGCGGACAAGAAACATTTTGCGGACAATCTGATTGAAGATTATCATATCAGGAAATACATTAAAAAAGAGCTTTTCCTGGCAGGCATTTCCAATACTGAAATTGAAAGATTTGCCAACAGAATCAAAGTCAATATTTTTACAGCCAAACCGGGTATGGTTATCGGTAAAGGTGGTAGCGGAGTTGAAATAGTAAGAAACAACATAGAAAAGATGACTAACAAGACTGTTATTATCAATGTTGAAGAGATCAAACATCCTGACCTGAATGCACAGTTGGTAGCGGAGAGCATAGCTAGTCAGATAGAAAGACGTGTTTCTTTTAGAAGAGCAATGAAGCAAGCTATGCAAAGAAGCATGAGAACTGGTGCAAAAGGTATCAAGACTTTAGTTTCAGGCAGACTTAATGGAGCTGATATGGCAAGATCTGAAGGATACAGCGAAGGAACAATTCCTCTCCAGACTTTAAGAGCAGACATCAGTTATGGTTTTGCAGAAGCAGATACGACTTATGGTAAAATTGGTGTTAAGGTATGGATTTGTAGAGATGAGATTTTAAGGCAAAAACAGAGACCTGAGCAGGATAAAGATAAAAGGAATAGAAGACCAAAAAAACCCTACAATAAATAACATTAATCCCGCAGGAAGGAGGATGTAGAATTATGTTAATGCCTAAAAGAGTAAAACGCAGAAAAGTGCACAGAGGAAGAATGAGTGGAGTAGCTACAAAAGGTAATACATTGACTTACGGTGAATATGGCATTCAAGCTTTAGAACCGGCGTGGATTACTTCAAATCAAATAGAAGCCGCAAGAAGGGCTATGACTAGATCCGTAAAAAGAGGCGGAAAGGTCTGGATCAAAATATTTCCAGACAAGCCAGTCACACAAAAGCCTGCAGAAACAAGAATGGGTAAAGGTAAAGGATCCCCTGAGTATTGGGTGGCGGTAGTAAAACCTGGCAGAGTTCTTTTTGAAATGTCGGGAGTTACTGAAGAAGTAGCAAAAGAAGCTATGAGACTTGCAATGCATAAATTACCTATAAAATGCAAATTTGTTTCTAAAGCTGAGCAGGGAGAAAAGGAAGGTGAAGCTAATGAAAGCTAATGAACTAAAAGAAAAAACTGTTAGCGAATTAAATTCAATGTTAGTGGATCTTAAAACAGAATTGTTCAACCTAAGATTTCAGTTGGTTACAGGGCAACTTGGCAATACATCTAGAATCAAAATCGTCAAAAAAGATATAGCGAGAGTTAAAACGGTTTTAAGAGAACACGAACTAAAAGTAAGTATGTAGCGGTCTGAGAAAGGAGGGCTATTTAGTGGAAAGAAGTAATAGAAAAGTTAGAATTGGAAAAGTGGTTTCAGATAAGATGGACAAAACTATTGTCGTCTCGATTGAATCATATACATCACATCCTTTATATAACAAAAAGGTTAAGAGAACTAAGAAACTAAAAGCACATGATGAACTCAACCAATGTGGCATCGGTGACAAAGTAAAAGTGATGGAAACCAGACCTTTGTCAAAAGATAAAAGATGGCGTTTGGTTGAAATAATGGAGAAAGCTAAATAAACCTTACGATTACCGAAGGGAGGTTAAATAATGGTACAGAATGAGTCAAGACTTAAAGTAGCTGATAACTCAGGGGCTAAAGAAATTTTGGTCATCAGGGTTCTGGGCGGTTCCAATAGGAAATATGGTAATATAGGAGACATTGTTGTTGCAACTGTTAAAAGTGCAACACCAGGTGGAGTTGTTAAAAAAGGTGATGTAATAAAAGCAGTTATAGTCAGGACGACAAAAGGTGTTGGAAGAGATGACGGCACCTATATAAAGTTCGACGAAAACGCAGCTGTTATAATAAAAGAAGATAAAACACCAGTGGGAACCCGTATTTTCGGACCGATCACAAGAGAGTTAAGGGCTGGTAAGTTTATGAAAATTATATCTTTGGCACCTGAAGTACTTTAATGGGAGGTGTAAGTATGCACGTAAAAAAAGGCGAAAAAGTAGTCGTTATTTCCGGTATGGATAAAGGAAAAAAAGGCAAGATTCTGAATTGCATGCCTAAAGAAGAACGCGTAATTATTGAAGGCGTCAATATGTTGACAAAACATAAAAAAGGCGATAAAAAGATGCAGCAGGCAGGAATAATCCATCAAGAAGGTTCAGTAGACGTTTCAAATGTTATGACTTATTGTGAAAAATGTAAAAAAGGCGTTAGAACCAAAGCTAAATACTTGGAAGATGGCAAAAAAGTAAAGCAATGTGTCAAATGCGGTGAGGTATTTGAATAATTCGTTGAAGGGAGGTACAGACAATGGCTCCACGTTTGAAAGAAAAGTACATAAATGAAGTAGTGCCGGCTTTAATGGATAAATTTGGTTACGATAACGTTATGCAGGCACCAAAAATTGAAAAAGTAGTTTTGAATATGGGAGTAGGAGAAGCTAGAGACAATCCAAAAGCTTTGGAAAGTGCGGTTAGTGAAATGATTACTATATCAGGACAAAAACCTGTAATCACCAAAGCAAAAAAGTCAGTTTCCAACTTTAAGCTAAGAGAAGGCATGAGTGTTGGTTGTAAGGTAACTTTAAGAGGAACAAAGATGTATTTTTTCCTTGATAAGCTGATGAATATTGCATTACCACGTGTTAGAGACTTTAGGGGTGTTCAGAACAAATCATTTGATGGCAGAGGAAACTTCGCTCTTGGCATAAAAGAACAATTGATTTTTCCCGAGATCGATTATGATAAAGTTGATAAGATAAGAGGTATGGATGTTATCATAACTACAACCGCCAATACGGATGAAGAAGCTCGAGAATTGCTTAAACTAATGGGAATGCCTTTTACCAAGTAGAAGGAGGTAGATAGAATGGCTAAGAAATCATTAAAAATAAAGCAACAACGAAAACAAAAATTTAGCACTAGAGAATACTCCAGGTGTAGAATATGCGGTAGACCACATGCATACTTGAGAAAATTTGGAGTTTGTCGTATATGTTTCAGAGAATTGGCTTACAAAGGTCAGATTCCTGGCGTTAGAAAAGCAAGTTGGTAATTAAAAGTATTGATGGAAGGAGGTTACATAGATGGTAATGACTGATCCAATTGCTGATATGTTAACTAGAATCAGAAATGGTAACCATGCGAAACATGAATCTGTTGATATACCGGCATCAAATATAAAGAAAGAAATAGCAGGCGTATTGTTGGCTGAAGGGTATATTAAAGGATTTGATGTAATTGAAGATGGCAAGCAAGGCATCATGAGAGTACAGTTAAAATATTCAGAAGATAAAAGCAGAGTAATAACAGGAATAAAAAGAATTTCAAAACCAGGACTAAGAGTATACGTTAGAAGGGACGAGGTCCCAAGAGTGCTCGGTGGATTGGGTATAGCTATAATATCTACTTCAAAAGGAATACAGACAGGTAAAACTGCTAAACAGCAAGGAGTAGGTGGAGAAGTAATTTGCTACGTATGGTAATTTACAAGAGGAGGTGCTAATATGTCGAGAATAGGATTGAAACCTATAACTATTCCTGCAGGTGTGGAAGTGATGATTGACGAGAACAATTACGCTGAAGTGAAAGGCCCAAAAGGATCTTTAGCGGAGCAGCTTCCCAAAGATATGCAGGTTGAAATCAATGACAATACGATAGAAGTAAAAAGACCAACAGAGAATAAAAAACATAAATCTTTACACGGACTGACCAGAACTCTTGTCAATAACATGATAGTTGGCGTTACTGATGGCTACTCTAAAAAACTTGAAATAGTCGGTGTAGGATATAGAGCGAAAAAAGAAGGCAAAAAATTAATACTGAATTTAGGCTTTTCCCATCCGGTTGAAATGGATGATCCTGATGGAATAGAAACAACAATAGAGGGAAACAATAAGATTATTGTCTCAGGAATCAATAAACAACGAGTAGGAAATTACGCGGCTATCATAAGAGATTGGAGAAAACCGGAGCCTTATAAAGGTAAAGGGATTAAGTATGATTATGAGATTGTTAGACGTAAAGCTGGCAAGACAGGTAAATAAGTAGAAAGGAGTGAGTCCGGATGATTAAAAAAATTAATAGAAATAAGAATCGTCAGAAAAGACATTACAAAATGAGAAATAAAATCCAAGGAACTCCTGAGAGGCCGAGATTGAATGTTTTCAGAAGCTCATCCAATATATTTGTTCAAGTAATCGATGACACAAAAGGTGTAACAATTGCTGCGGCATCAACGCTTGACAATGACATTAAAGGTAAGGTGAGTGGTCTTAATAAAACAGAAGCCGCAAAGATTGTTGGACAGGAAATAGCTAAGAAATCAATAGACAAAGGCATTGAAGCAGTTGTATTTGATAGAGGTGGATATCTTTATCATGGCAGAGTTAAATCTTTAGCAGATGGTGCAAGAGAAAGCGGATTAAAGTTTTAGTAAAGGAGGTAATTAAATTTAATGGAACGTAGCCGAATAGATGCTAGTCAATTTGACTTAAAAGAAAAGGTAGTAAACATCAGTAGGGTAACAAAAGTTGTAAAAGGTGGTAGAAACTTTAGATTTAGTGTACTTGTTGTTGTTGGTGATGAAAATGGACATGTAGGAGTGGGTATCGGTAAAGCTATAGAGATACCTGAAGCAATTAAGAAAGCTATACAATCAGCAAAAAAATCTATGATCGAAGTTCCTTTGGAAGGTACAACCATACCTCATGAGATAATAGGTGATTTTGGTGCTGGAAAAGTGTTGATAAAACCAGCAGCGCCAGGAACAGGTGTTATTGCAGGCGGTCCGGTGCGTGCTGTACTGGAACTGGCAGGAGTCAGAGACATCAGAACTAAATCATTAGGTTCAAACAACCCCAAAAACATGGTTAACGCTACTATGTCAGCTTTAAGAAATCTTAAGCAACCTGCAGCAGTAGCTAAACTTAGAGGAATGACCTTAGAGGAAATCCTATAATTGAAGGAGGAAGAACCTTGGCAGCAATAAAAGTAAAACTAGTAAGAAGTAAAATAGGAAAAACACCAAATCAGAGAAGAACAATCGAAGCATTGGGCTTAAGAAAGATTGGTCAAGTAGTTGAAAAAGAAGATACACCTCAGATCAGAGGGATGATTAATGTCGTTAGTCATATGGTCGAAGTACAAGAATAAGAACCAAAGGAGGTGCAAAATGAAACTGCATGAACTAAAGCCAAATCCAGGCACGACAAAAAACAGGAAAAGACTCGGGAGAGGAACTGCAACAGGACAAGGTAAAACTGCCGGAAGAGGTCAGGATGGTCAAAATTCAAGATCTGGTGGAGGAACAAGACCAGGGTTTGAAGGTGGTCAGATGCCTCTGTACAGAAGAGTTCCTAAGAGAGGATTCACCAATATATTCACCACTAGATATTCAGAGATAAACATAGATACTTTGAACAGATTCGAAGAAGGTACTGAAGTCAGCCCGGAAATGCTTAAAGAACTGGGAATTGTCAAAAAACAATACGATGGAGTTAAAGTACTGGGTAGAGGAGAGCTTGAAAAGAAACTAACTGTGAAAGCCCACAAATTCAGCAAAAGCGCAATCGAAAAAATCGAGGCAGCTGGTGGAAAGGTAGAGGTGATCTAATTGATTGAAACCTTAAGAAACGCTTGGAAAATACCAGACTTAAGAAAGAAGATACTGTTTACCTTTGCAATGATAGTGGTTTATAGGTTAGGCGCTCAAATACCGGTCCCCGGAATTGATAGAACGGTTATTGACCAAATGTTTCAAGGTAATGCGGGAATACTGGACTTTTTTGACCTTATGTCGGGAGGCGCATTTCAGAGCTTCACCATTTTTGCGCTCAGTATATATCCATATATTACCGCATCCATTATCTTTCAGTTATTGACGATTGCCATCCCAAAGCTTGAAGAAATTGCAAAAAGAGAAGATGGTAAAGAAAAAATAGCGCAATACACAAGATATCTGACAGTTGTATTGGCATTGGTACAAGCCATTGCCTATACAGTGGGATTCTTCAATTCCGCACTGATTTCAACGGACATGTTGTCAATCGTAACCGTCGTTTTGACTCTGACCGCAGGCACCGCATTCCTGATGTGGCTGGGTGAAGAGATTACTGAAAAGGGAATCGGAAATGGAATTTCAATCATTATCTTTGCAGGTATCGTTTCAAGAATACCAGCTGGAATAGGAACCACAATGGGATTATTCTTTGCAGGTACTGTCAACATACTTGAACTACTGTTGTTTGTAGTGTTTGCAATGACAATCATAGTGGGTATCATTGCCGTTCAGCAGGGTGAAAGAAAAATCAACGTCCAATATGCAAAAAGAGTCGTCGGAAGAAAAATGTATGGTGGACAAAGCACACATATCCCAATCAAAGTTTTGATGGCTGGTGTTATTCCCGTAATCTTTGCCTCATCATTGCTGGCTTTTCCACAGACACTAGCGTTCTTTTTTGAAGGAAACTTTGTCAATTGGGTGGAAAAGTGGTTATCACCTGGTGGTAATCCAGGCGTATGGATTTACTCGACATTGAATATTGTTTTGATTATATTCTTCACGTATTTTTATACAGCGGTTCAATTCAATCCGTTTGAATATGCAAACAATCTCAAACAGTATGGTGGATTCATTCCAGGGATAAGACCCGGCAAGCCTACAGCAGAATATTTAAACAAAGTGTTAACTAGAATAACACTGGTAGGAGCAGTAGCATTAGCATTCATTGCATCAATTCCAACTATCATATTCTCGTTTACAAATCTGAACATCAACTTTGGAGGAACAGCACTATTGATCGTAGTAGGGGTTGCTTTAGAAACAATGAAACAGATTGAATCACAGATGTTAATGAGACATTACAAAGGATTTTTGAAATAATAGATTTGGGAGATGATGAAATGAGATTATTGTTATTAGGCCCTCCGGGTGCAGGAAAAGGAACTCAGGCTGAAAGAATTTCCAGAGAGTTTGATATTCCACATATATCCACCGGAGACATTTTTAGAGAGAACATCAAACAGGAGACTGAACTTGGCAGAAAAGCACAAGGCTATATGAATCAAGGACTATTGGTCCCTGATGAGTTGGTAGTCGATCTGGTTAAAGACAGACTCTTGAAAGAAGACTGCATAAAAGGATTTTTGCTGGATGGATTTCCAAGAACCATTTTCCAGGCAGATGCACTGGATGCAGAACTCTCAAAGATGGAAAGCAAATTAGACAGAGCAATCAATATTCAGGTCAAAAAAGAAGTTCTTATTGAGAGAGCGGTTGGCAGGAGAGTCTGTAAATCATGTGGGGCTGCTTTTCACATCAAGTTCAAACCTTCAGAAATAGAAGGCATTTGTGACAGATGTGGAGGAGAATTGCACCAGAGAAAGGATGACCTGGAAGAGACAGTTATTAAAAGAATAGAGGTTTATCTGGAACAAACAGAACCATTGATAGAATACTACTCCCAAAAGGGAATATTGGCAAACATTGATGGGGAACAGGAAATACAGACTGTATTTGAAGATATCATTGAAGAGCTGAGAGGCCGATAAAATGATTATTATCAAGACAGACAGAGAGATTCAATTGATGAGAGAAGCTGGTAGGATAAATGCCCAGGCACACGAATTGGTCAAAAATCTGATTAGACCGGGGGTTACTACCAAAGAACTGGATAAGGCAGTTGAAGATTTCATAAGGTCAAAAGATGCAATTCCAGCATTCAAAGGATATCACGGATTTCCAGCATCTATATGCGCGTCTGTAAACGAAGAAGTGGTTCATGGCATACCTGGAGACAGAGTGTTGGAAGATGGCGACATAGTCAGTATAGACATTGGTACCATATTTCGAGACTATGTAGGTGATAGTGCAAAGACTTATCCGGTGGGAACCATAGACTATCAAGCGCAAAAGCTCATAGAAGTCACAAAGAAGAGCTTTTATGAAGGTATTGAATTTGCCAAGGAAGGTTACAGATTATCAGATATATCTCATGCTGTACAGAAATGTGTAGAAAAAGAAGGATTTTCAGTGGTTAGAGATTTTGTAGGACATGGCATAGGGGTAAATATGCACGAGGATCCTCAAATTCCAAACTTCGGGAACCCCGGCAGAGGTCCAAGACTTCAGAAAGGTATGGTACTTGCTATAGAGCCGATGGTTAATCAGGGTGCGTACAATGTATGGTTATTGGAAAATGATTGGACAGTTGTGACGCGAGATGGTAAGCTTTCAGCACATTACGAGCACACTGTAGCTATAACAGATGGAGAGCCGGTCATATTGACATCCCTATAAGAGGTGATAAAATGGAAATTACAGATGACTTGAGAATAGGTCAGGTTGTAAAATCTAAAGCTGGAAGAGATAAAGGACGAATCTTCATAATTGTCGAGATTATTGATGACAAATATGTTAGAATATGTGATGGTGAGCTTAGAAAAGTAAGTAAGCCAAAACTGAAAAAAGTAAAGCATTTGATTATCTACAATCGGGTTTTTGAAGAGATAGAAGCCCGGATAGGTAAGGGCGACAAGCTCAACAATGCATATATACGAAGGCTATTGGAGCCTTACAATATCCAAATATAACACAGAATGGGGGTTAAAAAATAATGTCCAAAAAAGATGTAATAGAATTAGAAGGTAAAGTAGTGGAAGTTCTACCAAATGCCACGTTCAAAGTGAAATTGGAGAATGGACACGAAATTTTGGCTCACATTTCTGGAAAGCTGAGAATGCATTATATTAGAATTCTCCAAGGAGATCATGTTACTGTAGAGTTGTCACCTTATGACTTGACAAAGGGCAGAATCACCTGGAGAAAAAAGTAGTAAGGAGGGATTACATTGAAAGTAAGACCATCAGTAAAACCTATGTGCGAAAAGTGTAAAATCATAAAAAGAAAAGGTAAAGTAATGGTAATTTGTGATAACCCTAAGCATAAGCAAAAACAGGGTTAAAATATATACCACAGTTTAAAAACTATTAGGAGGTGCTGTTGTAAATGGCCAGAATAGCTGGTGTTGACCTACCAAGAGATAAAAGAGCAGAAATTGGTTTGACTTATATATTTGGTATAGGAAAATCAACTTCTCAAAAAATCCTGACGAACGCCGGTATCAGTTTCGATACCAGAATAAAGGATTTAACAGAGGAAGAAGTAAGCAAGTTAAGAGTTGAAATAGACAAGATACCTGTGGAAGGTGACCTTAGAAGAGATGTGGCGATGAATATCAAGAGATTGAAAGAAATCAATTGCTACAGAGGACTAAGACACAAAAGAGGACTACCTGTTAGAGGACAAAACACCAAGAATAACTCAAGAACTAGAAAAGGTCCTAAAAGAATATCAGGTAAAAAGAAATAGTTAGGAGGGACTTAAGTGGCTAAGAAAGTACAAAAAAAAGCTACCAGAGTTAAAAAAAGAGAACGTAAAAATATTGAAAGAGGTCAGGCTCATATTCATTCCACTTTTAATAATACGATCGTTACTTTAACTGATGTGCGTGGCAATTCAATATCATGGTCCAGTGCTGGACAAATGGGCTTCAAGGGTTCAAGAAAGTCAACTCCTTTTGCCGCATCACTGGTTGCAGAAGAAGCTGCAAAAAAAGCAATGGAACACGGTTTAAAAACTGTAGAAGTATATGTAAAAGGTCCGGGCGCGGGTAGAGAAGCAGCAATAAGATCCCTACAGGCGACAGGACTGGAAGTAAGTCTTATAAAAGACGTTACGCCAATTCCACATAACGGTTGTAGACCACCGAAACGTAGAAGAGTTTAATAGAACAGGAGGTGTTATAATGGCAAGATATACCGGACCCGTATGCAGATTATGCAGAAGAGAAGGAACCAAGCTATATCTTAAAGGAGATAGATGCTACACAGATAAATGTGCATTGAACAGAAGAAATTACGCTCCAGGACAACATGGGCAAAGCAGGTCGAAATTGACCAACCATGGTGTTCAATTAAGAGAAAAGCAAAAAGTAAGAAGATATTATGGTGTTTTGGAAGGACAGTTCAAGCAATACTATGAAATGGCTTCAAAACAACCTGGAGTTACAGGTGAGAATTTCTTGAAACTGCTGGAAAGCAGAATTGACAATGTTGTTTACAGATTAGGATTGGCAACTTCACGTGCAGAAGCTAGACAACTTGTAGTACATGGCCATTTTTCAATTAATGGTAAGAGAGTCAATGTGCCATCAATATTAATCAGTGTTGGTGATGTTATTGAAATCATTGAAAAAAGCAGAAGCTCAGCAAAGTTTAAAGAGTTGGTTGAAAATCACAAATCTTCAGTACCTCAATGGTTATCAGTCGATCCTGAGAATATGCAAGGAAGAGTCATAGCTGAACCTAGTAGAGAAGATATCGAGCTACCGATAGAAGAGCACTTAATCGTAGAGTGGTATTCTAAGTAATATGACCACCCTTAACATAAAAAAATTCAAGGGAGGGTTTCTAAGATGATAGAAATTGAAAAACCGAGCATCACCTTAATTGAGAAAAAAGAAAATGGTAAATATGGCAAGATAGTATTAGAACCTCTTGAAAGAGGGTTTGCTACAACATTAGGAAACTCATTACGAAGAATTCTATTATCATCATTGCCAGGAGCAGCAATTACATCGATTAACATTCAAGGCGTGCTGCACGAATTTTCGACGATGCCAAAGATTAAAGAAGATCTGACAGAAATAATCCTAAACATTAAAAGTATAGCTGCAGTCATGCATACTGAAGAACCTGTACAACTTTTAATTGATGCGAGAGGTCCAAGAGAACTTAAAGCAGGAGATATTATAACAGGTGGAGAAGTAGATATAATCAACAAGGATCTTCATATAGCGACTTTAGAAGAAGGGGCAGAGTTCATTGTTGAGCTTGAAATGGAAAAAGGTAGAGGATATGTAGGTGCTGATAGAAACAAAAAAGATTCCCATTCTATAGGTGTTATTCCAATCGATTCTATATACACACCGGTTAATAAGGTTAATTTTTTGGTCGAAAATACAAGAGTCGGTAACAGGACAGACTATGACAAACTCACGCTTGAGGTCTGGACAAATGGAACAATAGAACCTGAAGAAGCAGTGTCATTGGGAGCTAAAATTTTAAACGAGCATCTGAATCTGTTCATATCATTGACTAACCACATTGGTGATGTTGAGATAATGGTTGAGAAAGAGGAAGATGAAAAAGAAAAGGTATTGGAAATGACTATTGAAGAACTAGATTTGTCTGTCAGATCATACAACTGTCTCAAAAGAGCGGGAATCAATTCTGTAGAAGAGTTAACACTTAAAACTGAAGATGATATGATGAAGGTTAGAAATCTAGGGAAGAAGTCTTTAGAGGAAGTACAGAAAAAGTTAGCTGAATTGGGACAATCTTTAAAGGCATCAGATAATTAATCTGTGAAAAAGGAGGGTTAAGTATGGGTAAGCATAGAAAGTTAGGTCGTCAATCTGATCATAGAGTAGCTATGTTGAGAAATATGACAACAAGTATAATTGCACATGGTAGAATCGAAACCACTGAGACAAGAGCAAAAGAACTTAGAAAACTAGCAGATAAAATGATAACGCTTGGCAAAAGAGGCGATCT
>LDZT01000151.1_pt1 | contig 15657 bp, 29 predicted proteins | sample 615521 | NCBI WGS metagenome assembly LDZT01 (sample SAMN03408292, study PRJNA278302) | terrestrial metagenome | isolation source: oil reservoir sample SB1 | place: USA: Alaska, North Slope, Schrader Bluff formation | collected 2011-09
TTAACCCGTATCGCCTGGAGAACAACAAGGTATGCCGGGATAGGCAGACGGCATTCCTCCCCCGGTTTAAACCGGGGGTCTCCTGCCTGTTCCTTATGAGTGGAAAAATGTTCCCGACCGGGAGCCGGGCGCGGCTCCTGGACGGATCGGAAGTCGAGATCCTCGATTGCTTCGAGGACGAGCAGCAGTACCGCGTTCGGATCCTGACCGGCCCTGCCATCTCTCTTGTCCGCCGGGGGCGGGTTCTCCGGGTCCGGGTCATCACGGTCCCCGCCGAGAATGTCGAACCCCTGATTGCCCCGCCGCACCTGACCGGGCTGGACGCCCTCTTTGCCGCCCCCGCCTGGAGGCGGTGCTGATGGCGGCCGTCACGGTCGCCGGGGTCGGGGTGGACTGTCTGGTCTCCTCGCGGTTCGTGGGGCCGCACGCTCATGCCGACGCTCAAGCGTTCCTGCGCCGGCAACCCCTCGCCCGGGCCACCGTCCGGGAGGACGGGCAGGTGCTCGCGGGGTTCGCGTTCGATCAGGTGGCCCGGCGGGAGGCAGAGGCCTGCGAGGCGAGGCAGCGGCAGCGGGAGAGCAGGCTGATCGTCTGCTGGTAGGGGTGAGGAAGATGACCCCCTTATTTTCCGACGAGCCCGGCTGGGAGAGCGGCCGGGAGGTGCAGGACCGGATCGCGGCCCGGCTCGGCCGGGTGCAGGAGGAGGAGCGGAAGCAACAGCGGGCGAAGCGGGCGGCGATCTGCCGCACCTGCGCTCTCTTCGGTATTGATATAGAGGCCCTCCGCGACGACCTGATCAGAGATTTCAGGCGTGATTGACAGGGTGAAATGCTAAAAAACCTGCACATGCAGGTTCCCAAAAAGGGCCGGGGGGTGGAGAACCCCCGGAAACGATGGGTGTTGGCAAAGAACGCTGCCGAACGAGGATGCTGGTACGACCACGGCAAAGCGTGATAAGGCTCAGATCTGCTGGAGGGCGAGATCGATGTCCTCGACCTTGATGGTCTTCCGGCCGGCGTGGGTGCAGAGCTTCACGGCCTCCACGACCAGCTTGCCGGCGTGCTCCTCAGCGAGGATGGCGAGCCGCTGGGCGGCCTCCTCACTGACGCGGTCGGCTCCATTCTTCTTGGCGATCCTGATAAACGGTGCAATCGGTAAATCAACCATTTCTCTCACCATATTAAGGTGGGGGCTCCTCCGTCATTAAGATGTGGGTAATTTCCCCGGCACCGCACCCCGGATCGGAGATCCGGCACCCCACAGATTCATGCCAGGGGACCGCCTATGATCCTCCATGATCCCTTCTCTGATCCGCAGCCGGGGGGCCGGGCCGTGATGCCCCTCGCGGACTACCTGGACCTCGTCTTCGAGCGGCACCGGGGCGCCCCCCGCACCCCCGCCCCCCCGATCTTCCGGTGCCCCTTCTGCCGGAAGACCTGGGGCACCTGGACCGAACCCGGCCTCGCGGCCTATTATGCCGCCCACCCCTCCTACCCCCGCGACAGGAACCCCCCGATCCACTACACCGTCTGCGAGACCTGCAGCACCGTGCGGCACCTGGTCGCCCGGATGGACGACGAGAAGCAGCGGCTCGCGGACCTCCGGCATGTCGCCACCCTCTTCCCCGACAACCCCGAGATCCGGGAGCAGACCCGGCTCCACGCCGTCGCCCTGGCGACCCTGACGCGAGACCTGGAGGATCTCCTTCAGGATCAGGGTGCGGCACCCGGCGATCCTGCCCCTGCTCCCTCGCCCTGACCCGGGTCTGTGCCGCCCCGCCCCCGCTCCCCCTCTTCTTGCCGTTCCCGGAGGGAAAACTATTTGTATTCGGACTGTGCATATGGGAGGGAAGCCTCGCCCCGGTTACCCCGGAGCAGGGCTCTCTGAAATGGTGCCGCAAAAATGCCTGATCCCACCGATACTTCGGGTCCTTCGGCGCACAGTTCAGATACCAACCAGTTCTCACCGGGAACCCACGGCTCACCGGAGGAGTAGGGGAGTGGAGACCTCTGCGAGCCGCCCACACAATACCGTACAAAGGAGGTGACGGCTCCCACGACTGAAGTCGTGGGCTTCTATGGTTTTTCAACCAATGCATTGCCGCCCCAATGCAACTTTTTCATAACAATACCATTGAGTCTCTTCCACTTCTACGGTATTTATTACTACATTATATGGTTGTTTAACAATATAAACGGTATTGTTTTGAACGGCATTCCTCCCACGGCTAAAGCCGTGGGCTTCCTGCCTGCTCGAGCGTGAAGTCATCCGCCAGATCAACGGCAAGATCCCACTCGTCCGGATCCCGGCCGAGATGGTCTGGATCGAAGGGGTCCCGGACCCGGAGCCGGGCGTCATCTACGTGGTGTCGAGCGTCATCGCCCAGCACCTCAAGCGCCCGGATGTCGTCTCGCCGGATACCGCCCCAGGAGGGGCCGCAAAGGTCAACGGTCGCCTGATCGGGGTCCGGGGGCTCCAGGTCTGGGCCGAAGAGCCGACCGAGGAGTAGGGGGGAGACCCCCCGATCTGGTACCGGAGGTGCCGAACCCAGGCTATTCTTTATGACGGTCGAACCCCAATAGAGTAAGAACTCATGCGACTCCTCAAGTGTCAGACCTGCCGGAACACCTGGCTCTATACGGGCGGCTACACCGAGTTCTGCACCTGCTCGATGTGCCGGACGACCGTCCGGCTGACCCGGGCCACGGTCGCGATCCGGTGGGATGCCAGCCTGCCGCCCGTCGAGGGCAACACCGCCGTCCCGTTCATCGATGTCTACGACCGGACGCTCAGCCTCGCCTTCGAGGTCGCGTCCGAGGACGGGACCCATACCCGGACGATCTTCGTCCCGCCCCGGGCCCTGGACGATCTCGGCCTCCGGCCGCAGGACCTCATCGACGCGGTCCTCGCCGCAGGCGGCAACACCGTCCGCTCCGGCCGCTACCCGATCAGCCCGGCGATCCGCGACAGGACCCGGCCCGCGTTCGACTGATCCCCCCCAAAACTCTCTTTCGAGGTTCTGCCCATGTCCGCCATCCGTCTCCACGACAATGTTCAGTTTTTCCCGTTCGACCCGATCCGCAAGGAGATCCATGTCCGCAACGCCCCAGTCGAGGGGACCGTGGTCGAGGTCCTCGCCCGGCACTACCGCGTCCGGCTCGCGTACAACGCTTCTTGTCTGGTGCTGAAGACCAACCCCTCCCTCGCGAAGTGCGGGCCGGAGGCGGCCCCCACATCTTCATGACACAGGAGAACCGATAGATCATCACATGCGCCGCTCTTCGGGCGGCACGCTAAAATGTGGTGGTTAAAAATGCGAACCCTGCCCTTCCTCCCTGCCGGGGGTGCCTGACCGTGGCCTCCCGCACCCCGTTCTTCGACCTCCCGCCGTGGGGGATCGCCCTCTGCCTCCTCCTCGCCGCCTGCCTGATCGGCGTAGCCGTCCTGCCCGGCCTCTGCGCCGACCTCACCCGGAACGAGACCACCGAAGGCGAGCCGTTCCAGGCCCCTCTCCCCGGCCGGGAAGGCGAGGTCTACCTCGTCTACGACCCGGACCTCGAGCGGATGACCGTGGCCTGCTTCCCGGACCCGGCCCTGACCGCGATCACCCTCGCGGTCGCCCGGCAGCCGAACCCGAACTTCGAGCCCCCGATCCTCCTCTATGGGCCCGTGACATTCACAGACCTCGCGGAGGTTCCGGCCGTCCAGTACCACTATGGTATCGCGGAGAACCACGTCCTGACCGTCACAACCCTCGGGGCGGCGGGCGGGGCGTCGAACCGTTACTGGGTCGAGGTGACCGGCCCCCTCCCGGGCCAGCAGCGGCTGGAGGTGAAACCATGCTGACCGGGAACGCCACGGAGATCGCTGCCGTCCTCGCGGCCCTCAACGAGACTGGGGGGATCCCGATCAGCGTCAGCATGGTCGCGGAGCAGAACGCCGGCCAGTTCTGGACGACGATGGCCATCACCCTTCTCGGCTCGGCCTTCCAGCGCCGCGAGGACCTCCTGCAGCGCCTCGCAGTCCTGAAACGCCCGATCGGCCCGGTCGAAGAGGGCCGGCTGCCCGGCGGCGGCGCACAGGTCCCGGATCGCCGCCCGCTTCGCCCGGTTCTCGACCGTGCAGGCGAGCATCGTCTGCCGGAGGGCCTTCAGCCCCTCCGCGTCCACGCCGAGGAAGGCGAGCTCGAGCGCGTAGGTCCGGGTGTAGTCGTACCGGTTGCAGTAGGGCGGCGAGGTGATGACCCGGTCGAACGAGGATGCCGGCAGGGTCGGGAGGACCGCGAGGCAGGAGCCTTCCCGGAGGTCGATGGGGGGGCCGGCCGGGCGGGGGGCCGCGACCAGGTCCCGCTGGATCCGGCCCAGGTGCCCGAAGACCGCGTCCGAGAAGGAAAGGACCGGGCCCTTGTCGAAGGTCGCCCGCGCCCGGCCGGATCGCCGGTCCCACCGGAGGAACTGGCCGTCTTTCCGCGTGTAGCTGATCTCCTCCAGGACCGCGAAGGCCGCGAACCGGAGGACGGTCGCGATATCGTCGTCTGGCTCGGCCGCGACGGCCGCGAGGTAAGCGTTCAGCGCCGCTTCGGTCGCCGGGGAGAACGCCCCCCGGGTGATCGGGAGGTGCCGGAACCCGGGCCCGGCCGGGGCATCGGTGAGCGGGTCGGCCCGGAGCCGGGCGACCGCGGCGGCGAGGTCATCGGGATCCACCCGGCCGAGGGCCGATCGGGCCTTGATCGCGAACGCTCCGACCGGCAGGACCTCGATCCCGGTCGCGTGGAACCCGGCGGCCTGGGCGGCGAAGAGGGTCGTCCCCGCCCCGGCGAAGGGGTCGAGGACCGTGCCCCCCGGCGGGGCGTCCTGAAGGAACCGGCGGACCAGGTCGGCCGAGAAGCCTTCCTTATACTTGAAAAGTCTGTAGAACGGGAGGGATTTGTTGGCCTGGAAGCTCACCAGTCGCCGAGTGAGGGCGGGGTCCGCCCGGACCCGGTCGCGGTAACGGGCCTCCAGAACCGCCCGGGCCGCGATCATGCCCTCACCTCTCCCGGCCACTTCGGGCACCGGAGCGTCTTGTACACCACCCTGCCCGACCGGGCGCAGGCCCGGATCCGGGTTCCCCGGGGAGTCACTTTGGTGATCTCGTCCGGGCACCCGAAACAGTTCTCGACCGAGGGCTTCCCGCCGGCCCGGATCTTCGCCGGGACGTAGTCGGGAGACCCCGGCACCTCCGTGGCGGTCATAGCGCCCCCGTGATCGCCAGTTCGCCCATCCAGAAGATGGTGGCAAGCCCCCCGGCAACGGCCCCGACGGCGATCAGGACCAGGAGCCAGCGGATCCAGGTCATGTCCTTCCCTCCCGACGCATCGCCACGCCCCGCCTCATGCAGGACTGCGAGCAGTACCGGGGGAGTCGATCACCCCGCCGCACCTTCGCCTCGAGGTTCGCGAGGTTATGGAACACGATCTTCCCGCAGACCTCGCAAGGGATCGGAACCGACATCCCTCCCCCCCGGCCGAACCGAACCCGGTGCTGCCAGCCCGGCAACCGGGCCGTAAGGTGCTGCTCGACCTCTTGCGAGACCACAGGGTTCCGGATCGTCATTATCTTCCCCCCCCGGTCAGGCCCTCGGCCAGGTTCTCCCACCGGCAGTCCGCCTCGGCATCCCAGCCCGGCACCGGTTCCGCGAGCGGGACGAGGGTCTCGCCCTCGATGGCATAGTAGCGCCACCCCGCGAGATCCTTGCCGACGCACTTGTCAGAGTAGAGCCAGACCTGTTTCTTGCAGTTCGGCGGGGTCGGAATGTTCTTCATCCCGATCTTCTTCTTGCCGTCGCCGTGGATATCGGTCTTGCAGAGAGTCGCCACGGCAGCTGGGGAGACGATCCGCTCCTTCGTCCGTTTGACCTGGATCAGGAGCATGACATCGCCCCGGCTCGCGTAGAGGTCGAACGGCCCCTTCGAGGCCCAGGCCCGCCACGCGACGAACCCGTGCGCCGGCAGGATCTCGTCCCGCGCCTTTGCCTCCGGGGTATACCCCCGGTCGTAGTTGCGGGCCATCTCACGCCCTCCCCGGGTCGCGGTTCCGTTCCGGGCAGAGGCAGTAATACCGGTCGCACGCCCAGCCGGTCCGGTCGGGGCAGCGGCAGGCCCCCGCGATCACATCCTCGTGGGGGCAGGGGGGGAGCCGGGTCACGACACGACGGGGCATCCCGGCACCTCCCGACACCTCTCCGCGACCCGGGGGTGCAGCCGCCAGCGGTTGGCCTTGACCTTGCTCTTCGGGCTCTTGAGCGCGTTCTCGTGGCAGACCACGTAGCCTCGGGCCATGAGCTGGCTCATCGTCCGTTTCGAGACGATATCGGCAACATCACGGGCAGCGAACGGCCCCTCACCGAACCGGCGATAGACCGCGACGAGCTCGTCCGCGTAGCGGTAGAAATTGTTGAACCCCGGCATTCAGACCGCCTCCGGGGGGTAGGTGCCGCCCTGCTCTTCCAGCCACCGGCGGGCGCTCTCGGAGAGTCGCCAGCTCCGGCGGGGGGAGGAAGCGGTGGCTTCCAGGCGCTGGATCCAGTCCCGGTTCCGGAGGAGCCGGAGCCCCCCCTTCGGGATCAGGATCCCGGCCTCGGTGAGGTCGCGGGCGATGAACGGGGCGCGGAGGTCGCCGCCGCGCTGGGTTTCGAGAAAGTGCCGGATCGCCTGGGCGGTCTCGACACAGAACTGGTTGGCTTTGCTCTTTGCGTTTGCGTAGTATGGCATTTTTACGGCTCCATTTTACGGGGGATGCGGCCCTGGAGGGAGGTCCTCCCTCCCGGGCCGGCATGTGGTCAGATCTTATTGGTCGTCTTCCGTCATGAGGATGCCGGAAGGGGCATCGGGAAGAGTCGGCTATTCCATCCGGGCGAGGAGATCGCAGGTCCGGCAGGCCCGGGCCTCGACCGGCACCCCGTCTCGGGTGATCCTGATCGGATCCGCCGTGGCGACTCCAGCGAGGTTCCGGCCGCAGAGGCAGCAGTGCTCGGCGTACCACGCCGGATCGCGCAGGAGGATCATCGGGGACATCAGATCCCCCTTCTTATGGTCGAACCTGCATGTGCAGAACCGGTCTGCCGGGTGCTGGCCCGGACCACGCCGGGATCGGGATCAGTCGCCATGGTGGACGACCTCGTACTGGTTCGGCAGGAACCCGTTCGCCGCGAGGGCGGCTCTGACCGCCGCCTCGATATCGGCCCGGGTCTTCTCCCACCGCTCCGGCTCCTCGTCTGGGAGCCAGAACCAGTCTGGGAAGGCGATCTCGATCCCGAGGGTGGCGTGGTCAGGCATCAGACCCCACCTCATCCAGAAGCCCGCAGTGCGCCTCCGTGACCTCGTAGGTGTTCCCGGCCGGGTCCACATCGATGCAGACCGACCGTTCGGGCACCCAGTGCTCGCAGAACTTCTGGACGCAGAAGTCCCCGCACCGCGGCCGGTAGAACCTGGCGGGCGCGAAGTGCCGGCAGAGCCGCATCCCGCCCGTCTTCTCCCCCTCGACCCGGGGGAGGGCGTCGAGGTACGCCCAGCCGAGGTCGGTGATCCGCACCGGATCCCCCGCCACGAGGCCGAGGGTCCGCAGGGGGTCTTCGGCCGCGAGGGTGTGGTCCTCCCCGGCGGCGAGCCGCTTGAGGAAGGTTATTCGGGCGGTGTCGAGGTCCATCCGCTCACCACCGCAGGATCTGCCCGGCCACCCCGGAGGCCGGGACCGCGTGCATCCCGAGCAGCACATCGCGGAGCCCCTCCCCCGTAGGGGGATCGATCCCGTCGCGGGCCGCGAGGTCGTCCAGGTCGGCCCACGGTCGGAACTCGCCGCTGCTCTCGAAGAGGAGTCCGGCTGGCCGGATCCGGATCGGGATCACGGTGATCAGCGTATAATACGGGGTTCGGAACGACCATTTCGAGCGATAGGGTTTCCCCTCCCAGCCGTGGAAGAGGACCCGGTCGCCCGCAGCGAGTTTCTGGCCGACCCGGATCGTCTGCCGGATCGTGCCGTCCAGGACGCCCGGGATCTTGGGGGCGTAGGTCAGGGGGCGGATGAAGGTCCGTGACATGCTACTCCCCCCGCTCCCCGAACGCCTGCCGGAACTGATGGCCCTGCACGACCCGGACGACCTGGTCGGCGTCCGGGAGCTCGAACCCGTACTCCCGGTCGCAGGTGAGGCGGAAGGGGACCGTGATCCCGCCCGGCAGGGGGATCAGGATCCTCCGGCTGGCCCCTGCGGCGTCCATGAGGGTATCGATCTCGTCCCAGGTAACGGGCTGCGGGTATACCTGCAGGCGGTAGGTGCCGTCGTACCAGAAGAGCAGCCGCCACTCCCGCTGCCGGAAGATCCGCTCTTTGAGGAGGTTTTTCAGCAGGGCCGCGGTCATGTTGTCTTTGATGGCCTGTTTCTGCGCGTCCAGGGCCCTCTGCTCGGCCCCGCACCGGTCCAGGTCGGCCTGGAGCCGGTCCAGCACGGTCGATCCGTTACGGTCCCGAACCGCGATGGTCCCGGCCGGGGTCACCCGGACGATCCGCTGCCCGGCCGCGGTGTAGACGACGATCTGGAGATCGCCCTCGTCCTCTTCGTTGAAGACATCCAGCCGGATCGTTCCTTCCTTGTTCACGAGCCGGGCCACGTTCAGGGCGACCGGGTGGACCCGGAGGGTCGGCAGCAGGTCAAGGCCGGGCATCTTCGTCCTCCCCGTCCGGCTCCCTGAACAGGAACCCACAGCCTTTGCACTGGTACCGCTGCACCCTCCGGCCGGAGAGCGCCTTGGTGCCGGCCTTGACGGCGTCGGCACCGCATCTGGGGCATTGCATTTAATGGTCCCCCTTTTCGTTTGGACGATAGACCTTAAAGGTCTGGTCTGGGTAGAGGATGATCCTGTAGTATTTGTTCTCCTGATGCCACCGGTTGAAAGTTTGGATCTGCTCAATCAGATTGTTCCCTGGAATAATATCCCCCCAAACAAAGATATCGGCCCCCCGGACCCGTTTCCCAACAAGATCTGTCAGAGCTCGACGAAGGGTGGGAAAGGTTTCGCTACGCCAGTCCTGATACCCAATTTCTGCGACTGCAATTACAGGGCCAACTGGGACCCCTCCAACTGCGAAGGTGCGGCAGATCCCCTCCCCGGTGAGGGGTGATTCCCCGAACCGGTACCCGCACCCCTTGCACCGATAGGTCCTAATCTTCCAGTCCATGGTTCCTGCGGGGTAGATCGTCCCCCCCCTCCCAGAGTCTGATCCACACTTCGGGCATTGCATAGAGGAGTATATGCTACCGGGGGATATATACCTATCTCCCCGCCTCCCTCCCCGTGTCCGCCACCGGGCACCAGGGGGGGTGGGTCGCCCCCAGCGGGATCTCCGAAGACTTCGAGGAGTAGCCGATGACCCGCCGGTTCGCCCGGGTGCAGAAGACCGGAGACAGGATCCGGTCGGCCCCTTCGGCGTGGGGGCAGCCGTCCAGGCAGCCGGCGAAGGTGACGGTGAGGGTGACTGTTTTCATGGGAGGAGGGTTTGGAGGAGGTTTGGCATGAAGATGTGGGTGCCGGAAAACCTGCATGTGCAGAAAAAAAGCGGCTGGAACACTTCCACGAAGGGGTGTCGGCCGCAAAAGTGTTCGGGGGGGACAGCAGATTTCGTCTGGAACTCAGTCCCGGATCTCGACCCGGGGCCGGGGCTCCGGGCCGGTCCAGTATGGCTTATCGAAGTTGACCGTGATCCCCCCTTCGGGGTGCCGGTGCCAGGAGAGCGCGTGTCGGAGGACCTGCTCGACATCGAAGGCGATCCGGGCCCGGTCCCTGACCACCCGGCTCTCGATCCCGTGGTACCCCCGGGGGTCGAGCTCGGGCATCACGGTCTGCCGGGCCTCCAGGAGCGCCGCGGCCGCGGCCTTCCGGTCGAAGTCGCGGGCGAGGAAAAGGTCCGTGACGGCGTTGAACTGGCCCATCAGGAGCCGGTTGTAGGTCTCCAGCGCCTCCCAGAGGGTGTACGCCTGCTCCTCGGAGAGGGTGAGGTGGACGGAGGTCATATGAATGGGTATGGGGGAGGTTGGGCATAAAGGTGTGTGGGTCGGGGGGGGCAGCAGATTTCGTCTGGAGATCTGGCGGGATGGGGGCCGAATGTGGAACGGGGGGTGCTGCGGGGAAACATGGGGCGGGGCCCCTGGCCCTCCCCCGGGAGACAGTAAATTTCGTTAGGAGATCCGGCAGAATGGGCTTAGAATGGGGGACGGTGGCCTGGTCCGGCTCGCCGGATCAAAGGGGTGCGGCCTGGAAAAACACTTCCACAGAGGGGTCCCTGCCGCAAAAGTGTTTTCGAGAGGTGCAGCCGAGATCCTTCTGGATGGCCGGGGATCCGAGAACGCAGGGGCCGGGGGCCGGGAACCTCCCCGCCGCAAACCTGCAGTGGAAAAACGGGGTGGGGTCAGATCCGGCGCTCCGCCCCCGGCCCCCGTCTGCCGATTGCTTCGAGGAGGGGGGGCCCCTGACCCCGGGTTGTGAGTGGAGACTGAGGGCCTGCACATGCAGAACACTTTTGCGGGGCACACCCTTTCTTGGAAGTGTGAAAGTGCAGGAACCAGGACCCCAAATTGTGACTGGAGATCCGCGAGAATGAGTGGGGTTTGCGGAACTGACCATTATCTGTTTGGGTTTGAGTGATCTAGAATGATCAAGGTCTGGAGGGGGGGAGTAAATTTCGTCTGGAACTCTACGTACGGTTACTCTGTCGAGATCTCCTTCTGCTTCGGGATCCGATCCCGAAACACCCAGAGGTAAAACTGCCGCATATTCATCTCTTTGTCGGGATCCATGATGGGGTTGAGTATTGCGAGCATCTGGTCTACCTTAAGGTGGGTGCTGACTTCTTTCGTCCTCCCATACCTCCCCCGGCTGGCAATCCTGACCGTAACAATGCCCAGCATCTCATGTTCATCGAGGAGATCACTCACCCGCCGGAGAGTTAGCGGCTCATTGCGCTCGGACCACCGGCAGTACTCACTGTAAATAGCGTAGATATCCCCGATTTTCACATACGGTATGAGCATCACATCTTTGATCAGCAAAAACGAGTACAGAACAGCCTGAGAATGCCAGGGGAGCCCCCGAACCACTTCGTAGGTACTATCGACCTCAAGGGCTTCCTGGGCCTCCTTAACATGCCCCTCTCCAACCCGCTCCGCGCCCTGCCGCTCTGCAATCTGTCCGGCCTTGCGAAGGAGGTCGATTGCGCGGCGGGCATCCCCGTGCTCTTTTGCAGAGTGGGCCGCACACAAAGGAATCACGATCTCGTCCAGTTTATCCTCGTAAAACGCCTCCTGCCGGTCGATCAGGATCTCCTCCAGATCGGTCGTGGAGTATGGGTGGAACACTATCTCTTCGGCAAGCAGGGAGGATTTGAGAGATGGTTCGAGCCCATCATGGTACTCGGGGTTGTTAGTGATCCCGATGATGCTCGTATAGAGCTGGTCATCCCGAAGCCCATGTTCCCGGGGCCGGGAGAACATATAGAGTACGGTATCCCCTTTCATCAGGTCGATCTCATCCAGCACCAGAATGATGCTGGATCTAGTGGCCTCCATCACCCGGAAGATCTCATCGACGTAGTCCGATAGGGGGATCCCTCGCTTGGGGATCTCGGATCCGGGGGCCAGGGTCCTCAAGATCTCCTGAAGGATCCGCTGCTGGGTCTGATTGTGCCGGCACTGGATGTATACCGGGAGAACTCGAAGGTCGCTGGATTGATCCTGAAGCATTTCGTCAACTAATTTGAGGACGAACCGGACAACCACAGACTTCCCACACCCCGGTTTCCCGATGATGATCGCGTTCGTGGCATCGCAAGAGAACTTGACCATCGTCGCGAAGAGATCCATTACCCGGAAGGTCTCTTCATCACGAGCGATCAGTCGTTCCGGGATATATTGGTGCGAAAGAAGCGTTGGATTCTTGAGGATCTTGGTTTCGATGGCTTTTGAGAGATAGTTCTTGAGTTTCGAGTCCCACACATTTCCTGTCCCATTTTTCATAGATCTCTTGTGAATCTCCTAACGAAATAAAAGTATCGATATGAATTTCGTCAGGAAGTTGTGGGGGGAGGGGGAGTAAATTTCGTCTGGAACTCTGGGAAGGAAGACCCCCCTTCAGATAGGGCATTACCAGAGGTATCGGTCGTTGGGATATTTTTATATAGTTTTAGTGCCAAATCTCAGTTAGATCCATTCTTTTCAAAGATGATGATCCCCTCGCAAGGGGTCATCCATCTTTTCAAAGTTCCAGACGAAATTTACTCCCCCTCTCTCCCAGGAGTTAGCCTTGCAGGAAGACCTCTTTATGGCCGAGATCCCCTGTTAGGGGAAGGATTATTCTCTGATACGGGTACCTTACTGCTGGAAAAACCATGGCAGAAGATATCGAGCAGGACGAATACGATCGGTTCCTGAAGGACCTCCTGGAAGGGGACTGGACTCCAGAGCCCCCCCCGGAGCTGACCCCTCATGAGCGGTTCGCCGCGATCGTGCAGATCCTGGCGGTTCCTGATCAGGTGGCCCTCTACGCGATCTACCTGGCGCAGAGCAGGGTGAAGACAAAGACCGTGGAGGTCGTCCGGGCGATGTTTGAGTACCAGCAACTTCTGAAGGGTCTGGGCCCCATCCGAGCACTGGGTCGCCCGTTCCCGGAACTCCTCACGGCGCTGGATACTTATGGCTTCGTCACGGTCCACCGCCGATCCGACCGGATCAAGATCATCGAGCACGGGGTCCCCTTCGAGGACCGGCTCGCCCACCTCGCCGGCCTCGATTATGTTGCGGAGCTGGTCCGGCGGGGATCGATCACCTGACCCCCTCTCTCTCTTTTCGTCGCTGCGACCCCCTCCCGGCAACATCTGGCAATGCGTCTCAATCTACGTTCCCCACAGCCCCACAGCACGCCCCCCTGGTGCCCCGCTGCCGCACCCTCCCCGCCACCAGGCCCCCGGAGTCCATCCCCCCGGCCCCCGGCCCCCAGAAGGGCATCGTTCCGACCTGCACATGCAGATCACAACACGGGCTTGACGCCCTGGAGCATTTCCTCCCGGATCGCGTCCTGCTGCGGCGTCTTCTTCAGCAGGGCATACCGGCCGCTGGCCTTGGCGTCCGCCACGGTCTCATGGAGGATGATCTTCCCGATGGGGTTGGGCATGACGATCCCGTGGAAGACCAGGAACTGCAGGGCCCCCATGAACTTCTTGGCATCCTTGACCTCATCCTGCATCCGGACAAGGGCTTTCATGTAGTCTTTGCGGGGGTTCAGGTAGACATAGAAGACCACCCCATCCACCTCGAAGACCCTGAGGACCCGCCGCTTCTTACAATGCGGCAGATGCCAGTTCAGGGAGTACTTGCTGGGGAACACTCGCCCGCAGTAGATGCAGGTGTATTCCTTCCTATTGATCGCTTTTCTATCGGTTTTAGCAAACGTCTTTGGCATATTCGGTGATTGGGCCATTCATGTACCTCCGATCTACGTCACGTTATAACGTCACGCCTACCCTATACGAGGTGAGGGTTGGAGGGTCTAGGTAATGAAGCATAGCATGGTTGACCGCTCGGTTCCCGGCCCACGACCCCGGCAAAGCGGGGATCGCCCTTCGCCCCCCAAAGCGGGCCGGGCGCTGACGAGGCCTGCCCCGCCCTCTGCACGGCGATTCGAGGCTCGGCAGGCTTTTTTTCGGCGGCCAACCGCCACCCTCTGACCGCTGAATCGATCCCCCAAAGGGCTCCATGAAGATCTCTTGAAGAGTACTTCCTGCGGGTGCGTAGCGTGTCGCACACCATACTAACGTTATGGGTATTCGGGGGAAGATAGAACTCGCGTGCGCGCGTGATGCGCACCGGGCGCGTAATTAGGCTCCCTCGGTTTTGGGGGAGATACTGGATCCTCTATTACGCGGGCGCGTGCGCGACCCCTTTGGATTCACTTTCGCCCCGCGGGGGGCATCCTTATGACAGATAGCGACAGAAGATAGTATTGCTGGGCAGCATCCAACAGAACAAGGATTTCAACTCGACGTTGAGGAGGTTGAACCCGCAGCCGCTGAGGGTTGCAAACCGACATCCAACAGAACAAGGATTTCAACCCGGGCAACATCCAACAGAACAAGGATCCAAACTCGTCTGTTGCAAACCGACATCCAACAGAACAAGGATTCCAACAACCCCCCTCACCTAACTGAGATCTCCTCGTCGCCGATCAAGTTGCAAACCGACATCCACTAGAACAAGGATCCCCTCCCAGAACATAGCTATTCTTTATCATCTCTCCCCGTTCACACAATATGCGTGGAGGAGGTGTAGTGCAGATGCAGCAGGCTACAGCAATCGTCGGCGTCCTGATCGGGTTCCTCATTCTGACCCAGATCGGTATCTTCGTGTGCGATGCGATGATCGGAGCGAGTTCGGTCAACGAATCGAGCGAGCTCTACGAGGCCCAGGAGACAGCCATCGATACCTTCGTGCAGTGTCTCTCGATCGTTCGGATCCTCCTGATCGTCGCCATCGTCGCCGTCGTGTTCCAGTACCTCCAGGGTGCCGGTCTCATCCCGGGCTTTGGCGGTCAGCGCCAGGGCGGGTACTAACGCCGGCCAGACCATCCGGGGCAGAGGGGGATCCGTCCCCCCCTGTCACCACCAACACCTAATCATCTGTTTTCCACCCCCACCACACGGAAGGGGCACCCATGTCTGACTTACCGCTACCGCAGGATCTGGACGACGAGCCGGCCGTCCTGAACGAAGAACCCGAAGAACTGGACGACGAAGACGACCAGCTCACCGGGGTCCCGGACGGCTCGCACTGCCTGGTGCCGACCGGCCCGATCGACGAACCGGTCTACGACGCGCCCAGCCTCCAGCTCCTCAACGACATCGCCATGGACGAGAGCCGGCCCGCGATCTACCGCTATATCCAGCGGGCGCGGATCACCCGGATCGCCAAAGACCGGATGAACATGATCCTGGCCGCGTTCCTGTCCAAGAACCAGGTCTTCAGCAACATCGAGAACTCCAAGGATTTCCAGATGGTGCAGGACGATGTCAAATACGTCCAGATGCTTGCCCGGCTCGACTTCACGCAGTATGACCTGACGACCGACTACCTCACGACGATGGCCACCATGGAAGGCAACGTCAACCTCCGGCTCCGGCGATCCCGGAAGGCGCTCAACCTCCGGCAGGTCAACACCCGGCGGGAAGAATCGGTCTCCGAACAGGTGGTCCGGGACGAGGCCGAAGACAAACGGCTCCGGTCCAAGATTCCCTTCCTCGGGGGCTTCTCGCAGTAAGGCCCCCGGAGAGTATCTGAAGGAAAAATGGGTGATAAAATGTGGTCTACCAAACTTGATGCGCTTCTCGACCGGAACGCCCAGATCTGGGCTCCGGCCTTCGCCTCCCGGTGGTGCATCCCCGCCAGCCTCCTGCTGGGTGCGGCCATGATCATCTATCTCGTGGCCCTCCGGATCGTGCTGATGGTCGCCATGATCGGAGGGGGGTGCATCGAGGCCGCCCTGGTTGCCGAGGATCCCGCGCTACTGGAGAACGGGTGGGTGCTGGATGTGATCAGGTTCAGCATCCACTATGTCCAGATCATGACGCTGGGCGTTCTGGC
>LDZT01010088.1_pt1 | contig 15651 bp, 19 predicted proteins | sample 615521 | NCBI WGS metagenome assembly LDZT01 (sample SAMN03408292, study PRJNA278302) | terrestrial metagenome | isolation source: oil reservoir sample SB1 | place: USA: Alaska, North Slope, Schrader Bluff formation | collected 2011-09
AAGCCACAATCTAACATTCTTTCTAACTCTCTTCTGACGGCATTAATTTCCTCTTTCACTAATCTGGTAATTTCTCTAACATAATACATTTCATCTGGATTTTTATAAAACAATTCCAGCACTTTTACTCTAACTTTAGAAATTAATAAATCATTGAGACAGGACATAAAGTTTCCTTTGTTGTTTTGTTAAATTATTTGAAACAAAAATTTACTCAATTTTACGTGATTCAAGTCAAAAAATCAACTAATGAATTTGTAACATTTTTGATAAAAAAGCCGGCGAAAGCCGGCTTATTAATTACGGAATTTTATCAAATAAATTAATAATTGACTTCACTTCCAGTGGCTAAAACACTAATCCAAATTTGACCACGAGCCAATTCAACGTCTTTTCCTCTAACATCGGTAAATTTTAGCTCTGCTTCACGACTAGGCTTGCTCCAATTTGCTTCAATTGGTTCTTGACCATGTTTAAAAATTAAAGCTTTACCCTTACCAATAGTGGTGTAGAGCATGTGTTTTAATTCGTTTATCGGTCCCTTTTCAGCAGTTAAGAGGACAATTACCGTTTGTGAGGCTATTGGTTCATCATTGTTAAGATCATATTGAGCCTCACCACCGTTAGTTCGTAAATAACTGTCCGAAACTAAGTCATAATTCCATTCTACAGAAAATTGATTGTAGCCAGTCCAAAAATCATAGCTGATTTTTCTTACTTCCCCTGCTTCTTTAGCTTCATCTTCAAAGGTCCACCCTTGATAATTTTCTTGCCAGGCTGTGGCGGGAATGGTTTTGCGATTTACCACTTGCTCTGGAGTAATATTGGTCCAACCCCTCTCAGCCGCAACTTGCCAAAGAGCCTCTGTTTCACTTTGCATAGTATGTTCAGTAGCAACTTCCTTTCCAGGAATACGGTTGTAATTGCGGACAAAGGTTGGATAACCTATAGAAAATTGATCCATATCATTTTCACCACGCCAACCATAATCTCCAATTTGACCCAAGGCATTACTTGGACCAGACAAGTTGGCTCCACCCACATGAACGTACATGGGCAAATTAAATCCTGACGCCCAATCAACAAAATAAGTACGCGCACTACGCACTGGGGCAATTACCACATTTTCATTTTGAGCGGCACAATAATAGAGAGCGCCAAAGCGGGTCACTCCACCTTCAGCTACTGCTTCAAAAACTACATCAGCTCGACTCAATCCTGAATGAGGTCTGGCATCTGGAGAATTTTCGATCATGACAAATAATGGACGTCTGGTCTCCCAAGCGTTTTTTTCGGTTAAAGTGTAATATTTTCCATTAAGCGGACAAGCTTGATCCCTAGGTTCGTTAGGATCTATGTCCAATAAACCACCTAAAACAGATTCTTTTTGTTCATTGCTTGGTTCATTGACTGCAACGGCTTTCTTTGAAAAATAAGAAAAACTAAAAAATGAAATCACACTGGATACTAAGTAAAAAATCAATAAAATAATTAAGTTTTTTTTAGGCATATTTTGCTTACCCTTCCCAAAAATTGACAATGCTAAGTATAACGCAAAGTAATTAAAGCTAAAACTACTAAAATTACCAGACTAACTAGTAAAGTTTTTTTTAAGTCTTGATTAATTAGTTGTGGATCATAATTAAACAAATTTGCTATCTGATTCTGGACAACTTCTGTCCTCGTTGCTTCTTTTGTTGCTGTTTTTAAAGAATTTTCCTTTTTAATAGCTGTTTTTTTAACGGCTTTAGCTAGCCTCTTTTGGGCACGAATTTTATCAATTTTACGTCTTTTTTTTGCCATAATATTTAAGTTATTTCTTTAAAAGAGTTGCATTACATCATTAACTGAAACAAAGATCATTAGCAAAATTAAAATAAAAAATCCAATATAATTAGCCCAATTAGCCACTTTTTCAATTTTTTTCTTTGTTATCACTTTCTCTAACAAAATAAAGAACGCCCGACCTCCATCTAAAGCTGGGATTGGTAACAAATTCATCACTCCCAAATTAATTGAAAGCAATGCGGCAAAGCTTAAAATGTTCAAAAAGCCACCATCAAAAAAACCATAAGTTTGCGCTTGATGAACAATACCTACTGGCCCAGCTACATCCATTGCCACCGACCGACCATTAACCAAGTCAATAATTAAATTTCCCAAAGCTTCCAGAATTAGGAAACCCAACATAATTGCCTCTTTGAAACCGTAAATCGAACCTTTAATAATTGCCAAATACCAAGGATTTTCTTCATAAATAACACTAGTAAAAACCACCCCCATGGCTCCCTCAGATTCAGCTCTTTCAGCATCCTTTCTTAAATAAACCTCAAATTCTTGATAACTGTCAGGACAATCAGTTATTTCGCAAGTTTCTGTAGTTTTAACGATTACCTGTTCACCCAAGTGAGCATCAACATAGTCCTGAACTTCTGTAATATTATTGACCGTTACCCACTGCTGATCAAATTCACTATAAAAGCCAACAATATTAGTGTTTTCTTTCATTCCAGCACTAGCTGCTGGTGAATCAGCTCTTAATTCATAAATTCTGGCTTGCTCTCCCAAATCAAGAGGAATACCGGTTTGCGTAAAAATAATACTAAAGGCAACAATACCAAAAATAAAATTAAAAAAAACTCCAGCTAGTAGAGTTTGTAGTCTGGCTGGAATGGATTTGCTAAAAAAGGGTCCCCATTGCTGATCACTTTTTTTAGTTTGATCAATTTTCTGATGATTTTCAGTTTGATCAATTTTCTGATGATCTTCAGGACCATTCTCACCCTCTAATTGAACAAAACCACCAAAAGGAATAGCATTGAGCGAAAAAATCGTGCCTTGATAGGTAAAAAGTTTTAATATACGGGGCGGATAGCCTAAACCAAATTCTTTGATATTAATTTTATTTTTTCTAGCCAATAAATAATGACCCATTTCATGAATCAAAACTAAAAAAGATAAAACTAGGACAAAAACTATAATTTCATACATAAAATTAGATGGTGAGTAATTCTTCTTCTTTACTCTTTACTAGATCTTCAATTTCCACAATATATTCTTTAATCATATCATCGAGTTCGACAAAATTGGCTTTAAGATCATCTTCACTAACACCAGCCTCACCCTCCAGCTTTTCAATATCTTTGCGAATATCTGCTCGAATTTGCCTTAACATAACTCGGCCCTCTTCGGCACGTTGATGTAAAATCTTGACCATTTCTTGACGGCGCTCGGTAGTCAAAGTTGGCACTGGAACACGAATTAATTCTTTATCAACAACGGGATTGAGATTGAGCTGAGCAAGTTGAATAGCTTTTTCAATTGCAGGCATTAAGCTTTTATCCCATGGCTTAATAACTATCAATTGAGGATCTGGAACAGCAATTGTTGCTACTTCAGCTAGAGACATTAAACCACCATAGGCTTCTACTCTAACTGGATCTAAAATTTGTGCCGAAGCCCTTCCAGTACGCAGAGAATCAAACTCCTTCTGCAAATGTTCAAGAGCCTTAGCAAATCGGGGGCGGTAGCTTGATAAATCAATTAACATAATAAGTAAATTGTAACAAATTTTAGGGAAAACTGATCTTGAAATTAATATTTGGAAAAGCCAGGGTCTGTCGAGTTGGATCTGCAGCTCTTAAATCATCTTTCAAAGACTGAATACGCTGTTCGAGGGGGTGAGCTTCTAAGATCTCCTCTTGGACTTCTGGCTCATCACTTATTGCTTGTTTTTCTCTTTTGGGTAAGAAAACTGCAATAATATAAAAAGCAAAAAGTAAAAATACTCCCGCCATCATAAAATAAAAAGGTTTTAAATTTCTATTACCAGTTAAATTCTTTTTCAGATTAATTTTGTCTTGCGAAGCTTTTTGCCACAAGGGTGCCTGATCGACAAAAACAGTTTGGTCTTGATTATATTGATACTTTCTAGCCATATTTTATTCAAAGTTTATTAATTCATCTAAATAAGTTAAAGATTGAGATAAATTGATATAAACGGGATTTAATTCCTTAGTTAAATTGCGATAGATACTTTCTAGTGAATTGGCTTTTTTTGATTTTTCCCACAATAAATTGAGATTATTGTGGGCTTGAGCTAGTGTCTTATCAGTTTCTTCTGAAGCTCTCAATAAAGCGCTTAGAGCGCTACTTTCTGCCACTCCCAAAAATTGATCGATATCTTTCTTGAGTGGTAAGGCCAAATCATAAATGCGTTGTAGCCGTGAAATAGCTAATAAAGCTAAAATTTGTTCACTAATTTTATTTAAATTAGTAAATGATTTAAAATCATCCAAACTAGATTGCACTTCACTTTGGCTATTTTTAGCTTCTAAAGCTTGGCTGTGTTTTTTTAAACCGTCAATATTTTCTTCTAATAGTTGAAGATATTGATTTTTTACTGATAGTTCTACCCCTTCACTAGCATAAAGATTTAACCTTAATAATTCTAAATACTTGATCAAAACCTGGTCTCGACTGAGCGCTACTGCCTTAGTTTTGATTACCAAATCTTCCAAACTGGTCAATGTTTTCAATGATGTATATTGATCATAAGCAATGGTGTAAAATCTTTCCTGATTGCGATACTCCTCCAAATTTTGACTATACTCTTGACGGGCTTTACGGATTTCTTCTTCTAATCTTTGCTTTTGCCAAATAAGGTCAGTTTTGGCTTCTGGCTCCTGAGCTTTAACTAAAGTGCTACCTAACAATAAAATGACACACAGGAATGAAAACACTCGCAGGCTATGAAAAAACCAATGTTTTATCTGTGTTTGATTTTTTTTCATTTAATAAATTCAGCTCTTATTTTTTAATCGCTTATTTCTAGCAAATTCAGTTGCTGCATACATTGACTCAAAAGTACCAGTATCAAACCAAGCACCATTAACAAAAGCAACATCTAAAGCTTTTTCTTTTAAATACAAATTATTTAAATCAGTTATTTCTAATTCTCCACGCTCAGAAAAATTTATATTTCTGACTTTTTCCACCACGGTGTTATCGTAGATATAAAGTCCAGTGACACAATAGTTTGACTTGGGATGCTGAGGTTTTTCTTCAATGGAAATTGCTCGATTATTTTCATCAAACTCAACGACGCCAAACCTTTCAGGATCAACAACCTGTTTGGCAAAAATTCTGCCACCTTGTTCAAAACTTTGGATAGCCTGACTAAAATCGTCTTCAAATAAATTGTCACCCAAAATAAGTGTTACATTGTCATCATCTAGAAAGTCTTCACCAATTTGAAAAGCTTGAGCAATGCCTTGTGGTCTGTCTTGAATTTCGTAAGAAAAATGACAATTAAATTCCTTGCCACTCCCCAAATACTTGAGGAAGTCACCGGCATGATCAGGAGCAACAATAAATAAAATATCAACAATTCCGGCCCGACGTAATGTTTCTAGCGGATAATGAATCATCGGTTGATCATAAATTGGTAAAAGTTGCTTACTAGTAACTTTGGTTAAAGGTGATAAACGAGTACCATTTCCACCCGCCAAAATAATACCTTTCATGTTTTTTTTAGACATTCAAGCTCCTAATTTTTATAAACTTTCGCATCTTAACACAAAATTTTTAAAGAGTAATCAAGATTAATAATAACACCGCCAACATCGACATCGCTAAATACTCAAAAACAATATCACTGGTAATTTTACTACTGCGCACATGAGTAATTAAACCCCAAAAAAAATAAAAAATACCAATACTGGCCGCCAAATAACGTTGCAACCTCTTATTCGGCCAAAAACGAGTGAAAAAATAAGCAAAAATTGCCAAAGCTAAAAAAAGAATCAAGTAAGCTAGACGATGTTTTTTAAGTAGTTTTGGCATGAATTAGGGAATAATGGTTCCTCCACGAAATAAAATTAATAAAAAACCCACAGTTAAAAAAAGCATGATGTGGGCAAAATTTTGACCAACAATCCGTTCATAACGACGATTCTTCGACACAAAAGTATCATAAGTTAGAGTCAGCACAATTAATGCAACAACTAATAAGAAAAACGTTTTAGTTAAATAAATTGGCGAAAATAAAATTCGGCCACTAGCCGCTCTTTCGCCTTCAACCAATCCTAGATCTTTAGTATCTGCTAACTCAGACTCTATAGCGTCAATTTCAATTGCTTCATCGGGTAATTGTGCTACTTGGCTATTAGCTGATGCAGGCAGGGTAATTGATTCGCCACTAGCACTTTGTTTGAGTTCGACTGCTCCTGGCGCAGCAAACATTTGCACCACTAAAGTGGTATTAAAACCATTTAGCGTACCATTAACCACCGCTAAACCAATCTGGGTAAAATTTGGATTGATAATGTTCTCTTTATGAGTTGGAGAATTCATCCACGCCACCATCATTTCTCCAGTACTATTGAAGTCTCTGGCTAAATTTTCTCCCGCATATTTATAAACATAGCCGGCATTTTTAATAAATGACCAGGGCTGTGTCCCATCTGGAGCACTATGAGCCCAATATTGTTGACTAAACATGTGTTGAGCTTTCGCTATTGCCGCTTGATTAAGTTTTTCGTTAATTTGTAAAGGTGCCAAACCCAGTCTGGCTCGCTCTTCATTGGTGGAAACTAAAACCTGATTAACATCAATATTAGTCGCAAAACCTAGTACTTTGTCAGCCAAACTCGGGAAAAAACGAATAGCATTAAAAAGCGCAAAACCAGCCAAAACAACAAAAGATAAAATCATTAATGTCTCAGGATGCAAAAGTTGAGGACGATAACGATTCTTTTTTCCTGGCAAAAATAGATTATTTAATCGATCTTTAAAAGACATTTTCTTTTTTGAACGACGATACGATCTAGAAGATCGCTTCTTTTTGGCCCTTGGCATATAATCTTAACATTATGACAAAGATTGGCGAGTCAAGCAAGCACTACTCGACCCGCCACCCAATCTATTGTTCGTAATAAAAATTCAGATCAAAGGTAACCGTATCACCCATCGCTTCATTACCACAAGCATCAGCACTAAAATCAAGCTTCAAATTAACAATTTTCGTCTGTAACAGGTTATCCAATGGTGAAAAGTTTTGCTCATCGATAAACATCGTTTGCAACTGAGCAAAACTAGTATACGGCTGTACTTCAACCTCATTATTATCTAAATCTAAAAAACTAACCCGCATCATCAAACAATCAGCCAACTCTCCATCTCCTTCAATATCAGTCTCAGCCTCAGTGTTAACACCCTCACTACTTTCGGTAACAACCAAACCTATATATAGATTTTCATTAAAATCAGCTCCAGTGCCAATATCCGATACAGCAATAGTGGTTCCGGCCGTTTCTCCAGGAATTAAATTGGGAACACTAAAACTAAATTGAGCCGGATCTTGACCAGCTAGCTTTAAATTGACGCTGGCTGCTCCAGCAGTATTATTGTTAAGTGTTTCTACGTCTGAAAACAAAGCTCTTGAGAGCTGCAGGGCTCCAAAAAACAAGGTGCAGGTCAAAAATAAACCAAGACCGATTTTTTTTAATTTTTGATTTTTGCTCATAGATTTTCCTTTCTTTGAGCTAATTTATGTTTTTTCTTTTTTTTAAAAGTCCTTCGATAAAAAACAAAGATTAGAAACAGTAACAATAAAAAAACAAGTAAAACTGAAAATAAAAAAAACCTTTGATCTCTTACCGACTCCGCTGGATCAACATTTGATTGAACTGATGTGATTTCTCTAAATTGAGTTTTTGCTCCAAGCACTTCATTTTCTGGCTCTTGAATAACTGCTTGATCTCGGCAATTTAATAAAAAATTTAAATCAAAATTGAGTTGAAAATCTTTTTTAAGTTCTTTGATATAAAATTCCACTCTATACAATTTGGAACTCTGAGAAAGCAAATTTAATAATTCCACTTTTCTTGATAAAAACTCAGCAAAATTAGCATCAAATAAGAGTTGGTTTTGGTAAAAAATTTTAATAAAAATATTAGAATAGTCCTGCAGATCACTTTCCTGACTTTTTTGAGCTTGCACGCTCAATTGACAATTATTTTTTAGGTGATTATAAAAAAGCAAATAATAATGATATTGACTAAAAGCCTGTTGAGCCCGAATATTAATACTTTTTGCAGCGTTATCTCTCAACTGACAAGAATTATCTCCTTGCCATCCACAATCAATGATGAGTTGGTGTGCCTGTGACATTAAAGACACTCCAGGGCTAATTTACTCAAATCATTACATGTAGGATCTGCAATATTGAGCAACACTTGATCGTCTAAATTCGGCCAAAAATCGTTGATATTTGTTTGTGGTAAAAGATAATAATTTAACTGTTTTAGCTTCTGCTTTTTATCTCCATCACAAATTAAAGTACATTGAAGATTATGAAAAAGTTCTTTTTTAATTGGGGAAAATAATAAAGTTAAACTATCATCAGCTTCTCTGATCACTTCTAAGTCGGAGATTTGCGTCTTTTCAAATTGATAAATCGGCCAAATATGATCATTAACTGCAATGTTGCCTTTATCTAAATTATTATTAATGTTTTGGATTTCTTGATCTCCAAAAAACAATCGATCGGTATCGTGCCAAACAATAATTTGGGAACTTAAATTTCTTATATAAACTTTAGTTGGTTTTTCTTGATCAATTAAGTTTCCGGCATAAAAAACTAGTTTTTTTCCTGCAAGCTGAAAATTTCTTAAATCTAAAACAACTTTTTGCCATATACTCCCACTTTGGGCTATAGTTTTGGCAAAAATTAATTCTTTGTCACTTTCACTTTCTAGGGTGATATAAAACGCTGGTTCGTCAAAAGCTAATAAATCTTCCTCGCTTTCAATTAAATAATCAAATACTATTGCCAGTGGCGTCTCATCGCTAAATTCTATTGAGTAGAAAGTATTGATTTCGATCTCCAACTGAGCATTAAAAAGTTCTTTTAATGGAAATTGCTGATCTTGACTAATTAAATAAAAATTTATATTTTCCTCAACAAACTCTCCTTGAGAAAGTTGAGAGTTAAAATCCTGTTCAATTTCAAGAGTACTTGGATTGTTAAAACAAATATTGTTATTAGGGATACTAAATTGAAAACTTTGGGCAAAAACCTGCTGGCTAAAAATCAGGTTTAATAAAATGGTGAAGATGATTAACAAATAAAACATTAGAGACATTGTCTAAACAAAAAATGACAAACTCCCTCACATTTACAAAAGCGGGGAAAATTTGTATAATCCAGAGGTAACCTGGCCCCATCGTCTAGCGGTTAGGACATCGGGTTCTCATCCCGACAACTGGGGTTCGATTCCCCATGGGGTCACATTTCGGTCATAAAGTGTTTTTTCTCTGTGTATAATTAAATCAATGAATAAATCAGTCTTTATTGACAAACAACTTATAAGTAGAAATTCAGGAATGATGGTGGACAATATATCTTATATTGAAAACATTTTGAGCGAAAAAATGTGTTTGAATAAATTCATTTTTTTAGTATACAATTTTTGCAGAAATTTTTTTTGATGTGAAGCGTGAGTCTACTCATATCTCAAAGCTTCAATTGGTGAAAGTTTGGCAGCTCTTCTGGCCGGGGATACTCCAAAAATTAAACCGACAGCTGTAGACACCCCAAGGGCTAATAAAACCGCTGATAAGGTGACTTTAATCGGAAAAATAGATTGAAGTGCCCAGGCACCTAAACCTGCCAACGCCAAACCCATTAATCCCCCAAAAATAGATAAGAGTGATGCTTCAATTAGAAATTGAATCATAATTTCATTAGGTGTGGCACCCAAGGCTTTGCGCAAACCAATTTCTCTAGTTCTCTCCGAAACCGAAACCAACATAATATTCATAATGCCAATCCCACCGACCAACAAAGAAATGGCGGCAATGCCACCTAAGGTCACTGTTAACATCGACAAAATGCTATTAATCGTGCTTAATAATTGAGACTGATCAAAAACACTAAATTCATCTTCATCAAAGCTGCGTTTCAATTCATTTTCTATTGCTGAAATTGCCTCCGGAATTAATTCTGCATTTTTAATTTTTACTGAAAATTGAGTAATATCGGTATCTTGATATATCCTACTAGTCAAAGTATAGGGAACATAAACATAATTGTCGACACCGGAACCACCAAGGCCACCGCCCTGTTTGGCTGCCACGCCTATCACTTTATAATTTTGATTACCAATACGAATCCTGCGAGAAATTGGATCAATCTGATCAAATAGCTCTTGAGCTACATTATTACCCAAAACCACTACTTTTTCTCCAGAACGCTCTTCATTGGCATTAAAAAATCGACCATTAGCCATATTGATATCAATTGCTTCAGGATAATTAGCTAAAGTACCTAAGATTGTGACTCGTGTTGTATTATCTGAGAATTTTGCTTCATCAACATTAGTTGAAAAATAAGTCACCTCATCAACATAATCTCTAAGTCTTTTGATGCGCTCAATATCTCTTAGAGTAAATTTATTGCCTGATAAAACCTGACCCACACTCCCCCTATTAAAACTACCCTCTCCATCAAAAACCTGACCGATTGATACAAAAACCGTATTGGCTCCCAAGCCTTCAAATTGATCAGATACATAGGCTTGTAAACCACTGCCCAAGCCAGTTAACATCACCACCGAAAAAACCCCAATAATAATCCCTAAGGTCGTCAAAAAGGTTCGACTTTTGTTGACTAATAGAGCTCTGGTAGCCACCTTAAAAGTATTTAATGACATTTTTTTCCATCTGTTCTGACATCTTTAATGATTTGTCCGTCTTTGATTAAGATTTGACGTTGAGCAATTTTTGCCACATTTGGATCATGAGTAACCAAAATAATCGTCTTCCCTTCTTCGTTTAATTTAATTAAAATTTTTTTAATTTCTCCACCAGATTTAGAATCAAGGTTGCCAGTTGGCTCATCAGCAAAAACAATACTCGGATCATTAACCAAGGCTCGAGCAATAGCTACTCGCTGTTGTTGTCCCCCAGATAATTCTCCAGGTTTATTGGACAAACGATCAGCCAAACCCAACTTTTTTAACATTTTGATAGCACGCTCTCTTCGTTCTTCTTCAGAAACTTTGGCGTAAATTAGTGGCAATTCGACTTGTTCCACTGCCGATGTTTTTGCTAAGAGATTAAATTGCTGAAATATAAAACCAATTTCTTTATTCCGCAATCGAGCCCGTTCAACTTCATCATACTCTGTTACGTTTTTACCTTTTAAATAAATTTCTCCTTCAGTAGCTTGTGATAACATACTAGCCACCTGCAATAATGTTGATTTTCCTGAACCAGATACGCCCATGATAACCACAAAATCACCTTCACAGACACTGAGTGATAATTTGTTTAATGCTGGAATTAATTGTTGACCTAAAGTATAAATTTTAGAAACTTGTTTCAGTTCTAAAATGGCTTTAACTGTCTTTTTAGTTTTAGCCATAATTAAATTCTAATCTTCAATAAGAATAACTTCACCTTCTGCTAAACCACTCACCACTTCTGCCATCTCATCACTTTCCAAACCTAATTCAATTACCCGATTTTCATAACCTTGACTGTTTTGGCTTTTGACCTTAACTATGGTTTGCCCATCTTGATTATTAATCGCTTCCAATGGCACTACTAAAACATCGGTTTTTTTAGCCAACTCAATTTCTACATCTGCATTCATCCCAATACGATATTTACTCAAATCCGCTACACCAGGTACTGGTAGCTCAATTTCAAACACTGTGCCTGAACTCCCAACAGTACTTTTTGGAGCAATAAAAGTAATTTCACTGTCAATGTTTTCCTCTGAATAAGCATTAAAAATTAAATTAGCTTTTTGACCAAGACTTAACAATGGTAAATCAATTTCATCAACTTCAGCTCTGATCAACAAAGTCTGAGGATTAACCAACTCAAAAAAATCAGTGGGTGATAAAGTCACTCCAGTAACAGAAGTTGGAACAGTCAACAATATACCAGCAAAAGGAGCACTCATGACACGATTATCAACCGCGACACTAATTAATTCCACATCAAGAACGGTGTTTTCTAGAAGGTTTTGGTTTTGTTGTCTGGCACGCTGCTCATCATTGCTCAAAACTTGATCTTTATCTTCTTCCAATTGAGCATCCCAATCTAAACGTCGATTCTCATAAAAATTTAAGTTTTTTTCTAAACTTTTCTGTAAATCTTGGTAATCTACCGTAGCGATAGTTTGCCATTTTTCTACCCAATCGCCCTCTTTTGCACCAAGATAAACTAATTTGCCTCCAGCTAAAAAATTAAGATAAACTCGCTCTTTCGCGTCCAAAGTCCCAGATAGAACCAAAATTTGACTAATGTCTTGACGACTCAGTTGATATTCGCTGAATTCAGCCTGCTGATTTCTGCCACGATTCCCAAAAAATAAGGCAACTATAATCACCAATAAGATTGCAAAGGCGATCCGCCGTGTTTTCTTATTGCTGAAAAATTTGGCAAATTTTGTGATCTTTTTTTTCTTAGTCATTGTGAACAATCCTGCTTCTGTATAATATTATCAGTTCTTTTGATTTTTTAATAGATCGTTCAAATTAACAAAAATACGTGTTTTTGTCAAGATAAAAAAACAACGCTGCAAGTTTTTCTGACTTGTGAAACTAATTTTCATCCTTGACTATTAAAAAAATTAATTTTTTGCTAAAATGAATTATTATGAAAAAAGCAAATTGCTTTCTCTACAATCAACAAGTAAAAGATTTGGCCAAAAAAGGTGAAACTCTACATAAAGATTTACCCCATTTACCCAAAGATTGGATAAAAAATATTGTAAAAATTTTACCCTACTTAGTGTTGCTTGGTGGTGTTTTTAACCTTATTTCTGGTTTAGAAAGCTTATTTTCTTTTGGTCGTAATCAGGCTTGGGTAATGGATTGGCTGAAAATTAATCGGGCTTATTATTATGTTAGCGCTGGATTTAGTATTATTTTAGCTGTTCTTTATTTAATGGCTTATAAACCCCTCAAAAGCAAACAATATGAGGGTTGGTTATTGCTTTTTTGGACGGTCATTATTTCTCTAATTCAAGGTGTTGTTTTATTAATCATGGGTTGGGGTGGCTTAGTTGGCTCAGTGATTGCTGCCTTAATCGGTTTTTACTTAATTTACGAAATTCGTCCAGATTTTATTGCTAAAAAAACAAAAAAGACTAAATAAACATGACTTACGAAGAGATTGCTAAACTCTTAGAACAAGAGGCCAAGTATTTACTGACACATCGTTGTGAAAATTTACCTAAAGATTTAATCTATCAAGTCAATCCTAATCAAATCAGAGAGATCTTTTCGCAGTCTAATCGTAGTCAGGCAGTTATTGAAAATTTAGAAAAAATTTACGGTCATGGTCGTTTAGCCAACACCGGTTATTTATCAATTTTGCCTGTCGATCAAGGTGTCGAACACACCGCCAATTTTTCATTTTACCAAAATCCCCTTTATTTTGACCCAGAAAACCTCATTCGTTTAGCTTTAGAAGCAGAAAGTAGTGCTATTGCCTCTAGTTTGGGTGCTTTAGCATTGCTTAGTAACAAATATGCTGACAAAATCCCTTTTGTCGTGAAAATCAATCATAATGAATTGCTCACCTATCCAAACAAGTGGGATCAAACGCTGTTTGCTCAAGTAAAACAGGCTTATGAATTAGGAGCGGTCGCCATTGGCGCCACCATTTATTTTGGTTCAGCCGAAAGCAATCGGCAAATTAAGGAAATATCAGCAGCCTTCTACCAAGCTCACCAACTCGGCATGGCTACTATTCTTTGGTGTTATCCTCGTAATAGTGCCTGGAAAACTAAAGATGCAGATTATAATTCTAGTGCCGATATTACTTCTCAAGCCAACCATTTAGGGGTAACGATTGGAGCAGATATTATTAAGCAAAAAATACCAACGATTGATGGCGCCTTTCGTCATTTCAAATTTGCTAAATACAGTGATCAAATGTATGAATCACTTTCAACCGAAAATCCAATTGATATGGTCCGTTTACAGGTAATTAATTGTTATGCTGGAAAAATTCCTTTACTCAATTCTGGTGGGGAAAGTGCTGCAAAAGCTGATTTTACAAAAGATTTAAAAGCTGCCGTAAAAAGTGCGGTCATTAATAAACGAGCCGGTGGTGCTGGACTAATCTTAGGTAGAAAAGCCTTTAAACGTCCCATGGAAGAAGGAATTAAATTACTGAGAGCTGTCCAAGATGTTTATTTAGAAAAGCAGATTACTATTGCCTAACCATTTTTCAATTATTTAACTATTTTTCAAATAATTAATCAAAGACTGCCAAGCCAAAGCCCGATGAGAAATTGTATTTTTTACTGCAATCCCTAACTGAGCAAATGTCTCTTGATAACCATCAGGTATAAAAATTGGATCATAACCAAAACCTTCTTGGCCCTGACTTTTAAAAGCAATTGTGCCTTTAACTTCTCCAGAAAAAAAGAGAGTTTTACCTTTGAAAGCGACTAGACATAAAATGGTTTGAAATTTAGCGTGACGATTTGTTACTTTCTCCAATTTTTGTAAAAGAGCTAAGTTTCGCTCTGCATCACTACCATTAAACCAACGATTGGAATTCACTCCAGGAAAATTTGCAATAGCATCCAGTAGTAAACCACTATCATCAGCAATACAAGGTAATTGAGTCAATTGATGAAAAGCTTGAGCTTTAAGCAAAGCATTTTCTCTGAAAGTGCTACCAGGCTCTTCAACTACAAAATCATCGGGAATTTTAATCCCCTGCTTTGCCAGCCTGCTTTTTTGATCAAGAGTAATCAACTGATGAGTAGTGTCAACAAAAATTCTTTGAGCCTCAGCAATTTTACCTGCATTTTGACTAGCAAAAATTATTTGCATGGTACTATCTACCCATCATGCCACCCAAACCACCAGTCATTGTTTGCAATTTCTTAGCAGCCACTTCTTGAGATTTTTTGATAGCTTTGTTCAGAGCATTGACTAAATCAGCACTATGAATTCCCTGAACTGAAACATCTTTAATTTTTTGATCACCAGCAATGGTCACTACAATATCTCCTTCTTCGACCACAATTTCCTCACCGGCTAACTCCTTTTGCATTTGCTTAGCCTGTTTACGCAATTTATTTAGATCCCCTAATTGACCTAATAAACCAGCTTTGTCTGCCATATTTATCCTTTTTTATAATTGTTAATAGTTAGCTGTGCATTGAATTATATCAAAACATCTTTCGCAGTCTCTAGCAAATTATTGTCTTCTGTTGGTGGTGCCTTACTTAGCACAAAATCAAATTTTAATTTCTCACCCAATAAACTCTGGCAACTTTGATCTAACAAAGTTTGATATTTTTGTTGTTCTAATTGCTCTTTGTGAAAATCATAAAAAACCAAAATTCGGGCGGTACCATTAATAACTTCTTCTAATTTACAGGCTCTCAACAAGGCAGACAGCGAAAAATTTTCCTTACCCACAAAATCTAGTAATTTTTGCCAGAGTTCTTTCGCGGAAATTCCTGATAGTGAAGAATTCAAGCCATTTGTTGGCTCTAGCTTTTTTGTCAGCTCACTATTGGAATTACTTAAACTTTTTTCTGCAACTTCAATTTTTTTTTTGCTTTGCTTGGCGGGTTTTTCTTCGCTTGAGATAGAATCGTTTGGATTC
>LDZT01008512.1_pt1 | contig 15560 bp, 15 predicted proteins | sample 615521 | NCBI WGS metagenome assembly LDZT01 (sample SAMN03408292, study PRJNA278302) | terrestrial metagenome | isolation source: oil reservoir sample SB1 | place: USA: Alaska, North Slope, Schrader Bluff formation | collected 2011-09
TCCGTCACGTCGTGATCGCCTGGGATGAAGTCAGTGATTCCGACGGAACAGGCATTGTCCATATCGCTCCCGGATGTGGCAAGGAGGACTTTGCCCTGTCCAAAGAAAACGACATTGCCGTTATTGCACCCATCGATGAATTCGGAAATTATCTTGAAGGATTTGACTGGCTGACAGGTAAAAATGTCCAGTCTATTGCCCCGGATATTTTTTCATCCCTCAAGGAAAAAGGCATTCTTTATAAGCGGGATCAGATTACCCACCGTTATCCCACCTGCTGGCGCCATGGCACGGAACTGGTTTTTCGCCTGGTGGATGAGTGGTTTATTTCCATGGATGAACTTCGCCATGAAATTGCGGAGGTTGTGGATGATATCCAATGGATTCCCGCCTGGGGCCGGGAGCGGGAGCTGGACTGGCTGAGAAACATGCATGATTGGATGATCTCCAAAAAGCGGTACTGGGGGCTCAGTCTGCCGATCTGGGTCTGTGATGCCTGCGGCCATTTTGAAGTCATCGGCGGGAAAGAAGAGCTTAAAAAAAGGGCCGTAAAGGGCTGGGAAGACTTTGAGGGACACAGTCCGCATAAACCATATATTGATAAGGTCGAAATTGCATGTTCCAAATGCGGTGGTGTATCCAGACGGATCCCCGATGTGGGAAATCCCTGGCTGGATGCCGGGATTGTTCCCTACAGCACCCTGGGATACCTTTCAAACCGGGAATACTGGAAACAATGGTTCCCTGCAGATTTTGTCACCGAAAGTCTGCCGGGACAGTTTCGGAACTGGTTTTATTCACTCCTGGCCATGAGCACGGTTCTGGAAAAGAAAGCACCCTTTAAAACCTTACTGGGACATGCCCTGGTAAAGGATGAGCACGGCAACGACATGCATAAAAGCGCTGGAAATGCCATCTGGTTTGAAGACGCCGCAGACAAGATGGGTGTGGACGTGATGCGGTGGATCTTTACAGCTCACAATCCAGAAAACAACCTCAATTTCGGATATGGACCGGCTGATGAAATCCGCAAAAAGCTCCTCACACTTTGGAACATGTATTCATTTTATATCACCTACGCCGATCTCGATGAATATAATCCCGTTACCGGGAAGGTAGACCGGGACTCTTTAACCGACCTGGACCGCTGGGCTTTGTCCAAAGTTTATACTTTTGTCAAAGAAGCCCGGGAAGATTACGATAGCTATCATGTTGAACGACTTATGCGTAAATTTGAATTACTTCTGGATATTCTGTCTAATTGGTATGTCCGGCGAAGCCGCCGCCGATTTTGGAAAAGTGAAAACGACAGCGACAAACTGGCAGCATATTTTACTCTCTACACAGCCTTGAAAAACATCATCCTTACGATGGCTCCCATTATACCTTTCGTCGCAGAAGAAATATACCAGAACATGGTTCTTTCCGTGGATAAAAATGCCCCGGAGAGTATCCATCTGAATCCCTTTCCTGAAGCAGATGAATCCTGCATTGATGAAGCACTTTCCGAACGGATTGACACCATCATCAAGATTGTGGAACTGGGTCGTTCCGCCCGGAACAAGGCCAATATCCGCACACGGCAACCACTGTCCAATATCATCGTCAAACCAGCCCGCAAAAGCGAACGTGAACATATTTTGGCCTTAAAAGACCAGATTCTTGAAGAATTGAATATCAAGGATGTAACTCTTACGGAAAATCCCCAGGATTATATTCGCTTTGTCATCAAGCCCAACTACAAACTATTGGGACAAAAGCTGGGTAAAGACATGCCCGTCGTTGCCAGGGCTTTGGCTGAATTAAATGCCGATGAAACAGCGGAAAAGGTCCGCAGGGGCGAAAGTATCCGGGTGAAGGGATATACACTGGAACCCTCGGAAATCCAGGTCAACATGGAAGAACAGCCAAATCTTGCGGCTGTAGAAGATAAAGGGTATTTTCTGGCCCTGAATACAGATTTAACACCGGAATTGAAAGATGAGGGTCTTATTCGGGATCTGATCCGGCATATTCAGACCCTTCGAAAGGATGCGGGTTTTCGTGTAGAGGACCGGATCCATCTGGGCATTCAGGGCCCTGACCCTGTGAAAAGAGCTGTTCAGGCCCATCAGGATTATCTAATGACAGAAACCCTTGCAGATGAATTGTCAGAAACCGTAGATTATCCTGAGGCCACAAAAGCACTGAAACTTGACGGTGCTGAAATAAGCATGATGATCAAACGATTAAGCAAAGAAGGAACCGGTAATGGCTGACAAAAAGAATAAAGGTCTCACGTCCAAAGAACGGCAACATTTCAGGGAAGTCATCCTGAAAAAAAGAGAAGAAACCATGGAGCAGCTGGATGAAAAACGCCAGGCTTTCATGGACAATTCTCCAACGGGGGGTTCGGCACAAATTGATTCCAATTACGCCTATCACATGGCTGATGTGGGAACAGACGCCCAGGAACGGGAAAAAGCCTTCATGCATTATACCCGTGAATTCAAATATCTGAATTATCTGAATGAAGCCCTGAACCGGGTGGATAATGACCCGGAATACGGCTTTTGCGTGGAATGCGGCAGCCGAATACCCAATGAACGGCTCGAAGAAGTCCCACATACCCGTCATTGTGTAAACTGCAAATCAAAAATTAAATAATCTTAGGGCCGGCACAGTTTGACCCGGAAATTGGTATATGACCCACAAGACACTTAAACTTTCTACGCGCCGGGTTCGGTTTGCTTTAATCGTTATCTGTGTATTTTTTTTGGATCAATGGACAAAATTTCTGACCCGGGCCCATTTCAGCATCCCTGTGCGGAATCCTATCCGGCTTCTTGGGGATAATCTGATCATCACACGGGTTGAGAACCACGGCGTAGCCTTCGGGATTCACTTTCCCGGGATTCATATTATTTCTTATCTGGGGTTTTTTGTGATTATCCTCTATCTCTTTTTCCAGTACCGGCGGGAGGCTTACAGCCTGCTGAATGATATTGCCTTCAGCCTGATCATCGGCGGTGCCCTGGGCAATTTTTACGACCGGCTTTTCCGGGGCACAGTCACGGACATGATTCAGATGGGGATATCCGGATATTACTGGCCGGTCTATAACATTGCGGATACAGCCATAACCATCGGAGTGCTGCTTTTTATTCTGGGGACATTTCTACAGAATCGACAGACCAAACATGTTGACGGATGAACTCTATGAAGAGACAATGGATACCCAGACGTATCAGATCATTGTTTCTTCACATCAAAAATCCCTGCGTCTCGACCGTTTTATTGCCGAGTCCATACCCCGTATCTCCCGCACACGGGTCCAACTGCTTATCGAAAACGGCCATATCCTCCGGAACGGCCGTGTTATTGATAAAGCCTCTTTGAAAGTCACCCCCGGGGATATTCTGACCATAAGCATACCCCAACGGCGCCCATTGGCCGTTGAACCGGAGATGATCCCCCTTCAGATAGTTTATGAAGATGATGATCTTATCGTGATCAACAAACCACCGGATATGGTTGTCCACCCGGCAGCAGGGAACCGGACCGGTACACTGGTCAACGCCCTGGCCCATTATTGCACAACTCTCTCAACAGCCGGAGGATATTACCGTCCGGGCATCATTCACCGGCTGGATAAAGATACTTCAGGAACCATTATTGCCGCGAAAAATGATGTCGCCCACAATGAAATGGCCCGGAAATTTGAACACCGGAAAATCGAGAAATATTATCTGGCGCTGGTCTGGGGATCCATCACTCCCTCTTCCGGCGTCATTTTGGATCCTATCGGCCGGGACCCCTCCAACCGCAAAAAATTTGCGGTTGTGCCTGACGGAAAAGATGCCGAAACCCGTTATAAGGTTCTGGCAGATCTGGATTTTCTCAGCCTGGTCCGCCTCCGGATTATCACCGGCCGAACGCACCAGATCCGTGTACACATGGCTTACAGCGGTCACCCGGTTTTGGGAGACAGCACCTATGGGGGACGGACAAAAAAATTAAAAAGCCTGAAACCACGCCAACGGGAAAAAGCCGTTCAGGTTTTGGATTGTATTCACAGACAGGCACTTCACAGTTATGAGATGTTTTTTGATCATCCCCGGACAGGTGAGCCGATCCATGTCCGCTCTAACCTGCCCCGGGATATGTGTGAGGTCCTTGAGATTTTAGGTTATAACGGGGAATCTGTATGTTAAGCTATGATACATGCCTGAACCGTTTTCTTTCCTATCTTCATGAGATCCGGGGATATTCCGCCAACACCCTGGAAGCATACGGCAGGGACTTACTCCAGTTCAGGGATTATTGCCGGGAATATTACAGCGAGCCGGAAATCGATATAAAAAAGATTGACAAACTGACACTCCGGCATTTCCTGGGTAAACTTTCTGAGGAGGGACAGTCTGCCAAAACCTTTATCACACAGGAACAGATGAGAGCCCTTTTTCGTTCAATACCTGCGGACACGTTCATACACAGCCGGGATAAAGCCCTGGTGGATCTGATTTACAGCACAGGAATGCGCCTGAATGAACTGGTTCAATTAAATATCATGGATTTGAATACACATGGAAATACTGTTTCGGTTGTGGGCAAGGGAGATAAGCAACGGGTCCTGCCCGTCGGCACGGAAACTATGAAGAGTCTTGAAGCTTATCTGACTTTCAGACGGGAAAAATATGGAAGCTATGAGACCTATTCCCCCCTTTTTATCTCTAAACAAAATAAACGGATCAGTCCACGGGATGTCCAATACCGTATTGAAAAAATCATCCGGGCCTTTTCTGAAGGTGCCCGAAAAAACAGTCCACATGTCCTTCGCCACTCCTTTGCCACACACCTGCTGGAAAACGGAGCAGACCTGCAGGCAGTCCGGTCCCTTCTGGGACACTCAAGTCTGTCAACAACCCAGATTTATACCCATGTGAATACAGGACGACTCAAGGATGTTTACCGGCAGGCACATCCCCGGGCCGGTAGACAGAATAAACCCCATAACAAGAACGGAGGCCACGATGAGAGTTGAAATCACGGCAAGACACCTGAATGTTTCAGACAAGATGAAACAGTATGTACAGGATGAATTAAACCGCCTGACCAAAGTCTTTGAACGCATTATCGATATCCATGTCATCATCGAAGATGCAGAAGCCGGCCAGGTAAAAACCGAACTCATAGTGAATGTCCCCGGAAAAACACTCACCGTTGAGGAAAAAAGCCGTGAACTCACAAAAGCCATCGACCAGGTAGTGGGAAAAATGGTAAGGCAATTGAAAAAATATAAAGATAAATTTAAAGAATGACTCTTAAACTGACCATACAGCGCCTTCTGAATGAAATCGGAGCCAAACTCCGTATTGTTCAGCTAAACGGCCGGGTAGGACGGAAGAATATCATCCGCTCATCCAAGGTGAATATTCCCGGGCTTGAATTGGCGGGATACTGGGATTTCTTTTCCCCAAAATCCCTGCAAATCCTTACAAACAAAGAAGTCAAATTCATATCCACCATTTCCGCTGCCGCCATGAAATCCATCTTTCAGCGCATGTTTGCCTATGAAATACCGGCAGTTATCCTGTTGAAAGATCTGGAACTCCCCCCTCTTGTGTTGGACCTTGCCACAGACATGAAAATCCCTCTTTTACAGACAAAGGTAGAAAACACCGATTTCCTGAAGGAAATCAATTCTTTCCTTTACAAGGAATTCGCCCCCCGCATCAATGTTCACGGAACACTGCTGGACATTTACGGTGTAGGAGTTTTGCTGACAGGTCGGAGCGGTATCGGAAAAAGCGAAATTGCCCTGGATTTGATTGAGCGTGGGCACCGGCTGGTTGCCGATGATGTGGTGAATATCGAAAAGGCGAGTGAAACCATCCTCATGGGCTATGGGGAAAAAATCCTGCAAAACACTTTGGAAATCAGGGGATTGGGCGTTGTCAACGTCCGGAAGGCATTCGGCATCCGCGCCGTCCGGCCCCGGAAACGCCTTGAAGTCCAGATTGAACTGGTGGAATGGGATTCTGAAATGCAGTATGAACGTTTCGGACTGGATGAACAGAAAAACACCATCCTGGATGTGGACATTCCTTTTATTACCCTTCCCATCTATCCCGGAAAAAATATCACCGTCATCGCTGAGGTCATTGCTCTCAATTATATGCTTAAACTCCATGGTGAAGACCCGGCAAAAGAACTGCAGGAAGAATTGATGAACAAACTCAAGCTTCAGGCTTCGACCATGGATGACAAGCGGTTTAAAGGAGATTTTGAATAATCTTGAAACAGCAGAGGAGGCTTTTCTATGAAAGCAATTATACCCGCGGCCGGGATGGGAACCCGTCTGCGTCCCCATACATTTACACGTCCCAAAGTCATGCTCAATGTTGCCGGAAAACCCATCATCGGACATATTGCCGATACCCTTATGGAAGCTGGTATTAAGCAATTATCCATCATCGTGGGATATAAAAAAGAACGGGTGATAGATTATTTTGCCGGAATAGAGGGATTCCAATGTGAATTTCCGGAGCAGAAGGAGATGCTGGGACTGGGTCATGCCGTTTTATACGGACTGGAAGAGACGGATGAACCGGTATTGATCATTCTTGGCGACACCATCATTAATACAGATTACAAGGCATTCATATCCCGTGAGACCCATACATTGGGTGTCGTTCAGGTGGAAGATCCCAGACGTTTTGGAATCGTAGAGACCAATGAAAAAGGGCATGTGGTTTCCATGGTAGAAAAACCGGAAAACCCGCCGGGAAATCTGGCGATTGCCGGACTCTATCTGATACGGAATCAGGGATTGCTGAAAGAAGCCATCGAAAAGCTGGTCCGGGACCAACAAAAGACCCGGGGAGAATACCAGCTGACAGATGCCCTGAAAATCATGATGGATCAGGGAGAAATATTCACCGCTGTAGAAATAGACAGCTGGCTGGATTGCGGAAAACAGGAAACCCTGCTGGAAACAAACCGCCTGATCCTGGAACAGAAAGGATCCCGATCGGGAAACGCAGAGAACTGCACCATTATCCCTCCCGTGTATATTGCAGATGATGCCTCCGTGAAAAATTCCGTGATCGGTCCCTACGTATCCATCGGTGCCGGTACCCATATATGCGGCTCTGTCATCCGGGATTCCATTATTTATGAAGAAGCCGACATCGAACATGCCCTTCTTTCAGGGGCCATCATCGGTCAGAAAACCGTCTGCAAGGGCCGGTTGAAACCTGTGAATCTGGGGGATTTTTCAGAAGCTTTTGAATAAGAGATGAAATGATTAAATTATTAAAGTTTAAAAAAAGGAGACATTTTTGCGTATTACATACTTTACCTCTGAATCTGTCACCGAAGGTCATCCTGATAAAATATGCGATCAGATTTCCGATTCCATTCTGGATTCCATGGTATGATAGTTTTGACAGTGGACTCAGCTATGAGAACTGTGCCGTGATTGAATCCATCCATCCACAATCTCCTGATATCAAAAAGGGTGTTGACGAAACAAAAGGTCACGAGCAGGGGGCGGGAGATCAGGGACTCATGTTCGGTTTTGCCTGCAAGGAGACACCGGAATTGATGCCCCTTCCCATTTCGCTGGCCCATAAACTGACCCTTCGGATGTCCACCCTTCGTAAAGAAGGGGAATTGCTATGGGCACTTCCTGACGGAAAAAGCCAGGTGACTGTGGAATATCACGATGGAACACCTGCCCGGGTCAGCACGGTGGTTATCGCCATTCATCACCGGAAAGATGCTGACACCGACAAAATCCGTAAAGATATCACCAACATGGTCATCAAACCGGTTTTGGGTGATTTGATGGATGATGAAACCACGCTGTATATCAATGCCACCGGCCGATTTGAAATGGGCGGACCCCAGGCGGATGCCGGTGTAACAGGACGGAAAATCATTGTGGACACCTATGGCGGTTATGCCCGTCACGGCGGAGGCGCATTCTCCGGAAAGGATCCATCCAAAGTAGACCGGTCCGCAACCTATATGGCCCGGTACATAGCCAAGAATCTCGTGGCAGCGGGACTGGCCGACAGTTGTGAAATTCAACTGGCGTATTCCATCGGTGTGGCTGAACCCCTGTCCGTTTTTGTTGACACTTTTGGCACCGGAAAACTTCCCGATCATCAACTGGCTGACATTGTCCGGAAAGAATTCCCCCTGAAACCTCATCAGATCATTGATTATCTGGATCTGAAGCGTCCGATTTACCGGAAAACTGCAGCCTATGGCCACTTTGGCCGTGAAGATTGCGACTTCAGCTGGGAAAAAACAGATAAGGCAGAAAAACTCAAAAAATATCTTTCCTGAGCCTTTTCGTTTTTTGGAAAATGAAACATCCTCATCATACATGGCTGTACATAAAAGCCTGTCTGGCATCTCTATTATTCTGTGTATTCTTTTTTTTATCCTGTGACTTAAATATTCCAACCAAGCTGGAACCGCCGGCATGGAAAGCTTCGCTTACACTTCCCCTGATTTATGAACAATACCCGGTGATCGACCTGGAAAATGATTCCACGTTCTTTGCCGAAGGCGATACCATGTTCCTGCGCTTTGGCGGTGATCTGGGCCAGGTGGCTTTATCAAAAAATAATTTCATTGTTCCGGTGAATACCAGCATTTCTGTCCAGGAAGAAGGACAAACCCTCAGGGTTGATCCGTTCAGAAGAGAAATAATCGATAATCTGACCCTCGGGGATATCGTTGGAGCAGACCTTTCTACCATACCACCAGACGTATGGAATAACGTTGCTGCAAATCCCATCGTTGATGTAGACGAAACGGTTGATTTTGGTGAAGAAATACGACAGGAACTGAACCGGTACTTTTCAGCCTATGCTTTGGAAACCGGTGAAGGCAGTTTTTTTGTGACTGATTTCCGAAATGATTTGCCCGGGCCTGTCCTCATCGATACAGTAAAAATCGATGTCATCCGGGATGATATGTCCCGCTATCATCTTGTGATACATGAAGGAGATACCATTGAAGCCTATGGCAGACTCAGGGATTCTACAGATCTGACAGGGAAATTTGTTGAAGGAACCCGCCTGAATGCTTCCATAGCAATTTTTCTTGTTCCGGTAAATGATACCCTCTATTCAGATCCAGACATAGAAGACGGACTCTTTTACCGCCAAAGCGCTCAAATGTTCTTTACTTCCATCCATGGACGCACAAAAGAAATTGTCCTCATGGATACAACCCTGGGATTTCCCCTGCCTCAAAGCAACACACAGATTGAAAAAGGGGCATTAAGTATGACTGGCCCGGACACCAATGAGATCAGCATGGCTGTATTAAGCAACACCTTTGATGCACCCATCCGGTTTGGGCTCACCTTCCCACAGATTCAATCACCTCCGCCGGGAAACTATCCTGCAGCATTTCCCGATACGCTGCTTACTCCGGGCCTGGACATGTCCCTGGATCTGGATGGATACCATGTAAAAAGCATTGATGATGATGAATTATTAGATAATCTTGAATATACTTATCAGGTAAAAATCGACAGTGCCGCACCGGATGTGGCAGGATATAATGCCACCTTTCCCCTGAATGAAAGTATGGGAACACTCCAGGTTGATTTTCAGGTAACGGATATGCGTTTTGATTCGTTGAAGGGGCAATTCAACATGCTGCTTCCCGGAGACGAACAGCAGATGGAACTTCCGGAAGGTATCACAGGCATCGGTATTGCCGAACCTGAAATGACACTTCGTGTACGGAACCGTATTCTTCCTGTAAAACTGATAATGGATATTACAGCTAACAAGAAAACGGAATCCCGCACCATGCATGTGGAACCGTCTCTCAATCATCCGGATGTTGCAGCAACCGATTCCGCTCTTTCCATCATTAAATTTAACCGCCAGGGTATGTTTGTCTACTGGGATGACGAGTCAAACCTGGTACGTGTGAATGAAACACATCCCACGATTGCCGACCTGATTGATCTGAATCCCAAAAACTTCCGTATCAGCACCAGCGCCCTTGTGAGGGGAGAAGGAACAATTGGTATCGGAGACAGCCTGTGGGCCGATTATATACTGGAAGCCCCTTTTAAATTTCTGGCAAGCAGTCAGAGTTTTATGCCAAAAGGGTACACAACAATTGCCGCGTGGGATAGCTCCACAGCAGCCTTTATTAGGGAGAATGCGACCGGCGCCATCGTATACGCCAATCTGACCAATCACATCCCGATGCATGGGACCTTTACTTTGCTGATGTCGGACAGTACCATTTTTCCCCGGGACACCCTGCCTGAAACCCTGGATTTACTGAATATTTCTGATATGGGAAACAGCCGTATTTATTTTAATAACGGGGATATCATTCGTCTGGATACCCTTTTTTCCGTTCCCTTGCCCCGGGCAGAGGTTGATCCGGTAACAGGCATGATCACTGCCCCGGTGGATTCTACAGTTACCGACACCATTTCAGCCGATCTGGTCATGGAATTAACCCGCCAGGTGAATCATTATGTGATGCCCCGGATTGATCTTCAAACAAGTTCCGATTCCCTCATTTTTATCCGTCCCCAGGATTATATCGGCGTTCATGCCTATATCGGCTTCCGGGTCAACACCGGTGATTTTATCTACGGTTCCGATAGCAACGAGGAGGAAGGCGGAGAATGATGCGACGCTTTCTTATCCTGTTTGTAGGGCTAACCGCCTTTTTACAAGCCCAGTTTGACCGGGATCCACGGGCTGTGGGACTGGCAGGAGCCTATGGCACAATTTCCCGTGGTTTTTCCGCCGTCGGGTGGAATCCGGCCAATCTTGCCTTTCCCGATTCTTCTGGTCATACACGCATTTCACTGGGTTATGTGAATCTCCGGATTCAAAATACAGTCCTCTCCCTGAAGGATTTAAATTATTATAACGGTCGTGATCTGGAAAGGCCTGATCCCTACACCGGAGAAATCCCCAAAGAAGGGTTTCTTGAACTTTTCCGGGAGGATGGATTCCGGGGAGAAGCAGGGCTTACGCTGGTTGTTCCTTTTCTGAGCCTGTCCCATAAAAACTGGGCTGTTACCACCCGAACGATCTCTGCAGCTGACTTGATCATGCCCTACGATTATGCAGATCTATTTGTCAACGGCAACAGAATCCTCCAAGATTATGACCTGACCATTGATCTCAACTCGATGGTCATGGCCGTAGCTGATTTCTCGATGGGATTCCCCTTTGAACTCGGGGCTGTGGGATTCACAGTCCGCTATTTCCAGGGATTGACCTATTATGGTTTTGACAGTGACGAATCCACGGCACATTTCCTGACCGATACAACATCCCTTAAAGCCGGTGCTGAGTATATTACCCGGCTTATGTACGGCGGGACCGGTGCCGGGCTGGACCTGGGTTACACATCCAATCTCTGGAACGGCTGGCAGTTCAGTGTGGCACTGAATAATCTCTTCGCCCAGACCTATTGGAACAAACCTACCTATGCCCGGATGCTGCTGGGTGTTGACGAAGCAGATATTTATCAGAGCAAAAAGTATGTGTACCGTCTGAAAGAACTGACACCCATGGATTTTTTTGGTGATACGACAGGTGTAATGCCAACATTTGAAGAAATTTACATGGCAGAAGAATCCTCGCTCGATCCGCCTGATGGCACCGTTAAAATCCGTTATCCCGCATGGGCCCGTTTTGGCCTGAGGCGGCAGCTGAATCCGGAGGTCGTGTGGGTCAGTGATTTTTCAGCATCCTTTCACAACATCTTTTTTGCCCGGGATTCATGGCTTTGGAGCAACGGCATTGAAATTGTGCGCTCACCTGCCTTTCCGGTGCGGGCCGGATTGGCCTGGGGTGGAAAAAATAACAAACATATCTCCTTCGGTTTCTCAATGAAAACCTGGATTTTAAACCTGGATTTTGCCATGGCACTGCATAACGGATTCAATCTACAAACGGCAAAAGGACTCGAACTGGCTTTGGGTGGATATCTTGAATTTTAACGGCTTTCCCTCCAATCGAAGGCTAAAAAGGGTTTTATTCCATGAAAAATCAAGAGAAAGAACTAACACCGGAACCTTTTGGGAAAACATGCTCCCTGTGTGGCGAAGAAAACAAAAAAAAATTGACAGAAGATCCTTTCAATAAAGGAATTTACATCTGCCGGGAGTGTCTTGAACGAAGCAGCCGCCACGATACCATGGTTCACCTGGGACTCGAAGTACAACCTGAACATGAATAAATGGTAACGAATGCCCATGGAAAGTGTCCAATTACATTCATCATGGAGAAACTGATAAAATGAAGGAGGATTCCATGATCTACCTGACAAAACGGGTGACCTTTTCTGCGTCTCATGTACTCCGGAATCCGGATTTTGACGAAAAAACCAATCTGGATGTTTACGGTAAATGCAGCTGGCCTCATGGACATGGCCATAATTATGTCCTCGAAGTCACCGTTCAGGGACACATCCCCAAAGAGACGGGCATGCTTATCGATTTAAAAAAACTGAAATATATTATACATGAAAACGTTGTGGATAAACTGGACCACAAATTTCTGAACACTGATGTCCCATTTCTGAAAGGAGTTATCCCCACTTCGGAAAATCTGATTGTATCGATCTGGAAAGAACTGGAAAAGGCTTTGGAACCGGGGATGCTCTATGAGCTGAAACTGTGGGAAACAGAAAACAACTGGGTTGTATATCGTGGAGAGTAGCAACCCTATCCTCGAAATATACACGCGGATTTTATTTTCCGCCGCTCACAGTTACAGGGACAAACACAAATCCCCGGAGGAAAACCGTGGGAAATACGGAAAATACAGCCGTATTCACGGGCATAATTACGAAGTAATCCTGGGATTGCGCGGACCGATAGATATGAAAAGCGGAATGATGATCAATTTCTTTGAGGTAGAACAGATACTCAAAGAAAAAATCATATCCATCCTGGATATATCCCATCTGGAGGAAGATATCCCCTGGTTCAGGGAGCATCTTCCTACAACCGAAAACATATCCTTGTTTGTGTATCATCAACTCAAGCGTGCCTTCCCCCCGTCTGTGATTTTGGTATCGGTGGAAGTCCGCGAAACCCCTGATTTAGGAGCAAAGATAAGCAATGAGTAATCCGCGTATAAAAAAACTCGAAACCATCACCTTGGATCTGTTAAAAGAAATCGGCGAAGATCCACAACGGGATGGATTGATAAAAACGCCATACCGTGTGGCAAAATCCTGGGAATTTCTTTCAAAAGGCTATGAAATGAATTTGAAGGATATTATCAACGATGCCATCTATGATGAAGAATCCCGGGGGATGGTCGTTGTCCGTGATATTGATTTTTTCTCCATGTGTGAACACCACATGCTGCCATTTTTTGGAGTAGTACATGTGGGATACATTCCCAACGGAAAGGTTTTGGGGCTCAGTAAAATCCCACGGATTGTAGAAATGTATTCCCGCCGTTTGCAAATTCAGGAACGCATGACCCGCCAGATTGCAGAAACACTTTGGAAAACAGTGCACCCGATTGGGGTGGGAGTCGTCATTGAAGGCCAGCACATGTGCATGCAAATGCGGGGTGTGGAAAAGAAAAATTCCTATACAACAACCTCTACGGTTCTCGGGGAATTTCATGATGATCCTGAAACCCGGGCAGAATTCCTTACGATGATCTCAAAAAAGACCTTCGGTTAATAATCTTTGTATGAACATTCCACTCCTGCTTACTCTGGCCGCTGAGCTGTATCGGCAGGCTTCCAAAGAATCCGGCCATCCGGCGGATGAAATTGCACACCACTATTTTAAACAAAGGCATTTTTTAGGAAAAAGGGACCGTAGGGCAATATCTGAAGTTTTTTGGCATATGATACGTCACAAGTCACGTTTTGAGTGGCATTCTGCCGGAGTTGCATCTCCTACCATGAGAACCATCATACCTGTGGAAGAGCTGGTGGTCCGGGCTTATCGGGATCTTTACCCCGAAACTCAGGCAGCGGGTTTCCGGAAAGAGGATAGCTTTAGCCGGGCGTGGAGGCAGACAGAAAAAAATCCAGGGCAAGTGAACATTCCGGATCCTGCCATTTACAGCCTTCCGGAATGGATGTGGGCTGATCTGGAGGAAATCTTTGACCAGGAGACATTACATACTACTGCCACATCTCTTTTAAAACCGGCGGGGCTTCATCTTCGGATAAATACACTTAAAGCAAGGGTTGAGGATGTCCTACAGGCCTGTCCGGAATACACCATCCGAAGGGGAAACATTGTACCTGAAACCCTTCGAATTCAGGGGAACCCGGATATCAGGCATCACAGAGTATACCGTCAGGGATGGGTGGAAATTCAGGATGAAGGGAGTCAGCTCGTCACACGATTAATCCGCCCTCAGGCGGGAGATTGCATCCTCGATGCCTGTGCCGGTGCCGGTGGAAAATCCCTCCACCTTGCAGCCTTCACCCAAAATCAGGCCCGGATTATTGCCACCGATAAATATCCTGAACGACTGATAGAACTTGTGCACAGGGCAAACCGTACGGATGCCCGTATTCAGGTGATGGACCAGAAAGAAGTTTTCAAAAACCTTCAGGGCAAGGCGGACATTGTTTTTCTGGATGTCCCCTGCAGCGGGAGTGGCACCCTCAGGCGCCGGCCAGACCTGAAATGGAATCTGACACCGGGAACCATCCGAAACTACGTAGACCTGCAACAAAAAATACTTAAAGAAAACATACCACTGTTAAAACCGGGAGGACGCCTTATATACACAACCTGCTCCATCCTGCCCGAAGAAAATGAAGGTCAAATGGAGTATATCATGAAAACCTGGCCACATTTAAAACCGTTACCGATTTCAGACATGATTCAAGAGTTGAATCTTCCCCTGAACTCTTTGAGTACATCCGGGCTCAGGATCAGTCCACAGGATTTTGATACAGATGGATATTTTGTGGGCATCATGAAATGAGCGAATAGTGATGAGTTAAGTTTTGAATTATTCCTCACGCAGAGAGGTCAGAGAGTCCAGAGAGCGCCGGGATACAGATTTTTTATATTTCCCGCAGAGGCGCAGAGAGCGCAGAAGGTTGGTAGATTGAATAATTGATTAGATTGGTTTGATTGGACCACTTGTCACGCGTTACGTGTCACTTTTTCAGTCGGCAGCCTGCCCCATGAATAGGAACCCGGTTTACCGGGATATTTCACGGGGGATTGATTTGATTGGATGATTGAGTCGATGGACACCAGGAGCGCAGCGACGCCAGCTTCCAACTTCTAACTTCTTATAATGATTGATTTGATTGATTTGATTGATTCGATTGGATGATTGAATAGATTGGGAGATTGATTGGATTGATTGGATGAATAGGATTTTTTTTGATTTAGTACAGGGATTATAAGAGAGATGGAATATATGATTTCGGTTAGGTAGCGCCCCCCACCCCGGGGGTAAAATACACCGAAATGCGACATAAAGCAAGATAATATTGTTAATCGTATATATGAAGTGTCGAATAATTCAAATATCCCGGTCATCGGGAAGATCTCCGGCAGGCAG
>LDZT01005322.1_pt1 | contig 15552 bp, 16 predicted proteins | sample 615521 | NCBI WGS metagenome assembly LDZT01 (sample SAMN03408292, study PRJNA278302) | terrestrial metagenome | isolation source: oil reservoir sample SB1 | place: USA: Alaska, North Slope, Schrader Bluff formation | collected 2011-09
TGCTAATTCCTTGATGGTTTTGTCCTGTAAGTCTTGCATAAATGGTCATCTCCTTTATTGTTAGTATTAACCATTTACACAAAATAACTTACATACTCAAATTATCCTGCCCGAAAACCTCTATAATATACAAAAGCGGCTTATCGCCGCTTACCCGTTTCATTCTTATGCTATTCTTATGTTATTTTAACCTATATAATCATATATAACAGTCTCCGCGATATGTTTTTAACTTTTCTTCACCCGTTAAAACACGCAGGCCGCCCTCAGCCAAGGCAAGCATTTCATCCTCACCGGGGAAAATAAATACCCTGCCGATAAAGGAAATCCTGTCTCTTATCCAATTGATCAGCCTTTCCGAATAAGCCAAACCACCGGTAATTACGATGCCGTCAAGATTGCCTTTTAACACAGTCGCCATAGCCCCGATATCCTTGGCGATCTGGTAGGCCATGGCTTCAAACACAAGCAGCGCTTTTTCATCTCCGTCTTCGATCATTTCCTCAACTTCCCGGGCATCGTCAGTACCCAGGTACGCTTTTAACCCGCTTCCTCCGACTATTATATCCCTCACAGCGGAAACGCTTTGGCCCCTGGCCAGGTTAACCAGCGGCAGGGTTGGAAGATTACCTGCGCGTTCCGAGGTAAAAGGCCCTTCATACAGGCCATGAGTTGAATCAATAATCCTTCCTTTTAAATGAGTACCTACGGAAATGCCCCCACCCAGATGAGCGATAACAAAGTTAAGCTCATCATAGGGCCTGCCTATTAAAGCTGCGGCCCGTCTGGCAGCTGCCTTTTGGCTTAGCGCGTGGAGCACGCTGCTGCGTTCAATACCCGGAAGGCCGGATATTCTGGCCAGCGGGTGAAACTCGTCTGTGCTGGGGGGGTCAACAACAACAGCCTTAACACCGCATTCCTGGGCAATATCCTTAGATATGACAGGTCCAAGGGAGGAATCATGCTTTGCAAAACGCATGGAAAGCAGATCGTCACACATGGCCTGGTTGACTTCATAGATCCCGCTAGGGCATGGAGTACCAACCCCGCCGCGGCTGACTACGATATCCAAAGTGCTCAGTTTAACACCATACCCGGCGATGAAGTCCAGGATCTGTTTTTTTCGCTCGGGAATTTGCCCTGCAAGATCATGGCAGGGGGACAGAAGATTTTTTTTAAACGGGATGTTGCTTCCGGCTATAAGTTCTATATTCTTATAGCAGGCTACTTTTGTAGAAGTGGAACCTACATTCATGACCAGGATGTTAAAAAAAGAAGGGGACATGCTGTCACTCCTTTATAATAACATCGCGGAAAGAGCTATCTCAGCCACTTTCTCATCAAATCCAATAAAAGGAACGTTAACTACCACCGGTTTTGCTGTCCCGACCAGGACCCCGGCATGCGGCATCTTCCCTACAAAAGCAAGCATCTGGCTGAAGGCATAACCCGATTCTACATTGGGGACAACGTATATATCAACATCTCCGGGAACAACACTGTCCAGTTTTTTTCTTGCCGCCGCTTCCCTGCTGGTTGCGCAGTCTATATCAAGAGGCCCTTCTACAACCGCATCTCCAAACTGCTTGCGCTCTGACATTTTGGCCAGCACGGCGGCATCGACAGTTGAAGGAATCCGCGGGTTAACCTTTTCAATCGCAGCCAGAACGGCAACTTTTGGCCTGTCTATTTTCAGCGGCAAAGCAAGCTTGAGAGCGTTTTCAACAATAACACTTTTTTCCTGTAAATTGGGCAATGTATGAATGAACGTATCGGTGATCATGGTAAACCTGTTGTCCTTCGGGGACATAAGCAAAGAAACATAGCTGTATGAATTCCTCTTGGCCAGACCCTTTCCCGGATCAAGAACCAGATTTAAAAAATCCTTACGGTTTGTATCACCCTGCATCAGGATATCCGCCCGGTTTTCTTTGATCATTTTTACAGCCAGTTTGATTGATTCAAAATCCCCCGCCTGTTCTATTAATTCAAGGTCACTGACAACGGGCCTGTATTTTTGCGCAACTTCCGCAAGCACATCGCTGTTTCCTATGATTACAGGCCTGCAGATGTTCAGTTTAACAGCTTTAAGTAATACATCAATTACACTTTGATCTTTGGCCGGCGCCAGGACGACTTTTGGTTTTTCGCCCTGGCGGGGAAATTTTGAACATAGGTAGTCAAGCATCTTAATTCAGTCCCATATCTTTTTCTTTGATACGCGCTGCCAGAACTACTCCTAGAGCCATGTCCCGGACTATGGATTCGGTAAAGTCAGAGCGTGAGGGAATAGCAACCGGCCCTGCCGAACTAAGTACGGTGGCGCACCTTTTTACCGGGATAACGTAATTTAACTTGGCCATAATATTGCCGGTGTCAAGTTCGGGCACAAGAAAAATATGCGGCAGGGACGCTTTACCGGAGTCAAATATTTCAGCAACTGAATGTTCCGGGCGGATTTCAAATCCGCCACTTCCATCGCCGTATTCCTCGCGTAGTCTTTGTGCGTCAAGGTACGATTGAAGGGCCGGGCCATAATCCCTGTTTGCGGAAAGCATGACTACCTGCGGGAACTCGTAACCAAGCAAGTTCATCAATAAAACCGCATCTTTGATTATTTCCACTTTCGCCTCGTAGTCCGGAGCAATGTTTACTCCTACGTCGGTTACGGCAACCATATGATCACATCCTGGAACTTCCATAAGCGACGCCACACTGATATTGTTCTTGACGCCTCTTTTTTGTTCTTCTTTGATAACAGCCCGGTAGATATACGAAGTGGGAATCTGGCCTTTGCTGACCAGATCGGTTTCTTTATTAAAAAGCATAGCAATACCGTAATCGGCAATCTCCTGAGGATCGGAGCCGCTGATTTTTTTTATCTGATCGACGTTAAAATCCAGCTCATCAGCGGCAATCTGCATCTTTTCCAAATTGCCGATAAAAAAAGGCTCAACATACCCTTCATGCCGGGCAATTTTAACAGCGCTCATAAACTCCCGGTCTTCCGGAGCCAGAACAACCAGTTTCCCCGGCCCTTTTTCTTTAGCCAGTTGATATATCTTGGCAAAGTTGTTTATCATTTTTTTTACTACCTATTCTAAAACTTTTTTTAAACCAGCCTATTTGTTTTCAAAAATATCGCCAACAACTTCACCTATGGTAACGTTCTCATCCTTTATTTCCGGCTGCGTATTTCTCGGCTTTCGAGCTTCCCGCTTTGCTTCCCGGATCGAAAGTCGGATGCGTTTCTCCTCTGGTTCAACGCTTAATACCTTAACACTGATCTCTTCGCCTTCATGAACAATTTCACCCGTTGATTCCACATGGTGATCCGCCAGGTGGGAAATATGAACCAGACCTTCAACACCGGGTTCCAGTTGAACAAAAGCGCCGAACGGAGCAAGCCGTACTACCTTCGCTTTGACTATGCTCCCGACGGGATAATTCTCAACAACCTGCTTCCACGGATCAGGCAGCACCTGTTTTAAACTGAGGGAGATTTTCTCGTTCTCCCTGTCAAGCTGAAGTATTCTTACCTCTATTTCATCCCCAACGTTCAGCACATCTGAAGGATGATTGACACGGTACCAGGCCATTTCAGAAATATGCAGAAGCCCGTCAACACCTCCGACATCGACAAAAGCGCCGAAATTGGTCAGCCGCCGGACTATTCCCCTTACAGTCTGCCCCTCTTCCAAACTCTCCAGGACACTCTGCTTCCGTAAAGCCCTTTCTTCCTCAAGAACAGCCTTGCGCGAAAGGATAACCTTTCTGCGGGCGCGGTTTAATTCGATCACTCTGGATTTAACTTCTACCCCTACATACTTGTTTAAGTCTTCAACATAACCCTGCTCTACAAGTGAAGCCGGCATAAAAGCGCGCAGACCCACATCCACCAGCAGGCCTCCCTTGATTACTTCCCTGACTACACCCTCTACAGGGCTCCCGTCATCCAGGTGAGCCTGCAAGTCGACCCAGGCCTTTTCCGCGTCCGCTCTTGCCTTGGATAGAATCAACCTGCCTTCATCATCTTCAACTTTTACTACGGTTACTTCTATCTCATCACCCAAGGAAACAATATCCTGGGGAGAAGCAGCTTCATATGCGGAAAGTTCACGGAAAGGCACAACCCCCTCCGACTTCGAGCCCACGTCGACGAGAACTTCGTCGGCGCCTACCTGCACAACAACACCTCTAACTATCTGACCCGGACTCAAGGATTTAACCTCAACAGTTTCTTCCATCCCTTCCTCGGAAACCGCATCAGGCTCATCTTTTGTATTAGAGTCCTGTACCGCTTCATCTGTGCCGGCAGGCGTTTCCTCCGGCCTCCCGGAGACATTGACGGTCTCTTCCGAAACGTCAGCTTTTACTTCCTCTGCTTCAAGATCGTTAACATTGCTGTTTTCATTTTTTTCATCCACAACCATCACTTCACCCAACTCCTTCATCCTTGTTTGAACTTCCTCTATTATCCAGTTCGGTGTAGACGCTCCGGCTGTCAGGCCTGCAACTTCAATACCTTTAAACCATTCTGCTTTTAAATCCCGGGCAGTTTCAACATGATATGTAGGTGTGCCCGATTCCCGGCTTAGTTCAGCCAACCTTCTGGTATTGGCGCTTGTTATTCCCCCCGCCACTACCATTACGCCTACCTGCCGGGAAAGTTCCAAAGCAGCCTGCTGTCGCATACCCGTTGCGTGACAGATAGTGTTAAAGACTTTAACAGAACCTGTCTTGCTCCGGAGAACATCTATAACAGACTGAAAATTGCTCAAAGGTTGTGTCGTCTGGGCCAACACGGCTACTTCAGGGAATGAATCCAGTAATTCTGCCTGATCAGGACCCTCCACTATTAAAGCTTGTTCCCCGGCATAGCCTATTATACCTCTTACTTCAGGGTGCTTTTGATCACCCACGATAACTATCTGTGTCCGCCGGCCAAGATCATGCGCCAGGTTCTGCGCTCTGCGCACAAACGTACAGGTAGCGTCGACAACATGCACCTTTAATTCTTCAAGCTTAGCCATCACTTCCGGTCCAACCCCATGGGACGGAATAATTACTGTAGATCCAACCGGAATGTCTGCCATATTCTCAATGTCTTTTATGCCAGCCTGGGCTAATTTCTCAACGACTTGCGGATTATGAATCAAAGGACCTAAAGTATAAACCTGATTTTCTTCTTTGGCGGTATTCCTGGCGATTTCAACCGCCCTGGTTACCCCAAAGCAGAAACCGGCTTCTTTTGCTAAACGCACTTCCATCCAATCACCGTTCTTTACCGCCCATTAACTCTGAAATTTCATTCATTATTTGAAGGCTGATCACCCTGTAATTTTCTTTCAGGTCACTTTTTGTTTTTGGTTTTGAAAAGTTTAATGGCCTGCCGATAACAACCTTTACCCTGCCAAGAAACCCTCTCGTACCTATTACGGCTACCGGAAGCACCGCCGCATTTCCATGAACAGCCAGCATAGCGGCCCCAAGGTGGGGATCCAATAGCTCGGACGTGTGGCTCCGCGTTCCTTCGGGGAAAATACCTACAACCTCTCCCTGCCTGAGAAACTGTAAAGCAGTTCGAACCGCCTTCTGATCAGTCCCTCCGCGGCTTACAGGAAAAGCTTCGCACCATGTAATTATTGTACCAAAAGCAGGTATCGCAAAAAGCTCGGCTTTGGCCATAAAATGAACCTTGCGCTTCAGGGCGGATCCAACTGCTGCCGGATCCCAGTAGCTGACATGGTTGCTTACTATCAGCAGGCCCCCTTGCCGGGGAACATTTGCGCCGCCGGATACTTTCATCCGGCGCAAGAGAAGAACAACTCGGCAGATAAACCGGGCAAACCAATAAAACATTATCCGCTTCTCCTCCTGACCAGCTCCAGAATAAGTTCAACAACATCGTGAGTCTGCATCTTCGAGCTGTCAATGACTTTTGCATCAGGAGCAGGAACTAAAGGCGCTACTGCGCGGGAACTGTCCAATTTATCGCGTTCGTTTATTTCTTCTATCATATCACCCAAAGTTATTTTAAAACCCTGCCCGGCTAAATCCTTTAAACGCCTTTTTGCTCGTTCATTCGCGGAGGCGGTTAAAAATACTTTAATCTGGGCGTCCGGTACTATTACTGTACCCACATCGCGCCCTTCCATAACTACATTACTCGACCTGGCCATCCTTCTTTGCTGGTTGACAAGCTCTTTTCTTACACCGGGTACACGTGCAACGAGGGAAACGCTCCGGGAAACTTCCGGAGCCCTTATCGCAAGGGATACTTCTTTTCCATCCATAAACACGCGGGTACCTTCATTGTAACCGGCGGACAGTTCAATCCTGGTTGAAGCTGCAAGGTCGGTCAGCGCCTGCTCGTCCTCCAGGTTTACGTACCGCTGCAGGGCTCTTAACGTAACAGCCCGATACATTGCCCCCGTGTCAATATATATGTAATTCAATCTTTCCGCAACAATTTTAGCGACAGTGCTTTTACCGGCTCCGGCCGGCCCGTCGATTGCTATACAAAAAGGCATCAACCTTTAACCGCCAGTTAACATAATATTTAGTGCAAGGAATTCGACAAAATAAACCGGTTTCCTGTTTTTTTAAGTAATTTTACAGCAAAAAACCTAACCAAGCGAACAAAGGGTTTTGAAAAATCCGGGAAAAGAAACATCAACACATTCCGTATTTTTAACTATAGTTTGCCCTTGAGCCAACAGTCCGGCAATTGCCATGGCCATGGCTATGCGGTGATCCCCGTGGCTTTCACAGACAGCTGCTTTCAGCGGACGGCCCCCCTGGATCGCCAGCCCGTCGGGCAGTTCCTCCACGGCTGCGTTTAATTTGCGCAGTTCCCCGGCCAGAACAGCTATCCTGTTGCTCTCTTTTACCTTTAACTCCGCTGCGTCTTTGACCAGGATTTCACCTTCGGCAACCGTTCCCAGTACCGCCAAAACGGGAACCTCATCAATAAGCCTGGGAATAAGTTCCCCGCCAATCGTTGCCCCTTTTAATTTTGAATATTTTACGCGAATGTCGGCTACAGGTTCGCAGCTGACCTCCCGCCTGTTAAATACCGTGATATCTGCGCCCATCTGCTCCATTACTTCCAGGATGCCGCAGCGGGTGGGGTTAACCCCCACATCTTTTATTGTGAGATCCGAACCTGGAACTGATGCGCCTGCAGCCAAAAAAAAGGCAGCCGAGGAAATATCCCCGGTGACAACCACACGTTGACCTTTAAGTTTTTGTTTTCCGCGGATCCTGATTGCTTTGCCGTCGACCGTCAATTCCGCTCCAAAAAGCTTTAACATGCGTTCCGTATGATCCCGGGACTGGAAAGGTTCCGTCACTTCAGTTTCCCCTGAAGCCAGCAGGCCCGCCAGTAATATAGCTGATTTTACCTGGGCGCTGGCCACGGGCAGGCTGTACTTAATGCCGGTGCAATTCCCTCCCTGTACAGCTAAAGGGGCAAGCTTTCCTTCATGACGCCCCCAGATCCGGGCCCCCATCAAACTTAGCGGGACGGTCACCCGGCTCATCGGCCTGCTGCGCAGCGACGCATCTCCTGTTAATACGCTAAAAAAGGGCAATCCGGAAAGAATACCCAGAAGCAAACGCATTGTTGTTCCCGAATTCGCCGCGTTAAGCACTTGCTCCGGTTCCCTTAGGGCCAAGGGTCCGTTCCCGTGAACAACCAGATCCCCCTTTTCGTTGGGTCCGTCAAATTCCACTCCTAAAAGACGGAAACAGCTCATTGTAGCCAGGCAATCCGCGCCTGTCAAAAAATTTTCAATATATGTTTCCCCCTCGGCCAGTGAACCCAGCATTACTGCCCGGTGAGAAATCGACTTATCCCCGGGGACGGAAATAGTTCCACGCAAACCAGCGGAGGATTTAATCCTGAATTCCATGAACTACCCCTTTACTACCTGCATTCCTTTTTTACGCAGTTCTTCGACCGCCAGATCCTGCTCATCCTCGGTAGTGAAAGCAATTCTGACGCTCCCGCCAACTCCTTCTCTTACTCTTAAAATTTCTATATCTGCAATATTTATTCCCGCGTTACCCAGTTGGACAAACAAATCGCCTATTACACCCGGCCGGTCGGGGACTGAGATCAATATCTGATAAAGCACCGGCAAATAACCTTTCGTTTTTGCCGGCACCTGCCGCCGGATTTCCCTGGCTTTCTCCAGAAGATCCAAAATCCGCGGGCCGTCTCCCGCCGCCACGGCGTTTTCCAATAATTCAAGCTGCTGCCTGAATACCCTGCACATATTCAGCAGCATATCGCTGTTGGAAATAAATATATCCCGCCACATGAGGGGATTGCTTTGGGCAATGTTCTTCAGGCACCATCTCTATTACCCTTGCCCCAACACCTTCCGCCATGGCTTTTACTCTGTCACAGGCAAACCGCGGCGTGCTTGGCAAAGGGGTTAAAATATAATAGGCATTCTCGAAAAGGTACGGATCCGCGCCCTTTACCCCCCACTGTTCCGATCCGGCCATGGGATGGCCGCCCACGAAATAAACCCCCGGCGGCATTAATTCCGAGGCGAAACGCACTATTTTAACCTTGGTGCTGCTTACATCCGTAACTACGGTTCCCTCGGACAGGCAGGGAAGCATTTCTTTCAGCAAACCGCCTATTGCCTCAACATGTGCGGCTAGAACAACCAGATCGGCGCCGTCAACAGCGTCCGCCAGGTTTTCCGCAGCCTCATGGATCGCCCCGCATTCAACAGCCAAACGCAGTTTTTCAGGATTCCTGCCGACACCAACTACAGTAGACGCAAGTGAGCGGCCAATCAGCGACAGGCCCAAAGACCCGCCGATCATTCCCACTCCGACGATAACTACTTTTTTAAACATTTATGGGCCCAACCCCTTTAAAAAGCACACTCTGCTTCTTTTTAACTTTTGGTTTTTTTTCGGCTTCCTCTTTAACCAGTTTGCCCTTTTCCGCTCCGCAGGAAGAACACTTACCCGGTTTACACCTTAGTTCAACAAGGTTGCCGCATTCCTGACATTTCCAAACTGCCATAGGATTCACCTCCCTGCTGCAGCTTCTTTAATATTTCTAACCGCCTGGGCGGGGTCAGGGCTGCCAAAAACCGCTGAACCGGCCACAACAATATTTGCGCCGGCCTCAACAACCTGGAATACGGTGCCAGGGCCGATTCCGCCGTCAACGCTTATTTCAGTGTTATAACCAAACGTCTCAATCATTTCTTTAACAGCTTTAATTTTCGGTATAACCTCAGGAATAAACACCTGCCCGCCAAAACCAGGGTTCACAGACATGATTACAATCAGGTCAACAAACGGCAGGACATAATCCAGGCATGAATGATGGGTAGCCGGATTTATTGCTACTCCGGCCTTCTTGCCGCGGTCCTTGATATATTTCAAAGTACGGTGAAGGTGCCTGTCGGCCTCGGCGTGAACTGTAATCAGGTCCGCGCCTGCTGCAATAAAGCTTTCTAAATGCCTGCCCGGTTCCTCAATCATCAGGTGAACGTCAATCGGCAATTTCCAGTAGGGGCGAAGGGCTTGTACAACCACCGGACCAATAGTTATATTCGGCACAAAGCAGCCGTCCATCACGTCAACATGCAGGTAATCGGCGCCGCTGTCTTCTATTTTCTTTACTTCCGCCATAAGATTGGCAAAATCGGAGGAAAGAATCGAAGGCGCTATTTTGATCATTTCAGGTATCTCCTTTCCCGCTCAACAACTTCATTTAACAGCCTCAGGTAATTATTATACCGCAGGCTGCTGATCCCTCCCTCTTCAAGAGCTTTTTTAATAGCGCAGCCAGGCTCCTGCATATGCAGACAACCGGTAAACTGGCATGTGTATATATATGGTTCGAATTCAGGGAACAGGCCGGCAAGTTCAACCCGATCCACCTCCGGAAGACCAAGTTTGGAAAAGCCGGGTGTATCTGCCACAAATCCTCCTTCGGGAAGAGACAGCAATTCGACATGCCGGGTAGTATGCCTGCCCGTGCCGGCTTTGCCGCTGATGGAGCCGATCTTAAGCATCAAGCCCGGTGAAACAGCATTTAAAAGGCTGCTCTTTCCTACTCCGGAAGGACCAGCCAGCACGGTTATACCATTTGAAAGGATTTTGCGCAGCTCATCTAATCCCGTTTTTTCCTTTGCGCTGGTCAAAAGCACACTGTATCCAATTTTTAGGTACGTTGCAGCGAGCTCTTGAATTTCTTCAGTCCCGAGGTCGATCTTATTAAAATTAATATATGCCCTTACACCTGCATCCTTTGCCTGTATGAGAAAACGATCAAGCAACAGCGGATTGGGGTAGGGGTCACGGGGCGCCAGGACGATAACCGCCTGCTCAACATTAACTACTCTTGGGCGTAAAAGAGTTGTCCTCCGGGGAAAAACGTTTTCAATAATTCCGGATCTTTCATTTTGAATTGTAAATTCTACGTTATCACCAACCAGCACACGCTGCTGCCCGATCCGGAAACGCCCCCGCAAGACACATTCCCATACCGCATTTCCCGCTCTTATATAGTAAAAGCCACCGTAAACCTTAACTACTACCCCTTGAGTGAGCACAAAAACCTCCTAAATATTATTAAAAAGCTAATCATAGGTCTTTTCTTTAACCAGCGAATTATCAATGTAGACCCTAATTACGCCGCGCCCGTAAAAACGGACCACTTTGACTACTTCATCGCCGGAAGCATGCGAGCTGACATAGACGTCTCTTGTACCCCTTATATCTTCAAGGCTTATCCTCACCTCGTGACTTTGTCCATCATCCGGAACCGGTATTTTTACTTTAACATCCATAGGAGAAGGGCCGGGACCCCTGCTTAAGACAACCTTGATGGCAGTATCTTCCGTCACATCGCTGCCTGCTTCAGGCTCCTGCGATAAAATCTGGCCGGAAAGATAATCTGCACTATCAAAACTTGCCCATTTAAATTTTTCATCCAGTTTCAGATTTTTCTTGTTTAGCTCCTCCCTGGCCTGTTCTATGGTCAGGCCAATAAGGCGGGGGACCTGCGTTTTAGCCAAATTTTTACCCAATGAAACATAAACCGTGATCAAGCTCCCGGCAGGTTTTTCTGCGCCGGCGGTTGGATCCTGCTGAAATACGCAGCCTTCTGTAACATCATCATTATATCCTTCTTTAACCGGTTCGCTTATTTTTAGTCCTGCCCGGGCAACCCGGACTTTGGCATCGAGAAGGGTCAATTTATACAAGTCGGGTACTTCCCGGAGATCTTTGCCCATGCTGACAGTAAGCTTGATCCGCCTTGGCGGCTTGACTTTGGGGTCATCCGGACCTATATCCTGAGCAATCACATAACCTTCAGCCACATTGTCATTATGCTCTTTAACAACCTGAACTCTAAGGCCCAGGTCTTTGAGGGTTTTTTCAGCTTCCTCCTGGCTTTTGTTAACAACATCCGGCACCTGGATTTCGGGAACATTAAAATAGAACTCATTAAAAGCATAGGCAGCCCCGGCTAAAATAAAAATTATCAACAGGCTGCCAATCAGCACACTCAAAGGGCGTATTTTTCGTTTTTTTATAACGGCAATATCAGGTTCCTCCTTTTCTTCCCCTTCAACTAAAGGTTCAAACAAACCCGTAGCTGTATTTTCAAAGGCGCCGTTCTCCGCCGGCTCACTTTTGTTTTTAGACAGCGCTTCCCGCAAATGCAAGGATAGTTCCCGCCCGCTTTGAAACCTTCTTGAGGGATCCTTGGCTATTACACGAAGAATCACTTCTTCCAGCTGTGGAGTTATCCGTCCATTTAACTTTGAAGGGGGCACAGGTTCGTCCTGAATGTGTTTCAATGCCACTGCAATAAGGTTGTCCCCCTGATAGGGAACGGAACCCGTTAACATTTCATAAAGCACAACGCCAAGTGAATAAAGATCCGACCTCGGATCAGCCAGTTGACCGCGCGCCTGTTCCGGCGACAGGTAATGCACCGAACCGATAAAGGAATTCGTATAAGTAACCGTGGTTCCTGTTACATCCCGTGCAATACCAAAGTCGCTTAATTTTGCCCATCCTTCCCTGGTTATCAAAATATTATGCGGCTTTACGTCCCGGTGAACTATATTATTTTCATGAGCATGTGTAAGCGCCTCACAAATTTGACACACTATATGGATTGCCCTTGCCGGGGCTAAAGGTCCTTCTTTGGCAATAATTGCCTTCAGATTATCCCCGTGAACATACTCCATGACCAGGTAATGTATATTTCCTTCCTGCCCGACATCGTAAAGACTGACAATATTGGGATGGCAAAGACTGGCAACCGCCCTCGCTTCATGTTGAAAACGCCTCACAAAGTCGTAATCGGTTGTATATTCGGGCCGCAGGATTTTAATCGTCACGGGTCGTCCAAGGCAAGTATCCAGGCCTTTGTATACAACAGCCGTTCCCCCGCTGCCAAGTTCCTCAATTATTTCATACCTGCCCCCAAGCGTCTTACCAATCATAGTATCCAACTCCATAAGCCTTCCAGGTTTAATTTATCCAATAAGTATATTACGCAAGACTAACGGGTTTTTTGTATTATTAAACTAGTCAACAGCCACTATAATAACTGAAATATTGTCAGCTCCTCCGGCATTTAAAGCGCATTGAACAAGCTCATTCACCGCCTGGTCAAGATCGGCGGCGTTTAAAACTACCTGCAGGATAGTTTCATCACTGACAAAACCGGATAAACCATCCGAGCATAAAAGTATCATATCCCCCGGCAAAAGCTGAAAATGATCAATATCAGTTTCCATATTCAGTTCTACGCCCAGCGCCCGTATCAGAACATGACGGTAAGGGTGTCTCCTTGCTTCCTCCTTGGTGAGAACCCCTTCGTTCTGCATCTCCTGGACCATCGAATGATCTTGAGTTAATTGAACAATGGTTCCGTGCCTGAACAGATAAATCCTGCTGTCGCCTACATGAGCCAGGTAAAGCATGTCGCCCCGCACTATAATACAGCTTAAGGTCGTGCCCATACCGTGGTAATCCTCACTCTTGAAGGAAGCAACGTAAACAGCCTTGTTTGCCCTTTTAACACCTTCCGCCAGAATCACGCCGGGATCCTGATTTTGGCCGAGACAGGAAATTAAAAAGCTTTCCAGTTCCTGCAGGATTATACGGCTGGCTACTTCTCCCGACTGTCTTCCGCCCATACCGTCAGCTACAGCAAAAAAACCTATTTCGGGACGGACACAAACGCTGTCCTCGTTTACGGTGCGTACGCTGCCAATGTCGCTGGCCTGGCTCCATTTCATAAACCCACCTCGTAATAATAATTGGTAACCTATTTACTTTTCTACTTTCTCCAGAAGTTTTACCAAAGGCATAATCAAATCCATAGGCAGAGGGAAAACAATCGTGCTGGCTTTATCTGTTGTAATTTCTCTGATCGTCTGAAGATAGCGAAGCTGCATGGCTGCCGGCGCCTGGGAAATTATTTGAGCTGCTTGGGCCAATTTTTCGGAAGCCTGGTACTCACCGTCGGCATGAATTATTTTCGCGCGGCGTTCACGTTCGGCTTCCGCCTGGGCCGCCATTGCTCTTTGCATGGTGGAAGGAAGTTCAAGATCCCGGATTTCAACCAGACTCACTTTAATCCCCCAGGACTCCGTTCCTTCGTCAATGGTTTTTTGCAGGCGCTGGTTTATTTCTTCTCTTTTGGCAAGTATCTCATCCAGTTGTGACTGTCCCATGATACTGCGCAGAGTAGTTTGAGACAGTTGTGAAGTGGCCCGGATATAGTCCAAAACATTTACCACGGATTGAACCGGGTTGACTACCTGGAAATAAATTATGGCATTTACCTTAATCGTCACGTTATCATTTGTGATGGCTTCCTGAGATGGGACATCCATTGTTATTACCCTTAAATCAACTTTTTGCATGCGTTCAATAAAGGGAATCAATAAGATCAATCCGGGACCCCTTGCTCCGACAACGCGGCCAAGGCGAAAAATCACCCCGCGTTCATATTCCTGCACAATTCTGATAGCTGATGAAAAAAGAACCAGAATAACAATGACCAGAACGGACGTTAGAAAAAAATTCACTCTTCTTACCTCCTTGATTTTAACTATTATTCTTTTTCATAACCGTTAATTTTAAGCCTTTTACCGAACTTATGACAACCTCTTCACCTTCGTCGACTGTTCCTTCTTCAGAAACGGCATTCCATAAACCGCCTGAGAAGAAAACGACCCCCGCCGGGTTCAGTGTTGAGCGCGCAACAGCCGTCTGCCCAATTATCCCTTCCGTCCCGGTAATTACATGCCGTTTTTGCCCCCTGATAACCGCCAGAAGCAATAAACCAACCAGGACCATGAAAAAAGCCGTCGTGACCACGATTAGCCAGGGCCTGATGACAAACTCCGGCCCGCTGCCTGTAAAAAGCAAAATGGAGCCCATCACAAACGATACAGCTCCGCCTGCGCCTATTACACCATGGCTGGTTACAAAGGCCTCGGCGGTAAAAAGTCCGAAAGCAAGAAGTAAAAGCATTATTCCAACCCAGTATGCGTCAAGAGTCCCAAGGCCGTAAAGGCCCAGAAGAAGGCCAAGAGCGCCTACCAAACCCGGGAATACAGCTCCCGGGTGGTAAATTTCCGCGATCAGGCCAATCATGCCCAAAGTAAAAAGAAGATAAGCAACTTCCGGATTGCTTATCGCCGTTAAAAATTTCTCACGAAGGTTCATCGTCACCGGAAACAAATCTGCATTGACCGTTGTCAGGTAGATTATTCTCCCGTCCCGAATGGTTAATTCTTTTCCCTCCAAATCTTGCAGCAGTTCGTCCATTGTGCGGGCACGCGCGTCAATAAGTTTAATTTTTAAAGCTTCCTGATCAGAATAGGATTTGCTTTCACGCACGGCAAGCTCCGCAGCCTGGACATTCCTGCCGCGCAGCTGGGCAAGCGAACGGACCCAGGCCGCGGCGTCCTCGGTGATTTTTTGGCCCGAGACTCCGGATTCCTCAGTTTGTCCGGAATTTGCGGAAACGGGATGGGCCGCGCCAATCCTGCTCCCGGGCGCCATAACAGCATAATGAGCGGCTATAGTAATAAAGGTCCCGGCAGAACCTGCCCAGCCTCCCTGAGGAGACACATAGACTATTACAGGTACGCCAGCGTTTAAAATATAATCAACAATCTGCTGTGTTGAAGCGTACAAACCGCCGGGCGTATTCAGTTTAATTATACAGGCAATGCCTTCACTTTCAGCAAGATTAATTCCCCGCTGAATATAACTGGCAGTCACCGGTACGATTGAACCTTCAACAGAAAGTACTACAACACGGATGCGATTAACACCTGCACAGGCGGTACTCGCCGGCAGCAACCAAAAAAGCAAAAGAGTCAAAAAAAGTAACGCTTTTGTCTTTTGTCTGATCATCCGAATCTCCCCCCAAACTTGAGATGTATTCTGACAATAATGACAATTTGAGGAAAATTACAGATACCAAAACTACAGGTAATTATACCATGAATTTAAAACCTGTACCAGATA
>LDZT01008491.1_pt1 | contig 15551 bp, 14 predicted proteins | sample 615521 | NCBI WGS metagenome assembly LDZT01 (sample SAMN03408292, study PRJNA278302) | terrestrial metagenome | isolation source: oil reservoir sample SB1 | place: USA: Alaska, North Slope, Schrader Bluff formation | collected 2011-09
AATAAATATATGAGGATGAAATGAAAAAAAAATGGATCTTATGGATGTTTATCCTGCCCTTAATATTTGGATGTGCGGAAAAAAAAGAGATGACACAAAAAACAAAAGTTTATCCTGATTCCTTATCCCTCTCCTGGAAACATGTGGAGAATCAGTACAAAGGGAAAATGATGCATCTGGGACTTTTAACCATTCACAATCACTCTCAGGTGCCATTGCCCCGGGATGGCTGGGCCTTATATTTCAACCGTTTTAGACGCCTGGTGGTGGATGATTTACCGGATGTGATCACAGGCCGTCACATAAACGGTGATTTCTATATGCTGGAACCCAAATCCTCCTTTGCCCCCATTCCTCCTGGCGGTAAAGTGGTTTTGCCCATCGTGGCAAGTCACTGGGTGGTAACATACACCGATCTGCCCTCCGGCAATTACTTTGTCTTTACATATCCTGACGGCCATGAGGAATACCTGCCGGTTGATATCAATTATGAACCTATCGATACTTCTAGGATCCAACGGACATCTTACGATAAACTTCCGGTTGAAAATCACCGGATCCGTTATCACCGGAACAATCGCCAAATTCTCCCGGATGTTGGTCCGATAGATCCTTATAAACCCCTGGTTACTCCCACCCCCCGTGAAATTCTCTGGCATGATTCCCTTGTCACCTTAACCAGCCCTGTCGCCGTGTTGGCAGATCAAGGATTGGAAAATGAAAAAGCCTATCTTGAAGCCGTACTGAATAAAGTACTGCGTCCCGCTGATCCCAGGGCAGAAGGGACCCATATCGTACTGAGCCTGACACCTGAAATCGCCGAACCGGAATCCTATATGCTTACCTGGACAGAAGATCATGAAATAAGAATATCCGGATCTGATGCCGCCGGCGTGTTTTACGGCATTCAGACTCTCCGTGGACTCTTTCCTCCCCAGGTGGAAAAAGAAGCCGTCTCTGAAATAACCCTTCAGGGTGTGATGATCTCGGACCAGCCCCGTTTTGGTTACAGGGGCATGCATGTAGATGTCTCACGGAGTTTCAGATCCCTTTCCGAAATGAAAAAATTCCTGGAAATTATGTCCTTTTATAAATTGAATACCCTCCACTTTCATCTGTCGGATGATGAAGGATGGCGTATTGAAATTCCCGGTTTGCCGGAACTGACGGAAATCGGTGCTTTCCGTGGACATACCTATGATGAAAAGGAACACCTGTATCCATCCCTGGGTAGTGGTCCCTTTGCCGATGATCCCACTTCAAACGGAAACGGCTTTTACAGCCGGGATGATTACATCGAACTGCTTCAATTTGCAAAAGATCACCATATTAAAATTATCCCCGAAATTGATCTGCCCGGGCACTCGCATGCAGCTGTACAGGCTATGATTATCCGTCATGAACGGTTGATGGCACAGGGAGATACCACAGCTGCCATGGAATACTATCTTCTGGACCCGAAAGATACAACCCGGGTTGAGTCAGTCCAGAAATGGAAAAATAATGTGGTCAATGTCTGTATGGAATCCACATACCGCTTTTGTGAAAAGGTTTTTGATGAACTGATTGCCATGTATGAGGAAGCCGGTGCGCCATTACAGACGATCCATATTGGCGGAGATGAAGTGCCCCATGGTTCCTGGAATGGATCCCCCAAGTGCCAAAATTTTCTTAAAGAACATCCGGAATATGAAAATGCCGATGATTTATCACGCTATTTTGTGATTCGACTTCATGAAATGCTTAAAGAAAAAGGAATCCAAACGGCCGGATGGGAGGAAATTGCCAGCAAAATTGAAGAGAATAAACGGGTACCGGATTTGAAGATGAAAGACAGAGAGCTTGTCTCCTATATCTGGAACAGCGTGTGGGGCTGGGGAGCAGAAGATCTGAGTTACCGACTGGCCAATGAAGGATTTCCGGTGGTATTGGCCAATGTGACCAATTTCTATTTGGATTTGGCATACAATAAAGATCCTGATGAGCGTGGACTCTACTGGGGCGCCTTTGTGGATACCCGGAGTGCCTGGGAATTTACACCTTACGATATCCGGAATTGTGCCGAAAAAAATCTCTATGGTGAAAAAATCGACCTGGCCCGCTATGAAAATTTTCAACCCCTGAGTCCGGAGGGAAAGGAAAATATTCTGGGCCTTCAGGGATGCCTCTGGGCGGAAAATCTGCGGGACATGGGTAAATTCGAATATATGGCTTTCCCAAAACTTCTGGGACTGGCGGAACGGGCCTGGGCTCGTATGCCTGAATGGGAGCTTGAGAAAGATGTGGAGGCCCGTCGCGAAGACTTTACCGTTTTTGTCCATAAAGTGGGTCATTATGAACTACCCCGCCTGGATGGCTGGAATGTGCAGTATCGAATCCCCCTTCCCGGATGGATTGTTGAAAAGGATACCCTGTATGCCAATACCCGGTTTCCAGGACTGATCCTTCGTTATACAATGGATGGTTCTGAACCCGATGCAAATTCCCCGGTCTATTCCAAGCCGGTTCCCGTGAAGGGTAAGGTGAAAATGGCAGCCTTTACATCCGACAACAGGCGCAGGAGCCGATAATCTTAAGGTAAAAAGGAGATTACATGATTCGCTGGATTGTCTGGCCCCTTTTTGTCTTAATTCTTTTTGGACTTCTTTATACCTGTTTTTATGGAGGATTCAACCAGGTGAATATTACCCGCTCCAATGTGGGTCCCTATACCCTTGCCTATCAGGTTCATCAGGGAGATTACCGGAAAATTCATGTCGTGATGGACCGCGTTTTTGATGCTTTGAATGAAAAGAAGGGCTTTTTTACAACCTTGGGATTCGGCCTATACTATGACAAACCGGGAGAGGTAGACACGGATAGCCTGAGGAGCATCGGTGGTGGTATTCTGCCTTCTGAAACCGATCCACAAACCCTGACCTGTGAATGTAAAATCGCTGAGTTCCCAAACACGAACGCCGTTGTTGCCGAATTTCCATACCGTGGAAAAGCATCTGTGATCTTCGGTGCGATGAAAGCCCATCCTGCAATTAACCAATATCTGAAAGATCATGATATCCCACACGCACCCATCCTGGAAATCTATGATGTTCCAGATAAAAAAATCCGGTATATTGTACCTGTCGGCCTGGATCCTCAACATCTAACTGTTTTTCTGGATTAAGAAACGGCATGGGAAAAAGTATGTTTAGCATGGCTTATGGCCAGTATGAATTTAATTTAAATATACGTTCAATACTTTCCTGATCAGGCGTAATAACGTAAATTCCTTTCTTATAAAATAGGACATCACATGAGAAAAAAAGATATTTCCCAGTTAGCCATTATCGGAGCACTGATCCTTCTGGTGATTCTTCTGCTGGTGACACGTGATACAGTCAATAAACAACCCCGGAACATAATTCTCATGATAGGGGACGGGATGGGAGTTGCACAGGTTACCACCGGTCGGATTTATCGTCACCCCATGCATCTGGAACGCTTTAATACTATGGGATTGATCACAACATATTCAACAAATCGTTTCACTACAGATTCTGCAGCTAGCGGGACAGCTTTAGCTACAGGTTATAAAACTGATAATGGGGTTATTTCCATGTCCCCACAAGGAGAGGTGTATCCCACCATCGCCGAACGGGCAAAAAAATTGGGAAAAAGTGCAGGTGTTGTGGCTACAACAGGGATTACCCATGCCACACCGGCTGTTTTTATTTCGCATGTAAAAAGTCGGCGTATGCAGGATGTGATCGCTGAACAAATTGCCGACGGTCCATGGGATGTCCTTTTTGGTGCCGGGTGGGGATATTTCGTTCCCCAAAGTGTAGAGGGGAGTTTGCGCACTGATGATAAAAGTCCTCTGGATATTCTGAAAAGTAAGATGCAGGTAGCCCTTACACCGGAAGAATTCAAAGCCCTGGAAGATAAACGGGCTGCTGCTATGCTGGAACGAACCAATTATTTTCCAAAAGCGTCTGATAATTTTGAAATTACCTTGGAAATGATGACCCGTAAGGCTTTGGATATCCTCTCCAACAATAATAAGGGTTTTTTTCTAATGGTGGAAGGTTCCCAGATAGACTGGGGCGGACACGATAACGATATGGAATATATCCGGGATGAAATCCTGGCCTTCGATGATGCCGTTGGCGCAGTCCTGGATTTTGCCAAGGAGGATAAAAATACGCTGGTGATTGTGACAGCCGATCACGAAACAGGAGGGATGACTCTATTAAGCGGCGATTTTGAAAAACATGAACTCGTGGGATATGATTTTGCCATCAAGGGACATTCAGGGGTCATGGTTCCCGTGTTTAGTTTTGGTCCTTCGGCTGCACTTTTCGGGGGTATGCAGGACAATACCGATATCGGGAAAAAAATGCTCCGGCTGTGGGATTGATTTTAGGCTGAGCTCATATCATATCTAAGTCCTGATCTATGCAATCCTTTTTAACTTTTGTGGAATGAATCCCAGAGTTGTTCTATATTCCCTGAAAATGGAGAAAATCATGAAGAAAATATTTTGGTTATCTTTATTATTAATGATCCTGGTTGCCTTTACCTCCTGCATTCCTGGAAACGGCTCCTATACACCCGACAGACCGGCCGGTTTTTTCTGGGGGATCTGGCATGGCTGGCTGGCTCCCTTATCCCTCATTATTCAATGGTTTGTCCCGAAAATTCAACTGTATGAGCCCATGAATACGGGATGGTGGTATGATTTCGGCTTTTACCTGGGCATTTTAGGTGGATTCGGCGGACTTAGTCTCAGCCGGCGGAAAAACCGGACTAATCGGATGTAATTATGGATTCAGAAGCACTGTCTCATATTCTGCGAGGACTCGGACTCCCGGAAGATTACGGAGAAAAAAGGGGATTACCTTTTTGTGAAGAAGCAAAAATTTTGGTAAAAATTGGAATTAATCCTTATGGAAAAACGATCTATTTGGAACCTGATACAGCAAAAGCATGGAAAAAAATGAAAAAAGCCGCCCTTAACGATGATATTGAGCTCCTTCCCTTGTCCGGATTTAGAAGTATACGCACGCAGGCAGCTATCATTCGCACGAAACTGGAAGCAGGACGTACTCTGGATGACATTATGACAGCCAATGCCCCTCCGGGTTATAGTCAGCACCATACCGGTCGTGCCCTGGATATTTGTACTCCCGGTTTTATCGTGCCTGATAAGGCTTTTGATCAAACACCTGCCTTTGAGTGGCTGACTATTCATGCCCAGGAATTTGGTTTTATCATGTCCTATCCTGAAAGAAACCCCGAAGGCTTTATCTACGAACCCTGGCATTGGTACTTTGTTCCGTCAGATAGAATTGTGCAGATTTTATGAAAGGTATGAGGGTACGATGGGGAGATGGGAAGATAAAATTAACTGCCGGTTTCAGGCCGGGAAGAATAGTCATTACCCTCCTGCTGGCATCCATGCTTTTTGCCGGTGATTCGTCATGGGTCTGGATAAATGGTGAATCACTAACCCGCTATGGACAAGCGGATGATGCAGCCATAACCGGGTATGCCCGAATTCCCGATTCTTTGGGACGAACCATCCGGCCGGAACTGGCACGCCTTGGAAGTCATTCCAGTGGTTTGATCATCGCCTTTCAAACAGCCTCACCGGAAATTTGTATCCGGTGGTCGGTCCTTCATGGAACACAAATGCCTCACATGGCCCTGACCGGTGTACAGGGATTGGATTTGTATGCTGTGGATCCTGCCAGGGAAAACTGGAACTATGTGGGAACAGCGAAATGGTGGGAGAGGGATACACTGAATCATGATGCAACACTACTGGAAAACTGGACCGGCGGCTTAAGACACTATGCCCTTTTTCTGCCCCTCTATGACGGCATTGATTCACTGCTTGTAGGTGTCCCGGTGGGACACGATCTGGAGAAAACCTCACTTTTTGATGAGCTGTCAAAACCTGTTATAATCTATGGAACATCTATTACCCAGGGAGGGTGTGCCAGTCGGCCGGGCATGGCTTATCCGGCTATTCTTTCCCGACGCCTACATCATGAAGTCCTGAATTTCGGATTTTCCGGGAACGGCAGGCTGGATCCTGAAATGGCGGATTATCTGGCAAGTCTGCCTGCTTCTCTCCTGGTTATCGATGCATTGCCCAATGTATCAGCTGACGATGTGGAACAAAAACTCATGGATTTTATCCGCTGTTTCCGCTCACGATCCACTGTGTCAATTCTGGTGATCCCCAATATTTCTTACGGACACGAAGATGATAACCGGGAAACAGGAGATGCCCTGGCTATCAAAAACAAGGCTTATCAGAAGGTTCGGAAGATGTGCAAAAAAACCGGCATCCGGGATGTGACCTTTATATCCTCCAAAAGAATCCGGTTTGATGACGATGAGGGTTCAGTGGACGGTGTACATTTGACGGATCTTGGAATGAAACGGCACGCGGATAATCTTTATCCGTTTATACGAAAAAAAATAAAATAAAAATCTTTTTCATTTCATGTACCTCGTGGTTTGATTTTAATTGGGGCGCCAGTAAATTTACCCTGGAAGTACTGGGAGTTTTATGAAGAAAATTGTGGTAAAATTCGGTGGATCCAACTTACGAACCGATGAAGACCCTGGCCGGATTTTAAAGATTGTGGAATCCTATCAACAACCGGTTGTCATTGTCGTCAGTGCCTTTTATGGAATGACCAATTACCTTCAGGAGTTGATATGGAAAGTTCGTTATGATCAGGATTCTGTAAAAGCCGGTGTGGAATTTATCCGTCGCCTGAAACAGGATACACTGCTGAAAAATATCCACCATGCTGCATCCCGGGAGCGCATTTTACAGAAAATCAATACATTGGTTCTGGAACTGGAACGTTTCCTGTTGGGAATCCACTATATCGGAGATATTCCCAGACAAACAGAGGAATTGATACTCAGTTACGGAGAACGGTTCAGCTCTCTGATGCTTACGGAAATCCTTAAAGAAAAAGGATTGGATTCCGTAGAAAAAAGACCTGAAGAGCTGGGACTTATCACCGTGGGAAATTCAGGAAATGACGGTGTGGATTATGCAGCTTGCCGTGTATCGGAAGAGATAACGTTTGATACCATCACGGTGGTCCCTGGTTTTTACGGGATTTCTCCTGAGGGAAAAGTGACCCTGTTGGGGCGGGGAGGAAGTGATTATTCCGCTGCTGCTATTGCCCGTTGCATTCAGGCGGATTTCCTGGATATCTGGAAAGATGTAAACGGTTTTATGAGTGGCGATCCAAAAATAGTCCAGTCGCCCCGGAACCTGGAACGGCTTACCTATACTGAAGCAGCAGAACTGGCGTACTTTGGTGCAAAAATTCTCCATCCCCGGACGGTGGAACCCCTGATTGAAACCGGCATTCCCATAAGAATTTTTGATATATCCACGTTTAATCAGCATCAGGAACCCTGCACAATCATCAGCAATGAAAGCCGGATACATGAGGATGTGATTAAAAGTGTCACCTTTTCTGATGACTTTGGGATTCTTCAGCTTGAAGGCCCGGGGGTAGGCATGAAGGCCGGTATTCTGGCCATCGTAACCCGGGCGCTGGATAAAGCCGGAATTAATATCAAATCAGTGATCACAGCCCAGACTTCCATTAACATCCTTATCTCACTCCGGGATCTGGATACTGCCCGGAAAGTAACCGGTGATGTTTTGCCGGGTGTCGTGAGACATCTGAATATTCTGGATAATCTGTCGCTAATTGCCGTTGTAGGACAGGGAATCCTGGAAACGCCCGGTGTGGCAGCCCGGATATTCGGGGCGGTGAGCCGAAAACATATCAATATCCGCATCATTTCCGTGGGTGCTTCTCCTGTGGCAGCCTACTTTATTGTTGATAAGTCGGTCCGGGATGAGGCCGTAAAAACAATCCACAAAGAGTTTTTTTCCTAAACTATCCGATCTTCTGAATTTTATGAACCACCTTCCGTACCCAGGCACGGGGAAAGATACGGGAAAATAATATCGTCAGTTTATTTTTAAATCCCGGCACAACAACAGCTTTGCCCTTCATAAATCCCTGATAAGCCTTTTGGGCAACTTCCTCGGCGTTTTGGGTCCCCATTTGGAAAATCAGGGAGGATTCCATACCGGACACTTTCCCGAACCGGGTCTTGGTGGGGCCAGGGGCCAGACAGGTCACAGTGATGCCATAAGATTTCAATTCTTCATGCAATGCCTCGGAAAAAGAAAGGACAAAAGCTTTGGTTGCATAATAAACGGCCATGTTAGGTCCCGGCACAAACGCAGCGATTGAGGCAACATTCAAAATCCCGCCGGATTTTTGAACGGTCATGGCCGGTGTGAGCATGGCTGTTAGATGTACAAGGTTGTTTACATTCAGGCTAATCATGTTCAGAATGCGGTTAATGTCTGATGTATGGAACCTTTCTAGAAGCCCATACCCCGCATTGTTGACAAGAACATCCACACTTATATGCTGATTTTCCAGTTGTTTTACCAGCATTGCCGGGGCATTTGGAAGGGATAAATCCATGGGAAACAGATGGATTTTCCGTTGGGGATGTTTTTCAAGAAGTTCAGTCCGGACCTCTGACAGTTTATCTTCAGACCGTGCCGTTAACACCAAATTATATTCATCACGGATGAATTCTCCGGCCAGCGCTTTGCCGATCCCATAAGAAGACCCTGTGATCAAAACAGTTTTATCCTTTTTTATGGGGTATCCTTTATGTTTTGGTGTAAGAGCCATTAAAAAATCCGGCGTTACGATTCAGGTATTTAGCTTCTATTTATTGGCACGACGCCATAGTGTGCCAAAGGATTGTTCCTTTTTGGCGTGATGCCCTTTTTGACGGATAAAAGGGTTTAACAGCATCAACCCGAGCAGCAATGCAAGAAAGAGGAATGTCAGAATGATGAGGGTTAATAGACCCATTGGAGCAGACTGGCACAAATCAGTGCGGCATAGGTTCCAAGGACGTATCCGGCGATTCCCAGCATTACACCCACTGAAGCCAGGGCCGGGTGAAAGGCGGAAGCCACAATGGGTGCGCTGGCTGCACCTCCAACATTCGCCTGGGATCCTACAGCCATAAAAAACAGGGGGGAACGGGTCAACTTCATGGTTCCCAAAAGAATAATGACGTGAAAAAAGATCCAGGTAAATCCCATGGCAAAAAGATAAGGATATTTAACCACTTCCCGAAGATCTGCATTGGCTCCGATGACGCCTATCAGCAGATAAAGCATCACGGTTCCCAGTTTGGAAGCTCCTACGCCTTCAAAACGTTTAATGGCTGTAAAGGAGAAAACCACACCTAATGTTGTAATGATGATAACTTTCCAGGTGGAATGGGAGATGATGTTTCCAATTTCAGGCAGGATATTTCCCGCCTGGTAAGCTACCCAGGCACACCCGAAGGATAATGCCAGCATAATCATATAATCAGTGGTTGTGGGGGTCCGGGCTACGGATTTTTGAAAATTGATAATTTTGTTTTTCAGTTCGGTGATGGCTGTATTATCTGCTCCAAGCCAACGGTCGATTTTATCGCTTTCTCCCGCAAGATATAAAAGAATACCTGTCCAGATATTGGCGACCAGCACATCCACCACAACCATCATGGCCAGCATGGTAGATGTGGCCTTGACGGATTGCCCGATGGCAATGAAATTGGCACCTCCGCCGATCCAGCTCCCGGCTAGGGCGGCCATGCCCTTCCAGATTTCAGGGGGCAACTGATCCTTGAAAATCCACAGACTGATGGGACCGCCGATGACAATCCCCAGGGTGCCCGCCAGAAACATGATTAAAGCCTTGGGACCCAGTTTGAGGATCCCCTTGATATCAACCGCCAGGGTTAATAGTAAAAGACTGGCCGGAAGAACAAAGGTTTTGATGGATTCGTAGATAGGGGCCGTCGTGGGAATGACTCTGACAGATGATAAAAAAGTAGGAAGAAAATAGGCAAATACAAGCGGGGGAACCACGTTAAACAGTTTCCGTCCCCAGCGTGTATGATCCTGAATAGAAAAAATAATGGCGGGAACAACAAGCAAAATTGCAAGTATCCCAAATGGATGGTTAATCAATACATGCTGCATGGAATATCCTTACTCTTTAGCTGTCCGTTTTCAAAACTGCCGGGGGGAATTTAACATCTCTCCGCCGGATAACCAAGAGGATGGAAATGTGTTTGAAATGGATGAAAAAAAGTCTACAATAAATCAGCAGAAATCATACAAAAAAACAAGTTAAGAAATGCGGGAGTAACCATGGATCTTCATCTTGAACACAAGAAAGCAATTGTTTTGGCCGGGACAAAAGGGATCGGTTATGCCATTGCAGAAACGTTGGTGGAAGAGGGGGCTTTTGTAGCCATCGGCAGCCGGGATTTGCAACATATTCATGCGGCAGAGAGGAAGCTTATGAAAAAGGGGGATATCATGGGCTTTCAGGTGGATGTCTCCACCGATTATACACCTTCTCTGGAATGGGTTTATAAACAATTAAAAGGTTTGGATATCCTGGTCGTTAACTGTGGTGGACCGGCGAAAGGGACTTTTGAACAGGTGGATGATAATGCCTGGCGTGATGGGTTGGATTCTACATTATTTTCTGCGATTCGTGGCATACGCTGGGCATCGGAAAAGATGAAACAAAATAAAAATGGGGGACGGATATTGGTGGTAACCAGCATGAGTGCCAAACAACCTATGCCGGATCTGGTTATTAGCAATGTGATCCGAAGCGGGCTGACTTCCATGACCAAAACACTCAGCCGTGAATTGGGTCCATATAAAATTGCCATCAATAATCTTCTACCCGGATTTGTTGAAACAGATCGCCTGAAGGCCCTTTCAGACAATCCCGAACAGCGAAAGGAATGGCTTGAACGTACAGCCCTGAAACGCTTTGCCGACCCGGCAGAATTAGGACGTGTCGGCGCTTTTCTTTGCTCCGATGCTGCCTCTTATATCACCGGCACCGATATTTTAGTGGATGGCGGGGCGGTTTGGGGGATATGAGGGGAAGAGGGGGTGACTGGGCGAAGAAGAGCACTTTTTTTCTTGGTGACCGGGAAGATGTGAAGAAAGAACTCCTCCCGCAGAGTTCGCTGAGACGCAGAAGGATGAGGGTATGAAGAATGAAGAATAATGAATGGTGAGTTAGGTGTCGTGAAAGATTAATCGATTTTTATAATCAGCGAATGATCATGAATTTACGCATCTTCTTGCCGGCGCGGGTATACTTTGACACTGCCCAGTAACCGTGCTTATGCCAGATCTTCAAAGTCTAAATTTTTTGATTACTGGCATCTCGATACAATGCGTTCAAATGAATGAGCAATGACCGCACTTCGATACGACTGCCTGATGTCAGTCTGCTCAGTGACTGATCTAGTAGATTATGAATGTAATCCATTCATTAAATTATTTGACATATCATATATATGTTTAACAATATTATCTTGCTTCATCTCGCATTTTGCTGTATCTTACCCCCGGGGTGTGGGGCGTCATCTAATCGAAATCATATATTTCTTCTCTCTTATAATCTCTTCTTCAGATCAGCAAAATCTCACTGCCAGATCTTTTGACTTTTGACTGCCAACAGAAAAAGTGACGCGTTCTCATTAAAAAATTCATCCACCTCCCAGGTCATGCCGTCCGATTCAAATGTGTACCGCTTTTTCTCGATCAAAGGCTTTTCACACAGATGATCCAGCATGTATTCGGCATCCTCAAAGGGGATGGGATATTCAAATTCCACCCGGGATGCCCCTTTGGTTGTGCTTTTAACCGTCAGGTAAGCCTTTTCTCCCACGATACGGATACGAACGACATGTTCCTTTTTCAGCGATAAATAGCCCTGCCGAAAAAATACACCATCATCTTTACCGCGCCACGTATCGCCCTTTACCAAAAATTTCCGCTCTATCTCAACACTCATGATTGGTCTTCTCCGGATTTGTCGTGTTTATCCAAAATCGATTTTAAAAAATAAATATAATTCATGTTTAAATGAGATCCCCAGCCCAGAGATTGAAGCGTATAGTATAAATGGTTGTCATCAGGATGTTCCAGGGCGATGGTCTCATAACGTGAACCATTCACCCGTATCTGTGAGTATTCTCCCATACATCCGTCAATGGTGTACCGATACCGCTCTTTTTCTACCGTAATATGTGCAATATGAGCATCCTTTTTCAGGGTGTTCAGAAAATGGTTCATAGATAGGGGAAAAGTTGCAGGCATTTCAACGGAAACAGATAATCCTTTCCACAGGATATCCGTTGTCTCTTTTGAGAGGGGAAAAACTTCTTTCAGAATGGGTATCCACTGTTCAAATCCATACTTGTTGATTTGAAGTAAACGTTTAATATCCAGAAAGTTATACCGGATTTTAATATTATCTTCACATGTCTTGGATACTAAATATATTTCAGTACTTTCCTGTACAGGCTCCGGTACATGAAAAGCCGGCGGTTTTTCCAGAGCAGACAGATCCTTGTCGAAAATCCGCCATTCCCACCGCCCCTTTTTTCTATCTGTTTTTTCGTTCATACATAATAAAAATGCAAAAAAAACCACACAAACACAACAGAGGAGTAAAAAGACACCGGAAATAAGCAGCTCGACATACAAAATGAAGAGGACCTCTATAAATATATGATAATTAATATAATCTTGACATCGGGATTTAGTTGTGCTATTTTACCCCCGGGGGGGGCCAACCGGAACTCTCCGTGTTTTGGGTTGTTAGAAAAAAAATAATATTTCAAACACCCTGTACCCACAACATTCTCCATTCTCCATTCTCAATTCTTCCCCCCTTTACTCTTTTTTCATATATTTGCCTTTCACGATTAAAGGATTAGCCCGGTATGCCAAAAAAAACAAAAATCATTTATATCTGTTCCAATTGCGGAGCTGAATTTCCCAAGTGGATGGGACAGTGTCCACAGTGCGGTGAATGGAATACGCTGGAAGAGAAGATCTCTGCTCCGGAATCCATGCTTCAAAAACGGACATCAAAAGCCGGAAAATCCACCTTTCATCTTATCAATACCGGAGAAGATGCAAGGCGTTTTGCCACGGGTATTCCGGAACTGGACAGAGTTCTGGGAGGCGGTTTTCTTGAGGGTAGTATTGTTTTACTGGGGGGAGATCCAGGTATCGGAAAATCCACTCTGGCCCTGCAGTTGCTGAATGAACTGGTGAAAAAACATCGTTTTCAGGCCGTGTATTTCAGCGGGGAAGAATCCATTCGTCAGTTGGCATTAAGAGCCCGGCGGCTGAATATCGATAATGACCGTTTTATGTTGAGCAATGATGTGGAATTAAATGCTATCCTTAACGGACTGGCCGAACAGAAACCCCGCTTTGTGATTTTTGATTCCATACAAACCTTGTACACACGGGATGCAGAAGCCCTGCCGGGATCCATCACTCAAATCAGGGAATGTGCTTCATCCCTTATGAGTTTTGGCAAACAATTCAATATAACCATTATTCTTATCGGTCATATTACCAAAAGCGGGGGGATTGCCGGACCTAAAATGCTGGAGCATCTGGTGGATACTGTTCTGTACATGGAGGGAGACCAGAATAATTTTTTCCGTATCCTCCGCTCTGTGAAAAATCGCTTTGGAAGTACCAATGAAGTGGGCATTTTTGAAATGAAAAGCAGCGGACTCGAATCTGTTGGAAACCCCAGTGATATTTTTCTTAGCGAACGGCGGGATGGTGCATCCGGCTCGGTGGTGGCGTGCGGACTTGAAAGCACCCGGCCATTGCTGGTTGAAGTTCAGGCTTTAACGGCAAAAGCCACTTTTGGAACACCCCAGCGGAATGCCAACGGGATTGATAACCGCCGGCTCTCCATGTTGCTCGCCGTGGCTGAACGACAACTGGGTCTCCCGGCCGGGATGCACGATGTGTTTGTGAATGTGGTGGGTGGACTCAAATTTCCCGAACCGGCCATGGATTTGCCGGTCCTTATAGCTATTGTCAGCAGCCTTAAGAATGTCACAGTCCCATATAAAGCGGTTTTTATGGGAGAAGTAGGTCTTACTGGCGAAATACGGAGTGTAAGTCATGTTGCCCGGCGGGTGACGGAAGCAGAACGGATGGGGTTTGAAGAAATTTATCTTCCCCGGGCATCCCAAAAGGCCCTGAAAGATGTGAACCCTTCCCTCCATCTGAGCTATGTCCGGGATATTCAATCCCTTACTGGTCGCCTTTTTGGATAAGAACGAGACACTGCAAAATAAAGGAAAATCCCCTCTTGAAATTTGAATTGCTCAAAACAAGTAACGCCTATGCTGCCAGAGCAGGTCTTATTCATACAGATCATGGACCAGTTGAAACACCGGTATTCATGCCTGTGGGGACCCGGGGAACGGTAAAAGCCCTGACCAATGAAGAGTTGATCAGTGCCTCAGCCCATATCATCCTGGGAAATACCTATCACCTGTATCTCAGCCCCGGTATGGATGTAATCCGTGAGGCAGGCGGACTCCACAAATTTATGAACTGGAACCGTCCAATCCTGACGGATTCCGGAGGATACCAGGTCTTTTCTCTGGCTCACATGCGTAAAATTGAAGGGGATGTGACGACTTTCAGATCCCATATCGATGGCAGTCTGCATACACTATCCCCGGAAAAATCCATGGAAATTCAGAGAATATTGGGAAGTGATATCGTTATGGTTTTTGATGAATGTACACCTTATCCCTGTGATTATGCCTATGCAAAGGAATCTCTGATACGGACACACCGGTGGGAGCGTCTTTCTAAAGAGGCCTTCGATGCCACCGATCCACTGTGGGAACACACTCAGGCGCTGTTTGCCATTGTGCAAGGCTCGGTATATGAGGACTTAAGGATGGAAAGTGCCGCTTATCTGACAGACCTGGATTTTGACGGTTATGCCATTGGCGGCCTGGCTGTCGGCGAACCCAAAGCCATAATGTATGAATTGACAGAAAAAATCTGTCAGCTGTTACCTACAGAAAAACCGCGTTACCTTATGGGTGTGGGAAAACCGGAGGATATTCTCCATTCCATTGCCCGGGGGGTGGATATGATGGATTGTGTGCTTCCTACAAGAAATGCCCGAAACGGCACACTCTATACCCGAAGGGGGAAAATCAATATCAAACGGGCTGAATTTAGCCGGGATTTCTCTCCCCTTGATCCGGAATGTCCTTGTCCTGCATGCCAAAACCATAATAAGGCTTATTTGCATCACCTCTACAAAGCCGGAGAAATAACAGGACTCCGGTTGAACTCCCTACATAATATCACTTTTTTTCTCCAACTAGTCCGGGAAGCCCGGCGGGCCATTCAAGAGGGGACATTTTCTGACTTTTATGAAAAATTTTGCCGGACATATCCCATGGAGGAAGACCACAGTGCGAAAAATGCCGCTGCACGGGAACGGAGGCAGAAGCCCTGACTCAACCGGGGGTTTCTAAAATGACAGGAATTGGTTAAATTAGCAGTGTAAACATAGACAGCCCATATAGAGATGTAACCGATGAAGAAA
>LDZT01005291.1_pt1 | contig 15518 bp, 13 predicted proteins | sample 615521 | NCBI WGS metagenome assembly LDZT01 (sample SAMN03408292, study PRJNA278302) | terrestrial metagenome | isolation source: oil reservoir sample SB1 | place: USA: Alaska, North Slope, Schrader Bluff formation | collected 2011-09
TCGGAGCATACGCCTCAAACAATTCCCTCGCTTATCCTCGGGTTCTCTCGTTCTTCGAATGAAGACTCAAAATCGCACTTGAGGCATTGCCCTCCCTTTGCTGATGAATTTTCATTTTACTGACGGCGCTGCATTAGTAAAACATGGGTATTTACTTATTAAATACTAGGACGCGGTCTTCCTCCCGGAAGGCAAATAAACTTTTCTCGCTATTGGAACCCTTCATGCTTTCAAGCATATATTCGATAACTTCCTCTTGAAAAAACTGGTCGTCATCAAGATTTACATCCGCATTTTCCGTAACCAAATTTTCACCAAGCAGCCCACGCGCCAACCTTACTATTAGAGCAATCTCTTCATGCGACAGTGTATCCAGATCACGCTGAACTTCTATTATATTTAACTGGTCGCAATCAAGGCGATTTATTTCAACTACTTTTGATTTTCTCCCTTCAAGAAGGTTAAAAACTTCTAAACTATCCACCGCCTGTTTCTTTATCCGATCAAAATATTCGGGTTCAAGGACAGTTGAGGAAATAAAAGAAAATTTTAAACAATGACCGACAGGATCAAAATTTATCGTGGCTATTTCTGGATAACGTACAAGAATGGAAATTAAAAGACCGTCGCTCCAATTCACGTTTTCTTTGCTGCCTGGCCGGACAGTCAACAAAAACAATCACCTTCTCCTTGCAAAATTGTTACTTGGAACTTTTTATCCGGGACATTTGATCATGTTCTGCCTTTGTGTAATAAATCCTGCTTAAAAAACACCTTTAAAAAAAGAAAAATTTATCTAATAAATCCATCAAAAAGAAAAAAATAAAAAAACGGCCCTTATTAAGGACCGCCACTTACTATTTTGCGTATTCCATAACCCTTATTTCCCGTAAGATGGTTACTTTAATCTGCCCCGGATATTCAACTTCATTCTCTATCTTTTTAGCAATCCCGCGAGCCAGGTGTACTGAGCCGAGATCGTCCACCTTTTCCGGTTTAACCATGATCCGGATTTCCCTTCCCGCCTGGATAGCATAGGACTTATCAACTCCCTCAAAAGAGTTGGCAATTTCCTCAAGCTTCTGCAGCCTCTTTAAATAGGCTTCAAGAGTTTCCCGCCTCGCTCCCGGCCTGGCGGCTGAAATTGCGTCCGCAGTCTGGATAAGCACAGCGATAATCGTCTTTGGTTCCTCGTCACCGTGATGAGCCGCAATAGCATGAACTATCTCGGGATGCTCCTGGTACTTTTTGGCCAGTTCCACGCCGATTGTTACATGAGGGCCTTCCACCATATGGTCCATTGCCTTACCTATATCGTGCAAAAGGCCTGCGCGTTTAGTCAGCTGAATATCCACCCCGAGCTCGGCAGCGATCAAACCGCCTAGGTGAGCGACTTCAACAGAGTGCTTGAGAACATTTTGGCCGTAGCTGGTCCTGTATTTAAGACGTCCGAGCAGGTTGACCATTTCCGGGTGCAGACCGTGCACCCCGGTCTGGAAAGAGGCCTGTTCGCCGGCTTCCCGGACCTGAACCTCAATTTCTTTTTGAGCCCTGTCCACCATCTCTTCAATCCTGGCAGGATGGATGCGGCCGTCCACGATCAATTTCTCCAGGGCAATCCTGGCCGCTTCCCTGCGAATAGGATCAAACCCGGATCGCTGAATAGCTAGCGAAATAATATCCCGAGCCCTTTTATCAGACTCTTCTTTGATTCTGTTCTCCATCTCGCGGATCATTACTACTTCTTCGTGCTGAATCTCTTTTTCCAGGTTGGAGAGCAACAGTTGCCTTGCCTCTTCGGATGTCATCCCGGAAACCCTTTCCAACTCAGCTATCTTCCGGTTCTGCATCTCTTTGAGCCTGTTTTTGACGTCCTCAATTTCCTGTTCCTTGCGGTTTAAAGCTTCTTCTTTGCGTTCAATGCCCTCAACTTTTCGATCTAGTGTTTCTTCTTTTTGAACCAGCCTTCTTTCCAGGCGCTGAAGTTCGGAACGCCGCTCCTTGTTCTCCTTTTCGACTTCGTTGCGAAGCTTTAATACTTCTTCCTTGGCCTCTAAAACAGATTCCCGCCTAGTAGCTTCAGCGAATAATACCGCTTCTTCTTTTATTTTTTTCGCTTCTGTTTCGGCAGAAATAATTTTGGCCTCTGCAAGGTATTTTCTGATCATGTACCCAATTGCAAAAGCAACTAAAACAACAGCAACCAATACCCCTATTATCTGGGGTTCCAAGCATTTCACCTCCCAAATCCTAGAAAATACGCGTTAAAAATTGCATAAAAAAAACCGAGACAACACTCGGCAGAAAAAGAATCAGCTACATAACACTTTCCTTCGTTATTTAAAAACTTACAAATAAAACCCCCAAACAGTAAAAGGGTAGTTGTTAAATATTAACTACCTTACCCACTGGTAGAAATTCCTGCTATGGCTTTATTTTAAAGGATAGTAATTACCTGTATCTGATCTAAAAGGACTTTAATATCTTTACTGATTCTATTTTCTCCCAGATTAGATTGTACTAGCTTTGCAGTTATTTGTCAAGAAAAACTAAAACTACTCCCCAGGCCCGGCCGAAGCCAGCCTGGCTTCACCCAGGTTAAAAGCCTGGCGCACTTTTTTTTCAATTTCTAAGGTCAGTTCCGGGTGTTCCTTAAGAAAGTCCTTTGCGTTTTCCCGCCCCTGTCCGAGGCGTTCTTCCCCGTATGAATACCATGCCCCGCTTTTGCTGATTATGTTCAGTTCGGCCGCCATGTCCACGATGATGCCTTCCTGGGATATTCCGTGCCCGTACATGATATCAAATTCAGCCTGCTTGAAAGGAGGGGCAATTTTATTCTTCACTACTTTAACCCTCGTGCGGTTGCCAATCATATCGGCGCCCTGTTTCAAGGTTTCCGTTTTACGTACATCAAGCCGGACCGAAGCATAAAACTTTAGCGCCCTGCCGCCGGGTGTCACTTCGGGGTTGCCGAAAGTAACGCCTACTTTCTCCCTGAGCTGGTTTATGAAAATAGCCGTTGCGCGGGACTTGCTGATTACGCCGGTCAGTTTCCGCAAAGCCTGAGACATAAGCCTGGCCTGCAGGCCTACAAACGGATCGCCCATTTCGCCTTCAATTTCCGCCCGCGGAACAAGAGCCGCCACCGAATCAACCACAACCACGTCGATGGCCCCGCTGCGGACCAGCGCTTCGCAGATCTCCAGCGCCTGCTCTCCCGTATCAGGCTGAGACAGGAAGAGGTTGTCAATATCTACACCCAGATTTTTTGCATAATAGGGATCCAGGGCATGTTCAGCATCTATAAAAGCGGCGATACCACCCATTTTTTGCGCCTGAGCGATGATATGCAGGGCCACGGTGGTCTTTCCGGAAGATTCAGGGCCGAAAATTTCCACCACACGCCCGCGGGGCACACCTCCTATACCAAGGGCTATATCAAGCGACAGGGCGCCCGTTGAAATAACCTCCACGTCAAACTTCCCCGCCACATCCCCCAGTTTCATGATCGAACCCTTGCCAAACTGGCGTTCAATCTGCACCAGGGCTCCCTCCAGGGCTTTATATTTATCGTTCAAACCAGTCTTCCTCCTCTATATCGAATCAACCACCTAAATGAAGTTTAATTAAGTTTAGGGCGGCATTTGATGCGCCCCACCTGACGCTAGTCCGGTTTCCCGGAAAACGGAACTGGTGGCAGGCAGTCCCGCAGTCAACCGCCAGGGCAATAAAAACCAGCCCTACAGGTTTATCCTGCGTCCCCCCACCAGGCCCGGCAATACCCGTAACTCCCACAGCCAAAGAACTTCCGGTTAAATCCCGTACTCCCTGGGCCATAGCCACGGCGGTTTCCCGGCTTACCGCGCCGTGTTGTTCAAGAGTCTTTCTGGGCACACCTAAAAGCCTTTCTTTGACCATGTTGTCATAAGCCACTACGCTTCCTAAAAAGTAACCGGAACTTCCGGGAATACTAGTCAGCCTTTTGGCAATCAGCCCGCCGGTGCAGGACTCCGCCGTAGATACTGAAAGGCCTTTGTCAAGCAGTAAAGCGCCAACCGTTTCTTCAATAATTTCTTCATCCTCGCCAAAGATAAAACCGGCCAATCTTTCTTTTACCCGCCCCGCAAGCTCTGAAACCATGTCTTCCGCGGCCTGCGGGCTCTCCGACCTTGCGGTTACCCGCACATGGACTTCACCTGGTTTAGCCAGGTAAGCCAGCCCGGGGTTGCCCTGCCCGCCCAGATCAGCCAGATTTTGCTGAACCATGGCTTCGGCAATGCCGGTAACCTTGATGATTTTGCTGCGCACAAGCATCCCCCGGATGTCTAAAGCTGCCAGAAAGGGCTCCACCGATTCTTCGAATATCGCTTTGAGTTCGCCCGGCGGCCCCGGCAGCAGGAATATATAACGCCTGTCTTTTTCGATAAGAACTCCGGGAGCGCTGCCGCGCGGATTCGGCAGTATCCTGGATCCCAACGGAAAAAAGGACTGCTTGTCCATAACTTCAGGAAGCCTGAGACTTCTGCTGCGGTAAAGGTCTTTTAACCAGGAAAGAGTGGTCTGATCCTGTACCATAGGCAGGCCCAGGACTCCTGCCGCGGTTTCCTTGGTTAGATCGTCCGTCGTTGAGCCCAGCCCGCCGGTCACAATAACCAGGTCCGAACGCGACACAGCCCGGGCGAGCGAATCAGCCAGCCGGTCCCAGTAATCACCTACGGTGGTATGCAGAGCAGCGTCTATGCCCATGGCCGCCAGACGCCGCCCCAGGTACTGGGCATGTGTATTTAATATCTCGCCGCGAAGCAGTTCCGTTCCGGTGAAAATCAATTCAGCCTGCAATTTAATCTTTTTCCTTAAATGGTAATTCTTTCACTTATTTTAAAACGAGAGTATAAAATATGTCAAGAACTATAAATTTTTTTAAGCAGGGGCCTGACCGGGGAAAACAGTGGAGAAGAGGCCAAAATCAACAGTATATTCTCTGCCCGGGCGCGGGTACTCCCGAAAGGATCTCGCGCAGCTTGTCACCGCTGATCCTCTCCTGCTCCAGAAGCACCTCAGCTATACGGTACAGGGCGGCCCGCAGGCTGATCAGGCAGCTTCTTACACGCGCCTCCTGGGCGCCGAGGATTTCTGAAAGAACGCGGTAATGAAGCCCGCCGGGCAAATGCTCGGAGCTGACTACGCCCAGCCTGGACATGCCGCTGTCGACTATCTTCTCAGCCAGGCGCATAGCCTGCTGGTAATCATTTACCGCGCCGGTGCTCTTGTTACCCAGGACCTGTTCCTCGGCCACCGCCCCGGCCAGCATGATTGCAATCTGGTCCTCCAGGTAATTCCTGGTGAACATATAGGTATCGTCCTCGGGGCTCTGGCGCATATAACCCAGCGCCTGGCCGCGCGGCGCCACAGTCAGCGTGGAAACCGAACCGGGTTTGACAATCTCGCTCATCAGTGCATGGCCGGTTTCGTGAATGGCCACCCTCTCCAGCTCGGCCCTCATAGGCCGGCGCTCGAGACGGTCCCCGAGCAGTACCTTGTCGACAGCTTCCTGGAAATGATGCTGCTCGATTACTTTGGAATTGCCCCTCATCGCCAGGATGGCCGCCTCATTGGCCAGGCTCTCCAGGTGAGCGCCGCTGAAGCCGAAGGTATCCCGCGCGAGCGCTTCCAAAGAAACATCCTCCGCAAGCGGTTTATTGCGTGTGTGCAGCTTGAGTATTTCCAGCCTTCCCTCTTTATCAGGAAGGTCAACCCTTACCTGCCGGTCAAACCTTCCCGGCCGCAGCAGGGCAGGGTCGAGCATATCTATCCTGTTGGTCGCGGCCATCACAAGCAGCCGTACATTTTCGTCAACCCTTAAGCCATCCATCTCAACTAGAAGCTGATTCAGGGTCTGGTCGTATTCAAGGTGGCTGGTGGTGCGGCCCCGCCGGCCCCCGAGTATTTCTATCTCATCAATAAAAATAAGCGCATTGCTTTTTCCCTGTTTTAAAGCCTTTTCCCTGGCCGATTGAAAAAGACGGCGCACTCTCTGGGCGCCCACACCCGCGTACATTTCTATAAATTCGCTGCCGCTCGCTGCGACAAAGACGGCATCCGTATAGCTTGCCGCTGCTTTGGCAAGCATCGTTTTCCCCGTTCCCGGCGGCCCGGTGAGCAGGACCCCTTTTAACGGGCGGATGCCCAGTTCTTGGATTGCGTTTATATTCCTGATAAAATCCAGAGCCTCGCTGAGTTCCTGTATGGCGGTAGCTTGTCCGCCCACATCTCCAAATGAAATCTGCTGGTTTGCAGACACCTGATGCTCGCTGAAATTTTTGTTCAGCAGGCCCCGCGTGGTGGCGAAATAATATGCCCCGGCGCCGACGGCAACAAAAAAAATAAGCGGTGTCACATCATACCCGACAACAACCAGGAAAATCAGGACAGCCAAAATCACACCGAGACAGATTTCCTTGAGCACGAAAGAAACCTTCCTTTCCGGCGAAATAACTCTAATAGCATTCTAGATTATAACATAAACAGGGAAAGGTTTGATCAGGAAATTAAAGCAAGGAGTGTTTAAAACTGCCACTGGAGAATCAGCTTAAACCGGAGTTTTTTCCGGCCCTCTTTTCAAGCAGGTTTTTCAGTTCCCCGGCTTAGCATGCTTTCCGTCTGAAATCCTTTCAGTTCGGTGTATGAATAAGTACTTCTATCCCTTTCAACAAGGAATATGGCAGGGTAAAGTTCCACATTGAAAGCATCCTCCATACCCCGGTCATTGTCGCCGTCGACATATACAAAAGAAACCTTTCCGCTGTATGCCGCCTGGACAGCTTCAATGACGGGCTTCTGCCTGTTGCATTCGCCGCAGGTCCTCAGGTAAAAGTACACAAGGATCGGTTTACCTTTGCTTAAGGCGGAACGAAAATCAGCCTTTGGGTCAGGCGCTGGGACCGTGTCTTCAACCTTTGTATTTCTAGCGCTTTCTTCACCTTTTTCTTCAACTCCGACGGAGCCTGGGCCCGTTGTTTTTCCTGCGGCGCCCGGCTGCGCTTCCGGAACACTGCCGGCGGCTGTCTTTTCGTTTACCGGCGAACCCGCCGTGGGGCCGTTTGTCAGCGTGCCAAAAGCTTTTTCTTTCCCAGGCACATTTTCATTTTGGGTCAACTGCGCCGGCTTGTGCAAAGACGCTGCAGTTGGCCCGGAAGAACCGGACCCGGCCCATATTAGGCATTTGTATAAGTGTGTATCTTTATATTGGTATTTAGGAATTATGAAATATTGAGAATAATGGAGATATCCATTGATAAATATTCAAATATTGAGATAGGGGACGGGGTTGTTGACATCAGCCCGCATTATAGCCGGCCCGGTTTTTTACTCCATGGTAATCTGCCCTGTTTTATTTTTTGTCCTGGGGATTACCTCGTATAAATAATTATTATCGTGCCTCATCTGCAGATAAATCCGGTCCTGATCAACAAACACACTTGCTGTTGCGCCTCTTTCCGCTGCCTGTTTATTTACGTAATCGACCATTTCCCGGTAGTTCCCCCGCATTATAGCCTCATAAACCGCAAACTGGCTGTAGTAAAAAGCATTTTTCAACTGAACGTCGCGTTTGTCCCGAAGGACGAGCTCATAGAGTCTGCCGCCCAATATATTCCGCACCCCCCTGTTAAGCTCCCCGTAGGTGTCTTTCAGGTTCTCAACCGGGGCAAGCAGAACAGAAATTTGCACCAGGGATCCATCCCGCTTTATTACAAATGTCTGGATATAACTCTGGCTTTTCAGGAAGTCCGCCAGGGGCTGTTCAATGCTGAACCTGTTAAACAGCCAGCGCGCGCCCCAAAAGACCAGCAGGCTGGCCACCAGGACCAACAGGATTATGGGTACCCGCAAACCCCGCCAGGGCATCCTCGATCCACCTTCTTTTTGTTAAACCAGTTTTCCCAGAATATCATATTCGAGACCCCTGGTTACCATAACTTTTACAAAATCTCCAGCCTTGGGCCCTGGGCTTCCGGCTGTAAAATAAACTTTTCCGTCAACTTCAGGGCTATCCGCTTCTGATCGGCCGAAGTAAAGATTGCTTGTCTTATCTTTCCCATCTACGAGCACAGTTATTTTACCGCCAACCAAAGACTGGTTGTATTGAAGGGATATCTGCTGCTGCAGGGCCATTGCCCGGTGGTAGCGTTCCTCCTTAATCTCTTCCGGAACCTGGCCGGCCATCAGTATGGCTAAAGTCCCCTCTTCCGGATAAAACTTGAAAACACCTGCCCGCTCAAAAGACATATCCTTCATGAAACCAATCAGTTCTTCAAAATTCCGCTCGCTTTCACCCGGGAAACCAACCATGAAGGTCGTTCTCAGCGCAAGTCCGGGGATGGCTGCCCGCAGTTTTAAAATCAGCTTTTTTACTTCTGAAACGCTTTGGCGGCGGTTCATCCTGAGCAGTATTTCATCGCTGGCGTGCTGTATAGGAATGTCAAGGTACCGGCAGACTTTTGGTTCGCCGGCAAGGACCTCAATAAGTTCCCTGGTAAAATGGTCTACTGAACAGTACATCAGGCGCAGCCAGAAAAGATCCGGAATGTTTGCGAGACGCCCGAGCAGTTCCGCCAGCCGGTATTTGCCGTACAAATCAATCCCGTAACTGGATGTATCCTGGGCAATCAAGATAATCTCTTTCACGCCCTGAGTAGCCAGCAGCCTTGCCTCTTCCTCGATGGATTCAATCGTCCGGCTCCTATAGTGCCCCCTGATTGCCGGTATAATGCAATATGCGCAGCGGTTGCTGCAGCCTTCGGCGATTTTCAGGTATGCCGTATGGGGAGGAGTAATTCTTAGACGGGGCAGGGAGGATGTAAGTTCATACTGCGGCCCGGTTATCTCACAAAACCTTTCTCCGTCCAGGGCGCGCTGGACAAGCCCGGCAACGTGCGGAACGGATCCTGTGCCAAAAAAACCGTCCACTTCGGGGAATTCCTCAAGAAGCAGCCGGCCGTATCGCTGCGGCATACAGCCGCAGACGAGCAGAACCCGGCAGGCGCCGGATTTTTTATAACGGGAAAGTTCAAGAATATTTTTGATCGACTCCTCTTGGGCCGGTTCAATGAAACTACAGGTATTTACGATCAGGACTTCGGCTTCTTCCTCACTGTTGGTTATCTCAAAGCCTGCCTCTTTCAAAAGTCCCAGCATTATCTCGCTATCCACCAGGTTTTTTGCACAACCCAGGCTGACCAATCCAACCAGGCAAGACATAAAGCGCTCCCCTTCCCTTTGGCCGAAAGGCGCCAAAACCTCCCTGCATTATTTTTGCACAGTAAATTCTTTTTCTATTACTTCGCCCTTCTTACCCAGAGGACCTATTACGCGGCCGTTTACCGTTACCTTAACTGCTCCGGCGTTGCCCAGCCTTATGTTTATCCGTTCGCTTGCCTGGAAGCTTTTGGTATCGCCGGCGGCAATAGTACCTGTGAACTTGATCACTCCGTCCGAGGTAATCCGCATCCAGCATTTGCCGCCTGTTACTTCCAAAACAACGTTAAGTCCCTTTTGATTTGCTGCGGCTGTTTCTTCCTGCCGGGTATCCTTTTTAAGGTTTTCAATTAAATTGGTATGCTTGACGGCTTCAGGGCCTAAACCGTTAAATTTTACAATATGGGTCCAAAACAAATACCCGGCTAAGGTTATTATTATAACAAAAGCTAAATAATAGGCGGTTTTTTTGAGAATTTTTACAGATTTGGGTTCTTTGGGCGGGAAAATAAAAGCTGCCGGTGTATGATCTTCCGGCAGGTTATTTATTTCAACCGGACCTTGTTTCTCAAATTCTGACAGAAGCTCCCTGTGATCCAAATCCAGAAGCCGCGCATAGCTTCTCAAGAACCCCCTAGTATAAACGCCTCCGGGAAGGGCGTCAAAAGAATCGTTTTCAATGGCCTTGATGTACCTTAAGTTAATCTTCGTTAATTGCGCGACATCTTCCAATGACAAACCCCGGGCTTCCCTGGTCTTTCGCAAGGTTTCCCCGATTTCCAATAGACCCACCCCTAACTGAAGGCCTGTGATATTATCGTATTCCTTAAGCACGGAACAGTCAAACTATTTTTACTGTCTATGAAACGTTTCCTGATATTGATCAAGGGTCATTAAAACAGCTCTGGGCTTATTTCCTCCCTCCGAACCGCCCACGATTCCCCTTCGTTCCATGATATCGATCAGGCGCGCCGCCCTTGTGTAACCTATGCGCAGGCGCCTTTGCAAAAGTGAGACTGAGCCGTGGCCGGCTTCTATCAAGAACTCTACTGCACGAGGTAAAAGCTCATCCTCAAATTCCTGGGAATTTCCCCTTGAGTTTGTTTCCCCGATCAGGCGGCCTTCGTAATTGGGGCAGGCTTGCTTTTTCAGAAAGGAGACCAGCGATTCCACTTCCTGGTCGGAGAGAAAGGCGCCCTGCAAACGGACGGGTTTTGCAGCCCCGACAGGGTAAAAGAGCATATCTCCCCTTCCCAGCAGCTTTTCAGCTCCTGCCATATCCAGAATCGTCCTGGAATCTATTTGCGAAGAAACCGCAAATGAGATGCGTGATGGAATATTGGCCTTGATCATACCGGTAATTACATCCACAGAAGGGCGCTGCGTCGCGACCACAAGGTGGATTCCCGCTGCCCTGGCCATCTGGGCGAGGCGGCAGATAGCGTCTTCCACATCTGCCGGGGCGATCATCATTAAATCAGCCAGTTCATCAATGATGACCACCAAAAAAGGTATTGTTTTCCTCTCTTCCTCCTGCCCGTCCCTGGATTCGAAGCTGTATGGAAGGTTATTATACCGGTTGATGTCCCTCACTCCGGCGGAGGCAAACAGCTCATACCTTCGTTCCATCTCTTTAACTGCCCAGCGCAGGGAAGTAGCAGCTTTGCGCGGTTCCGTAACAACCGGGGAAACGAGGTGGGGTATACCGTCGTATGTACTCAGTTCAACCATTTTGGGATCAATGATCAGGAACTTGACCTTGTCAGGCGGAGCTTTAAACAAAATGCTGGCAATTAAGATATTCAGGCAGACACTTTTCCCCGAACCCGTAGCCCCTGCAATTAGAAGATGGGGCATCTGGGCCAGGTCGGCAACGATGGGTTTGCCGGCAATATCCTTACCCAGGGCTACCGTCAGACAGGAAGCTGATTTTTGAAACTCATCGGTTTCCAGCAGCTCGCGCAATGAAACCATGGAAATCTCCCGGTTGGGCACTTCTATTCCAACAGCCGCCTTGCCTGGAATCGGGGCTTCGATGCGCACATCGGGAGCAGCCATACACAGTGCAATATCGTCGGAAAGGCTTACAATCCTGCTTACCTTGACACCTGCGGGCGGCTGTATTTCATAGCGGGTTATGGTCGGCCCCCTGGACACCTGGGTTACTCTCGCTTTCACACCAAAACTCTGCAGGGTCTCTTCCAGCGTGCGTATGCTTTCCGTGATATCCTTGCTTACCCGCCTGACTTTCGGACGAACCTGCCTGGCCAGAATACTTAAAGTGGGTAACTGGTAAGATATGTTCTCGGTTGTCGCAAGCGGTTCCAATTCACCAGGCAGAAAAACAGCCGGCAAATCCTCCTCCCCGTACTGGTCCCTGTTCTCTGTATGGAAAGTAATCACCGGCGCCCTAACGTCTTTAGCAAAGGCCGGCTTATTGCCTTTTTTCCCGCCCGCAATCTCCCCTTCGGCAAATTCTTCCGCTTCTATTCCGCTCTGATCAATGATCACCGGGGGAGAGGGCGGATCGTCAGGGATTTCAATTTCTTCTTCCGTGAAAAGAAAGTTCAAGAAAAACTGCTTAAAACGCGCATAGAGTATACTAAAACGGATGACGGATCTTTTAATAAGCATGTTGAGACTGACATTGGCGCTGAGCAGTATGCCGACTAGGGCAAGGGTAAACAAAACAACATAAGTTCCGGTAAGACCGAAAGAACGCTTTAAAACTAGGCTGCAAACAGCCCCCACAATCCCCCCGCCCTTTCCTTTCAGGCCCGCATCCAGGGCGTGCGAAGGCGGGATAATCAGGTGGATAACAGTTAAAATCACTATAAAAATTAAAAGCCCGCCATAAAAGCGAGGAATCACCTTCAGCTGGCTTTTCAAGAAAAGCAGGCGCAACCCAAAAAAAACCAGCAGCACAGGAAAAACATAGCGTCCCTCACCGGTTATGCCGCGTAAAATACGCTCGACCAACTTGCTGACCAGCCCTACGGAGGGATTTAACAGGCTGATTAAGCAAAGAATGGCCACGGTGAGAAAAACTATCCCCACTATTTCGTACTTCTGCTGCTCCTTCGCCTGCCTGGAAATTGCCATAAATAAACCAACCCCTAGCAGTTATATACTACATAAGATAACAGATTCCTGCATTATTACTATATTTTGCCAGTATGGATTCTATTACCTTATTTCAAACTGCGCGGGATTGTTTTAATTATTTATTTTCTGATTAAAGCAAACATGATTACGGCAGTCCCCAGCAGCAGGCGGTAGACGATAAAAATACCGAAACTGTGGCGGGCAAGGTAATCCAGCAGGAACTTGATTGATAAAAAGCCGACCACCGCGGAAACAAACACGCCTGTAAAAAACGATAAATTAAGGTCTCCGGGGGTAATTTTGAAAAAATGGGCGACCCCGGCGCCGAACACAATCGGGGTAGAAAGCAAAAAGGAGAAGCGGGCTGATTCACTTCTCTTAAGTCCCAGAAGAAGGCCTGCCGTCATTGTAATACCTGCCCTGGAAACACCGGGTATAATTGCCAGCGCCTGGGATACGCCAATCCAAAGGCCTCCTCCAAAGCCCATCTGTTCAAGGCCTTTTCTTTTTGAAGAGCAGGAATCAGCAATAAACAGAATAATTCCCATGGCGATAAGCATGCTCCCAATTAACAAAGGCTCCCGGAAAACAGTTTCCGCCTGTTCTTCAAGGAAGTATCCAAACAGGGCGCCGGGTACTGTGGCTACAACCAGGGTCCAAAAAAGGCGCCCCTGGCTTGTTGAAGGCCGGCTGAAACCTTCCTTAATTAGGAGAAGCCAGTCCTTCCAGTAAAATGCCACCAGGGCCACCAGCGTACCGACATGCAGGGCTACGTCAAAAGTCAGCCCAGGGTCATGCCAGCCAAAAAACCAGGGGACCAGGACCAGGTGAGCTGAACTGGAGATTGGCAGAAACTCCCCCAACCCCTGCACAACGCCTAAAATAACCGCTTCTAAAAACGACAACCGAACCACCCTTGCTTTACTTTATTTCTTATCGACCCAGGGCATTTAAAAAAAAACCAACGCTCTATCAATGATAACATAAAAAGTTAACAAATTACTTTTTTTTTGACAGCTGATTGAAGTCTATACAGTATACTAGAGACCGCCCCATTAAATATCCCTTAAATAAAAAACTGCCTGCAAAAAACTCAAGGTGTATTTTTGGATATATTTAAACATACTAAAAAAAACATTCCGACAGCAAGGAGAGAAACAGATGCCCGAAGAAAACCCCGGCAACGGCAAGAATGACTTTCCTTACCCGCCAGATTTTGAACCGGATCACGGCTGTGAGCCGTTTGATCCAAACGCCCCCGTACCGCAGGAGCCCCAACCAGATAAGCAGAACCAGTCAAGCATGCAAAACTTGAAGGAGTTGGGGACCAATACCTTGCCAGACGGCAAAAGCAATATCCACTGTTTGACCATAATCGGCCAGATTGAAGGGCACCTTGTTCTGCCCCCGCAAAATAAAACTACCAAGTACGAGCATATCATCCCCCAACTGGTTGCCCTTGAGGAAAGCAAGGATATCGAAGGTGTGCTTGTCGTCCTTAACACCGTAGGCGGCGACGTTGAAGCGGGGCTAGCAATATCCGAAATGGTTGCCGGACTTTCCAAGCCGACCGTAGCCATTGTCCTGGGTGGAGGACACAGCATCGGCGTTCCGATTGCAGTGGCGGCAAAGTATAGCTTTATTGCCCAGACCGCCAGCATGACCATACACCCGATCAGGTTGAACGGCCTGGTTATCGGTGTTCCGCAGACCTACGAATATCTGGACAAAATGCAGGACAGGGTAGTGCGCTTTGTGACTCAGCATTCTAAAATAAGTGAGGCAACCTTCAGGGAAATGATGTTCCGAACAGGCGAACTGGCCAGGGATATCGGAACCGTTTTAATCGGCCAGGAAGCGGTCGAATGCGGTTTGATCGATGAAGTGGGCAGCGTGGGACATGCGGTGGATAAGCTAAAAAGGTTGATCAGAGATAAAAAACAGTGGGAAGTGCAACCTGTATAATGATTATATACACACCTTTATATCTGGAACTTGTCCTGGAAGGACTGGAGGATATGAAAGAGCCAAAAATCCGCCAGATCGAACTGGACGGAGTGCCCCTGGTTATTGAGGATACCGGCCCCGGGCAGGGCAGGGTGGTCAAACTTTTAAGCACCAACCCAAGGGACTATCTGCGTGCCGATTTATGCCCAGGAACTGAGATCAAATTTACCCAGCAGTGGTCTAAACCTTGATTTTTGGTCTTTTACTATCTTTCAGCTAATCGTAAGCCCATAGCGACTCAGATAATTTATCGTGCCCCAATGTTCTCCAGCCCTCTCTACCTCTAAAATAGTTTGATAGTTTGGGGCTATTTCTGCTATAGATCAAATTTAGTTTCCGTAATCCTAAAATTAACAAAGAAAGTTGTTCCGGCCGGGCTGGTTTCTATATCTATTGCCGCATTATGCCTGGTGGCTATTTTGTAACATATGGAAAGGCCTAAGCCTGTGCCGTAATCCTTGGTAGTGAAAAAAGGCACGTACAGTTTATCCATATGCTCCGGAGGGATTCCCTTACCCTGGTCTTTTACTGCCAGGACAACGCCCTCCCCGTCGGTAAACGTTTTTATTGTAAGATATCCTCCCTGGTCCATGGCTTCAAGCCCGTTGTGAGTAAGGTTAAGAATTAATTGTTTGATATCATTCTCCTCTAAAAGCAGTTCGGGAACTTCTTTAAGCTCGAGATTAACATTTTTATCATCTTTAATTGCCTCTATTTCTATTAAAGGAATAAGAGATTTTATTATTTCATTAAGGTTGCCGGGTTTTGCATCGTAGGCTTTGCTCCTGGCCAGGGTAAGGTATTCAGTGATAATTGAGTTAGCCCTGTCGAGCTCTCCGATCATTAACTCGAAGCGGTCAAAATACTCTTTGAACTCTCTTTTCCCGCCAAGATATTGCAAATACCCCCTCACACTGGTCATTGGGTTTCTGATCTCATGTGCAATGCCGCCTGCCATCTGGCCGATGAGGTCTATCCGGTCCAGGCGGGCCATTTCTTTTTCCATTTTTACCCTTTTTGTTATGTCCTGAAACACAAGTATACTACCATATATGTTGCCTTCGCTGTCGTATATTGGAGCGGCGCTGTCGGCAAGGACTCTTTCCGTGCCGTCTCTGGCGATAAGCGCCGTATGGTTGGCCAGGCCGATT
>LDZT01000245.1_pt1 | contig 15486 bp, 25 predicted proteins | sample 615521 | NCBI WGS metagenome assembly LDZT01 (sample SAMN03408292, study PRJNA278302) | terrestrial metagenome | isolation source: oil reservoir sample SB1 | place: USA: Alaska, North Slope, Schrader Bluff formation | collected 2011-09
GTGGGGACAAATCGCCCTGACAAAAATTTCAGATTTCGCGTTTAAGGTTGTGGGGAGTGGTGTTTTGATGGGTGTGGAGTTTTAGCTCCACGTATTCCTACGTGAGGTATGGGTGTATCGCAAGCGATACGTGTTGTCATACAAAAAGCATAACGCCAGCACCGATACCTATAAGTTGATACAGAACACTATTATAGATATGGAGATCCCCCGTATTGAACCGCCGTGTAACAGCCGCGGGGATTCTAAGGGGCGTATGTCCCTTAATCCGGAAAGTCGCCGGGGGATGTTTCTCCGATTAGCAAATGGGACGATATTTGGAGCAATTGAAATTAAAGTTTAATGGTTTTGGTGGAAAAAGATGAACAAAGCCCAGACTGAACCGGAAACAGGAAATTCATCGGGAAAATCTTCTCCGATTGTGTCTCCTGTGGAGACTGTTACAAATTGTAACATCCTGTTATCTTCAACACTTATGGGGAAGCCTCTCCTTGATGGGTTTGTTGTTCCTGAAACCGTGATCACCGAAGAGGATTGTAAGATTGTATCGGTAACGGTATCGTTAAAGGAGACTACGGATATCCTGTATAATCCCGTTAGCAGGAGATTAACATTCAAGTATCACGATGAGGTGTAAAGAAATGTCGTTACGTACTTCAACAACCAGCCCGGAGATGAAACTCGAAGTTGAATTGAATAGAAGCGGTGTTGGGACTGTATCGATAGGGGGTGTCGTAATCCCGACAAAAACATTATCCATTAATGCAGAAGTAGGCAAGCTCCCGGTTGTATCTCTTGGAACCACTGGTCTTGCCGAACACCTAATAGTGTATCCCGGAGAGGTTTTCATCACGGACACCCAAACGGGTCATGGTGCATACCTCATAAGTGAACGAGGAAAGGTTCTCTTAGATGGTATGATTGATCTGTTTTACAACTGGGGGTATGTGGAATCCGAAAAAGATTATGTTACGTTTCATGAGGAATTTAAGGAGCTGTTTGAACCAAGAGGTGAGAAGAAATGACTGGTAGCCAGACATTCCGACATTGGGAACGACCAACAACCAACTACACAATAAAATCTCAGAGGGTGGGATACACGATCAAAAGCACTGAAGATCCCGAACCTTCCGTGTATGAACGGTATCAGAAGGTGTTCTGTAATAGTCGTTGTTGTTACCGTCATGAACCCGATCACATGAAGATGGAACCGTGTATCAACTGTCCCGCAGAACAGTTTGTTGAATACATGGAACGTCTGGATGAGGAATGAACAATGTGGATTGAACTGGTGAACCTGTATCGTCAACTGCATAGACGTATCCTTGCAAAAGACGAGTCGGAGAGATACACTCTCTTCCACATAATGATGGTGAAGAGTCTTGACGAGATCGAATGTCACTTGAACGCGAACCGTTACTTCTACAACGATCTCTCTGTATCCAACCGGAACCAACTTGGGACATGGAGGAAACTGGTTGATCCCGATTACCAGATCCATATCCGGTTGTATGCGGATGGTCGTGTCACCGGACATTATGAAGCGGCAACCCATCACGGAACCGACCATCTCCGTGGTGTGGGGTATCGTCCATTGAACGGGGATGAGATACGTGATCTCAAACGTATCTTTGATGAACTTGGGGTGTGAACAGAATGATTAATTGGTTAAAATCAATTTTATGTGTGGATTGTTCGGGAAAAGACAAGAAGATCGCGGAACTCGAACAAACCATAGATATATGTGAAGATGTGATTCGCGATCTGAAACAGGATTTACACGAATACGAATCCAAACCAGATATGAACGAACTCGTTACAATCCTGAAGACGAAGATAGAAGGATATGAAGAACAACTCAATTCGTATCACTATTTGTTCTGGAGCAAGAAACCAATAACCAAACCAGAATGTCTTGTTGCATGTAGAAACATCATGGGTTCAACCCCGTTCTACGCGTTTGCTGATAACAAGTATTCAACTGTATCAAAGAAAGAGATGGAAGTGTTTCTCGAATTGGATTTAACCGATCTCCGTAAATTCTATGTTACAGAAGATTTTGATTGTGACGATTTCTCGTTTCGTCTGAAAGGAAACATCACGACACAACACAACAGCGATATCGCGTTTTTCGTTGTATGGAGCGGGACACACGCATTTAACGCCTTTATCGACCACGATAAGAAGGTATGGTATATTGAACCCCAAACAGATCAGATACTCGACCCTATGGGCGAACTACACGACCAATACAAAGATATACGGGGTGTGATTGGATGAGCGAGATCAGAGTTAAACTCACAAGTCTTGTCAGGAACAGCGATGGGGATAGTGTAGAGATCGAGGTATCAGGTATTGCGGATTTCGAGTTGGGTGCAACCAACGTTGTATCGGTATTGGAAGATACCATATCCAAACTCACTGTCGCAAAAGATCCCGATGCAATCATCAAGGATCTCTCAGTTACCGAAGAACAGGTTGTTGAGGATGCTCCTCCGAAAATACCCGATAAATTTATTTGCGTATCCTGCGGTATGGAAGTAACAAAGATCCAGAAAGACGTATCAATGTTGTTTATGAATAAGATCATGTGTGATACCTGTATGAAGTCCCAACCAAAAGAGAGATGATCCATGGCAAAGAACTACCGGATACCCGCAAGAGATCACGATCCCGCTGAAAATACCGCGTTATCAAACCTATCGAGAAGATACAAATGTGATGATACGTGTCCGTATTACCTTGATTGTCCTATGATGATGGCTTCAAGACAGGGTGATGGGCAGTGTGCGGTTCGGAACTTCCCGATAACATGGCAACGGACATTCATCAACCTGTTCTCTCGCGGTGCCGAAGGATTGAAAAACGAGATCATGAACCAACTCTATACCATCAGAACACGGACACCCTCGATCTCCACTGATCCCGATACCGCAAAAGATTACATGAAACTGTTGTTATCTGTGTTCAAAGAGTTTCATGGTAAAGATGCGAACAAGAACCTACCCGATAAACTGGTTATCCAGATGCAGGAACCTGAGAAAACCGAAGTGGTTAACGCAGAATATCGGTTTAAAGAGTTGGATAAGAAGAAGGAGGGTAAAGATGGTAAGAGGAAGTAAACGAGATTCGATTGTAACAGTTGATATCAAGAAACTCACATCGGCTATGGGACGGAAAGAGTTTATCATGTTCCTCAATAAAGAGAGGATGACACACAAACAACGTATCCTTGCCAACTGTTACCGATGCATGAATTTCTATGAAGATGGTAGAGTTGATTGTCAGGTAAAAGATTGTGTGTGTTATGAGGTGATGCCGTATCGGGAAGAGAACATAGATAAACGGAGAGTGAGACGTGCACCCTCCCCGTAAACTCAAAGATATGCCTCTCGGAGAACAATCTACCGTTAGGAAATATTTTGCGTTTTGTGTGTATGGGATGCCTTACCTTTGCACAAGATGTGGTCGTAGGAAAAACCAACTCCTTGCTGTGTATGTCAACCCGGATGTTGTTTCGGTTGAACGTCACAATATCACGGTAGTGTGCCGTGAATGTTTCTCGAAGATGCCGGGACACGAAGGGTATCGTGGTGGCGCACCGAGAACTCCTGTTGATGAAGAAACCAAACAGAAGATCCGTGATGGGTGTAGGCAAGGAAAATCCGTTAAGAAACTCATGGAAGAGTTTAATCTTGGTCGGAGAGTTATCACAGAGCCATGAAAGAGATTGGTGAGAAAGAGATCGAGGTTAAAGTGCTTGATATTGATGAAGATACTGCGAAACTCCTGACAATCAATCTCAATACCTTACACGGAACACACGATTTGGAGAAACAGGGTGCGATACTCAATTCTCTTGAAACTTCGATTGGTCGGGACAACCTGTTAGAACAACTCGCATTATCCGAATCTGAAGCGCGAAAATCCCTTAAACAGTTTGAGGAATCCGAACACGAACGGTTGGGTTCATCTGAACCTGATGGTGACGAGGATACCGAACCCGATCTCCGTGTTGATCTCGGTGATATCTGGAAGATAGGCGATCATTACCTCTGTTGTCTCGACTCTTCCAACAAAGATGATATGGAACGGTTATATTCTCTTGTAAAGAAATGTTCGTTAATGGTAACTGATCCCCCGTATGGCGTGGATAACCAGAACCGATCAGAACGACTGAACAAGATATATGGTGGTGACCTCCACCTTCAATACAGGAGTTTGTCGGGATAGCCACTGCACTTACCACAAGCGGATACACCCCAAGACACCAACTTGCATGGAAAAAGAACAATTTCGTGTTATCCAAACTCGATTACAAATACCAACACGAATCCATCATTTATGGGTGGGGCGAATCTCATTCGTGGTATGGCGATGATAGCGAAACCAGTGTTCATGAGATTAAAAGTGTCGGTTCAAACAAACACCACCCAACAGAGAAACCCGTTGATGCGTATATCAGATTAATAACCAATAGTTCGGCAAGAGGCGAACAAGTGATTGATCCGTTTTGCGGGAGTGGAACTATCTTCTTCGCATGTCATCAAAGTGATCGTATTGCAATAGGTATCGAGATCAACCCGATCTATGCTTCAAGTATCTTATCGAGATTCGAGAAGTTCACTGGGTTGGTAGGAGTGAAGCTGTAATGGCAGACATAGAGTTCAGAGTATCCCTACATCCAAACCAGAGAACAATATTTGATTCCAATTCAAGGTATAAAGTTATTGCTGCTGGACGGCGTTTTGGTAAAACGTGGTTATCAGCATACGAGATCCTTCTTAAACACGCGTTTCAGGTTCCGGATGGAGTAACATGGATTGTATCGCCGCGATACTCCCAGACAATGTTGATGTGGAAACGGGTGAAAGGCATCCTTCCAAGAGAACTCATTGCGGAAACAAAGGAAGGAGAACGATACATCAAACTACATAACGGTCATTACATCTACGCGAAATCCGGTGACGATCCCGATGCACTTCGTGGTGAGGGGTTGGATTTTGTTGTTATTGATGAAGCCGCGATGATCAAACCCGATGTGTGGTTTGAAGCACTTGCTCCTGCACTCATGGATCGGAGAGGTGGTGCAATGCTTATCTCAACTCCAAAAGGGTTGAACCATTTCTACGATTTGTATCAGCGCGGTGAAAGTGAAGATTATCCTGAATGGGAATCGTTTCATTACACTTCGTTTGATAACCCTTACCTTTCAGAAACCGAGATTAAAGAGTTAGCCAAAGATTTACCGCCACAGGTGTATCGACAGGAAATCATGGCTGAGTTCCTTGAAGGTGTGGGTGAGGTGTTTGGTGAGATCAACTGGATTGAACCAACCCCGTTATCCGAGATCCCCCCGCTTGATCCTCATTCGTTTTATATCGCGGGACTCGATCTTGCTTCAGTGGAAGATTATACCGTCCACACAATAATGAGATATACCGATACCGGGGGTAAGATTGTCCTTGAAGAGTTGTTCCGTGACAGGTTCAGTGGGGTATGGGAATCACAGTTACAACGTATTGCCCGTAACCAGATGATGTTTGGTAACCCACAATGTTACACCGATGTTACAGGGTTGGGACAACCTATCGTCCAGAGATTGAGGAACGAAGGTATCTTTGCAACACCTGTTAGTATTAATGCAACATCAAAATCAGAGATAATTAATAATCTGAGTTTCATTATTGAAGCGGGAGTCCTGAAACTCATCCGGACAAAGGAAGCGGTTGATGAGTTCACCAAATACTCATACTCTCTAACAAACACCGGATTCGTGAAATACTCTGCTCCTAAAGGGTATCACGATGATATTGTTATGGCGGTTGCACTTGCCGCATGGGGTATCCGAATCTCTGTTCCAACAATTGGCGCAATTGGTAGAATTACTGAGGTTGCAAAAGAAACCTTTTATGACGAGGAACGTATAGTAGATTATGACGAGTTACGGGTTGATCAAAGTTATTGGGATGAGTGAGTTATGACGTTACTTGATAAAATAAGAACGCGATTGTTCCCGCAACCTGAACCCAAACCCCTTCTTAGCGATATGCTTGATCTCCAACGCATAATCAAATCGAATAACGCGATCAATAACCCTTGGGATTCAATTACCCCTGTTCCAATCGAGAACCGGCATTATGTTGATGTCACCAAAGATACCGAAGCGTTGAGACGGGCAATCCATACCATCTCAGCATACTATAACACACTCGGTGTTTACAGGGAAGATTTCAATAAAGAAGATTCTGATCGGTTATCTCGTAACGCACATTACGCAATGTGTGAAAAAGCGATGTTGGATTATATCTCTACGGTGGAGTTCGAGGTTCGGGATGATAAGGGTAAAGGACAACTCGTTAAGAAACCAATGGAGTTTCTTGATGCACCAAACCCACAATCAGATTTTCAGGATCTTCTGAAACCTGCTGTTCGTGACACTATCCGATACGATGCGGGGGTGTGGGTTAAATCGTTCAACCGTGCAGGATACCTTACAGAGATCAAATCGTATCTCGGAACTGAGTTCTGGAAAGAGATGGATCGAGCAAAGATGCACGGGGGGTTGCCGGGACAGATGACTGATTGGCAATCGTTCTGGTCTCACGGTTACACGAAACGATACTGGCAACGTGCAAGGATCGGGTTGTTCGTCCCCTACCATCCAGAAGAGATCACGTATTTCATGATGTATCCGCGTAGTGATGGAATTTATGGGACAGATTTCCTGAAGACTCTAAGGTTCCAGATCCAATATCTCATTGATTCTACACGTGCCGCAGGGAAGACGTTTGATAATGGGATTGTTCCATCACTTGTATGGAGTCATCCAGATGTGTTTTCAAGAGAGCAACTCATCCAGAAGATGAACGAGATTGAAGCTTCCAATAAAGGTTCATACAATTTCGGTGGTGTGTTACACACTGTTGCTTCCGAAGAAGTCAAAACCATCTCTTCAACACTTGTTGATATGCAATGGTTAGAGGGACAGAAATATGTTGCCGCTTTAATTTGGGGTATGTGGGGGTTCTCTTCATCGGAATTCATCGATTCTGATACAAACAGAGCAAACGCGTATGTTGCAAGGAACATCACAAAATCGAGGATGCTCCGACCAATTCTGAAATATGTTGAACGCAAGATCAACAGAGAAGTGTTACCCTACATGAAAGGGTATAAGAAAGATTGGAGTTTCCAGTTTGTTTCCGATACAGATCTTTCAGAAGAATTACAGATGGCTCAGATTAATGCAACAAAAGCGGGAACAGTATCCCAATACGTGAATATGGGGTTGAAACCTTCTCTTGCAATGAAACTCGCACGTGTAGGTGATGATCTAACTACCGCAGAACAAGAACACCTTGATGGTCTCGATGTTCAGGACGAGTTTGACGAATCCGGGATGCCCCTCAAAACTGACGGGAGTCCAAACGATACTGATTCACACAAGTATATGCCTGTTGACTTGAATCAGGGGAGATATAATAGATCAGACGGTTCGAGTTCAGCCAACCCAGATTATTCTGATACTCCAGATGAAACAGATAGGGATAGGTATGAAACCCGCGATCTCAAGAAGGGGAAGAAAGTGTATATCCGTGATCCAAACACCGCTCCAAAAGGAGCTAATGTTCAGAGAGGTGATCGGGGAGGTTATTATTACATCAAAGACGAAAATCGGGATCGTAAACGGAAAGAACAACCTGAACGAAAACGGGGTAGGAAACGTGATGATGAAAAAAATGGTGGGGGGAGAGGTTCTGGAATGAATGATGATATTTCAGGTGTTCCAACCTCTCCCGGAGACGGGAATGCAAACGAAGAGAAAGACAAGAAGTTCCACCTATCTGGCGAAGGGGTAAGTATTGTTGTTTTTGATAAACATGGTAAAGTTGTTGCTTATGCCATCAATACAAATGAAACCGAGAAAGTGGTTGAGTTGTTGGTGGAGAACACGAAAACCCATGATTATATGGGATACCTTGAATCTGCGGTTAAAGTCGCGGAACAGAAAGGTTTGAAATTGGAGGTGAACTAAATGGGAGCAGGATATACAAAAATCATTGATGAAGATGATCACGGTGTCAACGTAACAAACAACGAACTTTCGGTTAATACAAAACCGTATGGTGCAAAGGTTGGTGGTGGAGAGATTACGGGGGCTTCCCGATGGACTAAATCCGGGTATTGCAATATTGGTGCGGCAACTGGAGATCTATGGGCTAAGGCAACAACCTATGTGTTTCCAACTGTTGCAACGAGGATGGAAGTTGTCTCGTCTTCTGCTAATGATACTGTTGCCGGAACAGGGATTCAAAAAGTAGAGATTGGATACCTTGATTCCGATGGGGTTTCTCAGACAATGGAAATTGAGATGGATGGAACAACCGCTGTCGATTGTGGTGAAGAAGATACAATGCTTGCAGTAAATTGGTTCCGCGCATCTCAGATTGGGAGTGGGGGTGTAGCCGAAGGAAATATCGATATTAGAACATATGGTGGTGCAGGAACAGATTATTCACGAATTGCTACTGGAGCAACTAGAGCGATCAACGCGGCGTTCATGGTTCCCGCCGATCACAAACTCGTCATTACGGACTTCAAGTTCTCGATTGGAGGTAGTGCAACCAATAAAGATAAGTCGGGGGTATATCGGTTACTCTCAAACTTCGATGATGTGTCGGGAACGATCAAGACAGCGTTCTTCCAACATCACGGGGGGTTCTTGAAAGACAGTTCGGAATCCGTTGTGTTTGGGATGCCCCCGTGTTTCCCCGCATTATCTCAGGTGCGGGTTGAGGTCACATCTCATGCGGCAGATACTATTGCTATGGTGAACATGAGAGGATACTTGGAGGAGGTCTGATGTTACAGGGTAAATCTACACCAAAAGAAATAAGTGTATCTGCTCGCATAACGCGATCAGATGGTACAGTTGAGGATCTCGGAGTTATTGCATCAACTCGCAACAATTCCGTTAAAGCGTTCCTACATAAAGTGGGAAAGAAATTAGGAGTGATCTAAAATGGTCGATGTAGTTAAAGTAGTTGAAGATGGATTGACAATGATAACCAACCGGATCAAAGGAACCGGAACCGAACCAAACTATGTGCATTGGGGAACCGGAACCGAAGCTGATCTCCCATGTGCGATAACGAACACTAATCTCCATACAGCCGGGGATGAAAGCAGGGTTGCCGGGACATCTTCAGTTGAAGAGTCGGGTGACGGAACCGCAGGAACAAAGGATATCTATCAGGTTATCGGAGAACTCACTTGTTCTGCCACCGCCCCAAAAGCGATTACTGAGATGGGGTTGTTTGACGATTTAACAGGAACAACCGGGAACCTGTTCCTCCGTGCAACATTTGATGCAATCAACCTGAATCAGGGAGATAAGATCGAGTTTACTGTTCGGACAAAGTTCGCTGACGGATCATAATCGGGAGGGTTAAAATATGGCTCGATTGAACGCGGCAAACTTCGCGGAATCAACTCTGTCTGCACAAGTGCTGGATAACGCTTTGGAGTTTCCCGTTCAAACGGGGCACGGGGTTCGATTCCCAACTCCTCCTTTTCGAGTAGTCATCTACACTGGTGCAAACAAAGAGATTGTTGAGATAACATCTGTATCGACAGATTCACTTATCTGCGACAACATCAACAAACGTGCGCTTGAAGGAACATCTGCGATCCAACACGAATCCGGTAGCGTAATTGAAAATGCGTTTACCGCGGGGGCGCATGAAGAACTATCGGATAAAGTTCATAACCTCGTTGATACCACGAACCACCCTGTATCCGGATTGACAACCGGACATTTCCTGAAGGCGACTGGCGCAACATCATATGGATTTGCGGCACATGGGTTGTCATATACCGACGTTGGTGCGGCGGCAACAAGCCATGCTCATGGCGATATCACGAACGATGGCAAGATCGGAACAACACAGGATCTGGTAATCGTTACGGGGGCATCGGGGGCATTGACGGCGAAAACCGCAGGCACATCAGATCAGTTTCTGCGTGGCGATGGATCGTGGGCGACTCCGGCGAGCGGAGAATCAGACTGGGGGGCAATATAAATGACAACGGCAAAAGTAATTGGACGAGGAACATTAACAGGTACGCTTGCAAATATCGATGACGCAGCGGTTCCGGAATCAACGATTCGGTATGTGAAGGCGCTTACGCTCTGTAATACGAGCACCGGAACAATAGATGTAACGATCACGTTTGATGGCATTAATGTGATATACGAATATCCTCTGCCCGGAACGGATAACGGCGAGAACACGATCACTATTCCGTTCATGGATCAGGTGATGGGGGCAGCTGAACGGATACAGGGAAAGGCATCTACAACGGGAGTTGTCGATTTCTATATTTCCGGCAAGGAGATCTCAACGGCATGACAACCCTGAAATCACTTCTATTGGGCAACCACAAACTCGGTAAACCATCAATTAGAATTTTTAATAGTTGGACTGCGAAAAACAACCTTAACACTGCGCGTTACGGTCTTTCCGGTTGTGGTACAACATCGTCTGCATTGAGTTTCGGCGGATATAAGTTACAGAACAGTGGGATGGAACATCATGGACTGCGAAAAACAACCTTAACACTGCGCGGCACGGTCTTTCCGGTTGTGGTACAACATCGTCTGCATTGAGTTTCGGCGGACATACGGGATCTTATAGCGCAGTTACAGAACAGTGGGATGGAACATCATGGACTGCGAAAAACAACCTTCGAATTGCAGATATCGGATTGTTATGATACAATGATCCATGCGTTTGATCGTGTGCATATTTTCCGCACTGAGCCTGAAATGCGGGGCGGCATCCTCAACCCGGTATCGTATCCGACACCGGACAGCAAATACTGGCAGGCGGTCAGGGAACTAACCGTCATGTCCGAAAATCTCGCAGAAAACGAGTTCGCACTGCGAGAAGCCAACATCAATCTCGCACTTTTGAAACTTGATCTGGACGAGATCGGGACGGAAACCAAACGAGATAATCTGCTGCGCGACCAAAAACAGGTCGAAATAGACAGGGCAGAGTTCAACCGGGCACAGATCAAACGCGAGATTAACCGTAGGCGTGGCGAAATCGTCAACTGGACGCAGATTATCCGTGAACTTGAACCACAGCTGGCATGTGGGACAACCGATCCGGGGCGACATCAGCCGATTTCGTATATTATCGAGTTCGGGCAGAAACTGATGGTGGCGGCTGAGAGCGGCGATCATGAGGTGGGGGAAAATAACCTATCCAAATTGCTCGGTATGATCGCTGAGGTCAAGCGCGTTGGTAGAATAGACGAGCTAAGAACGATGCTCGAAACAAACCACGGGCTCCGGGATTTCCTCGGAGATCAAATTAAGGAGGATTAAAAAATGACATATAGATGCGTAATAGAAAACGGCTCAACCAAAGTCATTGTAATAGGTACTGCAACAGGACAATCGGGACAGCAGGCAGGAGATAATTATCAGGGTATCGGAGCATGGAGCGCATATACTCACGCAACGATTCCGGTGGTTGAGGACGGCTATGCGCTACACGAAATAGATGGCGAATTACAGGCGGTTCTCGAACCGTCACGAATCGCAGATGCCGAAGATGCAATCGCCGAACTCTCGATCCTCATTGTAGGAGGTGCAGTATGATATTTGATGAGAACAGCGGTCTTGTCAGGATCTGGGTGCGGCGTATCCAGTCCGGACAATCAACACTCGCGGACGTTCCCGATCTCGGCAACCTGCGAGACGTTGTCGCAGGATTAATCGGAACAGAGTAGTATGACATTTCCAAGACATTATCCTCAAACATACGGGTCGGGGACGTGGGTAAAATTAATTAAGATATTTGAGCCGTTATGATAGAGAGATCTCAAAACAAACAACCACGATTATTAATTTAATTGCATCCAAACCGTTGAGTGTTTTCCGAGATGTTTCTGCATCATCTTCTGTTGTTGGATGGGTTGATCAATACATATTCACGTGGGCGAAACTTGTTGAAAGGAGTGTTGTTTCATCAGTATTACAGATTCAACGAGGCATATCCAAATCTGTAAATCCGCTTATTGATGGGACTGTTTCCGTTTGGAGATGGGTTGGTAAGAGTATGAATACGCTCATAACCCATATTGGAACAACAGCAAAGACATTCATAACGGGTTTTGTCAAGAAGATGTTCACATATCCCGCAGATCCCGAATTTAAAGTGGAGGAAGACGAATGAAACCGTTACAGATATACAAAGGAGAAACCCGATCAATTGGGTGTATCATCCAATGCAACGATGGAGGAGGGTTTTCCATAACTTCGGCAACGTATGAGATCAGAGATTATGAGGGCAACGTTGTTGTTGATGAAGCCGCAGTTGATGGGTGGGAAGACGTATCAACAACCGATGTTGCACGATACAGGGTGTATAAAACAATCGAATTTGATCAAGATCCCAAAACAACACTCTTCGTCCATTTCTGGATAAATGTATCTGCAAGAGTGATCGCGGGGGTTGTCGAGGTGAGAATCAATGGTTGAAACAATGAAATTTGATCATCTTGGGATAACCGATGTCAGTGATCGGACAATTGAGGGGAGGGCTTCACTTCCAACAGTTGATCGTGAGAAAGAGATTATCCTTCGTAAAGCGTTAGAGGGTGCATTACCAAACTACATGGAACTCCCCGTTATCACCTATAACCATACTGAACGTCCAGTCGGGTTGTTCACGGAAGCCTACATTGGTGATGATGGCGGGTTGTATGTAAAAGGTAAGATCAAGAAAACACCGGATGCCGATGATGTTTGGGATAAGTTGCAGAACGGGTTGATCAAATCTCTGTCAATTAGTGGTCGGAGATTGAAAGGAAACTCGCAATGCAAACTAAATCCTAATCGGAGGACAGAACCGTGTGTAACGGAAGAAGCACATATCTATGCGATTACGTTAGTTGGAGATGGACACAAAGAAGTCAATCCCAACGCATACGTGAACATTGTAAAGTCAATAACCGAGGATACAAAAATGACTGATGAATCCAATCCGGATATTGAAGTTACTGAGCAGATCGAGAAAAGCGATATTCAGGAAACCCCTGTTATCGATACTACCGATCTCGAACAGAAACTTGATATGCTTGTTAAAAGCGTTCAGGCGATGTCAGAAACACAGGATTCTGTCCTTCAGATGCTCAACAAATCTGAGACTGTTACTGAACCGCCTGCTGAACAGAAAGATGAACCACCTATCCTGAAATCCGATGATGGGATCGAGAAGGCGGTAAAAGAGTTTACTGATATGTTTGAAACCAAGATGAAAGAACTGGTTGACCGTATCGAGAAACTTGAAGAACAGCCGATCTCGAAAGCGGATGTGAATCCGGTAATCATCACCAATAGCGGTGAAGTGCTTGGTTCAAACTATGAAGCCATCAGGAAAGCACAGGAGAGGAAATAAACTATGACTGAAATTACTCAGGTGAGCGGGTTCAACAAACACGCTCTAGGACTCGGTTCGCTCCAACACGAAGCTGATCTTATCGGTGAAGCGTATTGGGGGAACATATCTTCGGGAACACCCGTTGATATAATGAAGGCATCGAAACGTGCGCAGGAACGGTTCGCAACAACCTCAACCGAACTTGTCCCTCTTGTCCCGAATGTTCCAGAGGATCTCATCTATAAAGCGATCTTCGAGTATGGGAACTATGAGGGGGCAGACGCAGATTCGTATAACGATGAGGTTGGGGATCTCAGGAAATCGTTCCTTGATAACCACACTGTCGCAGTCGATATGATGAAATCTGAAACCGATGCAATCCTGAAAGCAACGACTACGGCAGAAGGGATGATCCACACCATCTATGATGAGAAAGTGGCTTACCTCTACAAACGCCCGTATCCGTTTCAGGCACTTATCCCTGTTGTTGCAAACAAGGGGAAGGTTGCCGCTTGGGATGCAATGCCTCCATACGACTTTGGTAGTGCATACTTCGGGACAGAAGACGCTTCACTGACAGAATCGGATATCGTCTCGAAACAGATGACAGATACCATCAAGTATATGTATTCTGTTGGTCGTGTAACCAGAGCCGCACAGCTTGCAGGGCTTTCAGCAGTTCCCGCAAGGGATCTTATGATGATCCGGGTAGATGCCGCCCAGGACGCTCTCAGGTCGCTTAGAGAGAGATCCATGCTTGGGGTGACTCGTAACATTCGGAGCAAGGCGTTTGCCTTTGAAACCGCTGGAGCACTCGAATATGACGGTATCCACAAGCTCATTACTGACAATGTCGATACTTACGACAACCAGTGTTGGGTTGATGGAACCGGAAAAACCACATACCCCGAAATCGAGAAGCTTCTTGACGATTCATACGAGAAGATGGTTGTCATGGGTAACCAGCCGACAATGGCAGTATGTGATTACAAGACGTTTGGTATCTATCGCCGCGCTCTGAAAGAGTATTTCAGGACTGAACCCGTTCAGACATTTGTTCAGGGTATCTCAAAGATCAGTCTTGTGTTCCCCGGTGAGGGTGCGTTACCTCTTGTCCCACATCCGTTCATGCCGATGACTGCGGGTAGCAGAGCTATCATGCTGATCAATAACGCGGCATTTGAGCGAAGACAACTTTGGGGAGATATGTATGAGGATCTTGCGAAGATTAACCTCTCGCAGAAATTCGTTGTATCTGCCGCCGAATGTCTGATTGATAAGACTCAGACTGACAGTTCGTTTACGTCATCTCTGAATGGTGGCGTTTTCAACATGGGGTGATGAAAAATGGCAGCCGCTAAGAAAACTGTAACATATTTCAACCTTGTTGGTGAAGTTACGAAAGTCGGGATTGTCGCAAAAGCAACTCAGCACGATTGGGTTGTTCTTGATGATGTTCCCGGTGCAATTGATGTAACTGCACGTAACCTTGCCGGTGGGCTGGAATCTCATGTGTATGGTAAAGTTCAGGTAAACAACGGGGGAACCGCATATACCGCCACATCAACATCGATTGCGTATGACAACGGTGCTCCCGCAAGCACGGGAACCGGGAACTATTACGCGATGACTGATGAGGGTGAGATCGTTTACGTGATCAAGGATTCAGCACCAACCGCAGATACCGGAACACTTACCGTTGTCCGGGGATGTCTTGGGACTACTGCGAAAGCAGACGGTGTCGCAGATGGCGATTGGTTATATCTCCTGAACGTCTTCACGCTCGCATCAGCCGCAACGACACCAACGATCATCACATACAAAGGGCTTCCCGAAGATTACGGCGTTCCTCTGTTCAGCTGATCAAGGAGTGATACGCTATGCAGTATTACGATCTGATTCAGAAGGAAGATGGGGGTGACAAACTCACCTTTCCTTCCGAAGTCGTGTTTGAAGACGATGTAACAATTAACGGAACTCTTCAGGGTAGAACCTACAAATATGAGTTTTCGGAAATTGATATCTCGGC
>LDZT01009212.1_pt1 | contig 15456 bp, 18 predicted proteins | sample 615521 | NCBI WGS metagenome assembly LDZT01 (sample SAMN03408292, study PRJNA278302) | terrestrial metagenome | isolation source: oil reservoir sample SB1 | place: USA: Alaska, North Slope, Schrader Bluff formation | collected 2011-09
CTCTCTATGGGGAGATTTTTGAATTGTTGAAAAATCACTTGCACTTCTTTAATAGCGTGGTATAATTTAAGCATAATTAACATCCATTATTTTCTTATCCATATTATCTTTATGATTTTATAGATAAAGAAAAAATGGTCAAAAATATGACACAAGATTGGTCATCAATTACAACGCAAGCCCTATACGGTGCTTGGGAAAATGTATTGCTTTTTCTTCCTGACTTAGTAGGAGCAATAATTATTTTCATAATAGGTTGGATTATAGCAATTTGGTTGGGAAAACTAATTGCTGGCATCTTAAGTAAATTAAAATTCAACTCTATTTTTGAAAGAACAGGATGGAAAGACGCATTAGCTAATGCTGATATAAAAGTGGAGCCATCAGGTTTCGTCGGAGCAATTTTTAAATGGATATTAGTATTTATATTTTTAATGATTGCTACTGATATAGTTGGTTGGACAGCTTTTGCCGGAATTCTAGCTAGCATTATTTCATGGACACCTAGCTTAATTGTTTCTATTATTATTTTAGTTGTAGCAATAGTTATAGCTGATGTAATAGAAAAAATTGTTAAGGTTTCAGCTAAGAAAATGGGAGTTAACTTTGTTAATTTCTTGGGAACAATTGTTAAGGGCGGAATATATGTTTTTGCTGGTTTGGCAGTTTTGTCTCAACTGGGAGTAGCTCCTGAAATTGTTAATGCACTAGTTATGGGTTTTGTTGGAACTCTAACCATTGCTCTAGGGTTGGCATTCGGACTAGGAGGAAAAGATGCAGCAGCTAAATTGATTGAAGAAGCCAAACGAAAGATATCGGATGATTAATAAGATTGCACCGCACTAGCGGTGCTTTTTTATTTGACCAAAGAACTTCTCTTTGTTAGAATACAGGTATGAATTCTAACGAATTAAGAAAACATTTTCTTGATTTTTTTGAGAGTAAGGGGCATAAAATAGTGTCCTCTTCTTCTCTTTTGCCAACTGATCCTAGTGTTTTATTTACCACCGCTGGAATGCAACAGTTTTCTCCTTATTTGTCAGGCAAAAAAGATGTTGTTGCTGATTTTGGTAGTAGACATTTAGCAAGTTGTCAGAAATGTTTTAGAACGGATGATATTGAAGAAATAGGAGACGATACGCATCATACTTTTTTTGAAATGCTTGGAAATTGGTCAATAGGTCAAGACGAATCAGGATATTTTAAGGAAGGGGCAATTGACTATGCTTTAGAGTTTTTAGAAAGCATTGGTCTTGATAAATCAAGAATGCATATTACTGTTTTTAGTGGAAATGATATTATTCCTAAAGACGAAGAGGCAATTAATCTTTGGAAAGAAAGAGGAATTACCAGCATTAAAGAATGCGACTCAAAAGATAATTTTTGGGGGCCAGTGGCAGAAACAGGACCATGTGGGCCATGCTCAGAGATTCACTATGACAGAGGAGAGTCGTTTGGTTGTGGTAGAGCCGATTGTGGACCTAATTGTGATTATTGTAAAAGATATGTTGAGATATGGAACCTTGTCTTTATGCAGTATTTTAAAAACGAAGCAGGGGAATACGAATTATTAAAACAAACAAACATTGATACAGGAATTGGTTTTGAAAGATTGCTTTCAATTATACAGGGCAAAAACTCTGCATACGAAACGGACTTATTCTCTGATGTTATTTCTAAGATAGAAAATAAGGAAGACGAAGTCGCCTGTAGGATTATCGCCGATCACATTAGGGGAATAGTTTTTTTAATTGATGCTGGAGTTGTTCCATCAAATACAGGGCAGGGATATATTTTGCGAAGATTAATTAGAAGAACAATTAGATATGGCAAAATTCTAGGTTTGAAAAAAGATTTTTGGATTTCTTTAGTTGAAATAACTATAAATAAATACAAAGATGTTTATCCTGAAATAGACAGAAAAGAAACATATGAGATTATTAAAAAAGAAGAAGAAAAGTTTTCTTTAACGCTAGATAGGGGACTTAAAATAATTGATTCAATTGAAAATGACATTTCAGGAAAAGAGGCCTTTGATATATATCAAAGCTATGGTTTTCCTTTAGAAATGATTAAAGAAGAATTATCAAAAAAGAATTTATCATTAAATGAAAAAGAATTTCAAGAAGAATTAAAAAAACATCAGGAATTATCAAGAGCTGGGGCGGAAAAGAAGTTTGGTGGTGGCAGTAATCCATATTTACATACCGCTACACATTTGCTACACTCAGCATTAAGGAAGGTTTTGGGCGAAAGCGTTCAGCAGATGGGTTCAGACATCAACGATGAAAGATTGAGATTTGATTTTTCTTTTGAAAGAAAACTAACACCAGAAGAAATAAAAGAAATAGAGGATCTGATTAATTTAAAAATTAAAGAAGGACTAGTTCTTAAGAAAGAAACAATGTCATTAAATGAAGCATTATCATCTGGAGCATTATCTTTTTTTAAGGAAAGGTATCCTGAGGAAGTGAGCGTATGGACGATATATAATAAGGATAACGGAGAGATTTTTTCAAAAGAAATTTGTGGTGGTGAACACATAGACAACACATCATTACTAGAATCATTTAAAATAATTAAAGAAGAGAGCTCAAGTAGAGGAGTAAGAAGAATTAAAGCAATATGTCAAGGAAAATATACGATATAATTCCAAACGAAAGAGCAGAACAAAAAGAAACTTTTTGCCATAAAGAAAAACCAAAGAAGAATAAAAATCCTTTTATTTTTATTTCTTTTTTTGTTGTTGTCGCCTTGCTGGGAGTTTTCTTTTTTCTTCCAGGAAAAGCAGAGGTTAGTATGTATCCTAATATAGAGGAAGTTTCGGTTACTTCTTTGGTGACTATTGATGTTTCCGAGGCGTTAGCTGATTTTGATAATTTAGTTTTGCCAGGAATTATATTTTCTAACACTAAGGAAGCGACGGACAGTTATTTATCAACTGGAACTGATTCAAAAACAAAAAGAGCTACAGGAGTGATAAGAGTTTATAATAAGATAAGTCCTGCTAAAAACCAATCATTAGTTAAAAACACAAGATTTTTATCTGTTCCAGGAGAATTAACTTATAGAGCTGATGAAGCATTTACTATTCCTGCTAACGGATATGTTGATATAGCAGTGACTGCGGATGAAGCAGGAACAGAATATAATATTAATTCAGCAACATTTTCTATTCCAGGCCTTGTTGGAACAAACATCTATTCAAGCATTTATGCTGAAACAATTTCTCCACTTGAGGGAGGAGAAGATTCACAAGTTAAGATAGTTACTGTTGGGGATATTTCATCATCAAAGGAAAGTTTTGAGAAAAAATATAGCGAGATAGCTAAAGAAGAATTAATAAATTCCATCCCTGAGAGTTTTATTTACATTCCTGAAAACATATCCTTAGAAGTAGAAGATATTTATGCTGATGCTCCAGCTGGTGCTGAAGTTGAAAGCTTTAATGTTTATGGAAAAATTAATAGCAAGGTGACTGCCTTTAGAAAAGATGATTTAATTAAGGTTGGTGAGAAGTTAATTAATAATGAAATATTTGATAATATTAAAATAGTTCCTGGCAGTATTTTGTGTGATATTGAAGAATACAAAGTTGTTGGAGAAAAGATTGAATTAAGTATTGTTTTTAACGCAAAAACATATTCATTACCCGAAGAAGAATTGTTAAGAAATGGACTATTAAATAATAGTAAAATTAACTCTGCATCTTTGCTTGAAAATATGGCAGAAATAAGTAAGGTTGAAATTGATATTTTTCCATTCTGGAGATCAACACTACCTTCAAAAAAGGAAAGCGTGGAAATAAAATTAAAATTTGATTAATCTCTTGACCAAAAGCAAAAGTTTTGCTATTGTTCTAGTATCTTTTACATGAATAAAAAAGAAGACAAGATAAAAAAGAATGGAGTTGTGACAGAAAGTCTGCCCGATGGATTTTTTAGAGTTCTACTTGAAGACGAGTCAGAAATACTGGCTCATTTAGGTGGGAAGTTAAGAGTTCATAGAATAAGGATATTAACGGGCGATAAAGTTACTGTTGAAATGACTCCGTATGACCCTAGAAGGGGAAGAATAATATTTAGAAATAAATGAAAGTTAAACCATCGGTTAAGAAAATTTGTAGAGATTGTAAAATCGTCCGCAGAGAAGGGCGTGTTTATGTTATATGCAAGAAAAACGCTAAACACAAACAAAGACAAGGTGCTTAATTAAATATATTATGGCAAGAATAATTGGAGTAAATATTCCAGATGAAAAAAGAATAGATATTGGATTGACATACATTTACGGAGTAGGTCCATCTTTAGCTAAAAAAATATTACAAGGAGCTAACATCCCAGCAGAAAAGAAAGTAAAGGACTTGACTAAAGAAGACATTAATACCCTTAAAGAATATATTGAGAAGAATTATAAGGTGGAGGGAGATTTAAGAAGAGACCTTATGGTTAATATTAAAAGATTAAAAGATATTAATTCATGGAGAGGTTCTAGGCATGCCAAGAAATTACCCGTAAGAGGTCAAACAACAAGGATTAATAGTAGAACAGCAAGAGGTAATGTAAGAAAAACAGTTGGTTCAGGAAGAAAGGGAGCTCCTGCACCTAAATAGAAAATAATATGGGAAAAAAACACGTAATCAAAAAAACTGAAGAAGAGATGATTAAGGAGGGCGAACAGTTAGAAAAAGCCCTAAGTAAGGAACCAAAAGTTTCAAAAGTTACTGCAGTTAAAGAAGGAAAAATATATATATTCAGTTCATACAACAACACAATAGTTACATTGACAGACACAGTTGGTAATGTTTTGGCTAGTAAGTCAGCAGGCAAGCTTGGATTTAAGGGTTCAAAAAAATCAACTCCTTTCGCTGCTTCTAAAATAGCGGAAACATTAGGAGCTGTTGCAGAAAAAATGGGAATTAAGAAATTTAATGTGATAGTAAAAGGTATTGGCTCAGGAAGAGAATCAGCATTAAGATCAATTGCTAATCAAGGATTTGAAATATCTTCAATAAAAGATGTTACACCAGTTCCTCATAATGGTTGCAGACCTAAGAAGCCAAGAAGGTTATAATTTTTAAAATATGAAACAATCAAAGTGTAAAATTTGTAGAAGATTAGGCGAAAAACTTTTCTTAAAAGGAGAAAAGTGTTTGTCTGCTAAATGTGCCATGGTTAAGAGGCCTTTTCCGCCTGGACAAAAAGCTAAGAAGAGAAGATCAAATTTAACAGAATATGGTCGCGAAATTAAGGAAAAGCAAAAGTTGAAGAAGTGGTACAATGTTTCAGAAATGCAATTCAAGAAATATGTTTACGAAGTAATGGAAAACAAATCATCAGAGGTGGATGTTGCTTCTCAATTAATTGGCAAACTTGAAAGCAGATTAGATAATATTGTATTTAGATTGGGATGGGCTAAGTCAAGAGCACAATCAAGGTTGTTAGTAACACATGGACATTTCTTAGTTAATGGAAAAAGAATAGACATTCCATCATACAGAGTTTCTATTGGAGATGTAATTTCAATAAGGGAAGGATCAAAGGAGACAGAGATTTTGAAAACATTACCAGAGACAATGAAGAAATATCAAGTTCCTCAATGGCTTGCTTATAACTCTGAAAAAATAGAGGGTAAGCTATCTAGGTTTCCATTGCCTGAGGATGTACAATTACCATCAGAAGTATCAACAATCTTTGAGCACTACTCAAGGTAATAATTAATTATTAAAAAAAATATGATCCCATTACCAACTTCAATTAAAACAAAAAACATATCCAATAATAATTCTATTTTTGAAATAGAGTCACTTTATCCTGGATATGGAGTTACTTTAGGTAATGCAATAAGAAGAGTCCTTTTATCATCTCTAGCTGGAGCTGCAATTACGGAGGTTAAGATCAAGAATGCTCCTCATGAATTTGCAACATTAAAAGGCGTTAAAGAAGATGTATTACACATCTTAATGAACATCAAGCAATTAAGATTTAAAATATTTACAGATGATCCACAAACAGCAACTTTGGTTGTAAAAGGAGAGAAAGAGGTTACTGGTAAAGATTTTGAATTGCCATCTGATTTAAAGCTAGCAAATCCTGAATTAAAAATTGCTACAATTACTGAAAAAGGAACTCAATTAGAAATTGAAATTAAGGTTGAAAAAGGGCTAGGTTATGTTTTTGAAGACAAGGATGTGAAAAGAAGTGTTGGAGTCATTGGAATGGATGCAATATTTACACCAATTAAGAAAGTTAACTATGTTGTTGAAAATATGAGGGTTGGAAAAAGGACTGATTTTGATAAGCTTTCATTAGAAATAGAGACAGACGGAACTATTACACCTGAAGAAGCTTTGAGTCAGTCATTAAATATTTTGTCATCACAGATCCAATATATTTCAGAGAACATAGCAGTTGCAGAGAAAAAAGAAACAAAGAAGAAAAAATAAGTATGAAAAAGTTACAAAAAGGAAGAAAATTCAATAGGGAAAGAGACCAAAGGAGGGCGCTTCTTAAAACGCTAGCAGTTTCTTTATTGTTAAAAGAGAGAATCAAAACAACAGAAGCAAAAGCAAAAGAGCTTTCTCCTTTTGTTCAAAAAAAAATTACTAGAGCTAAAAAGGGAGACTTGTCTGCAAGAAGATATTTGTTAACATTGTTTCCTGAGAGAGTAGTTAAAAAATTAATTGATGATTTGGGCGTAAGGTACAAAGATAGACAAGGTGGATATACAAGAGTAGTTAAATTAGGACAAAGAAAAAGCGATAGTGCTAAAATGGCTATCATTGAATTAGTTTAATATTATGAAAAACGAGACAAAAAAAGAAGTAATTAGAATAGATGCGAAAAATAAGACACTGGGTAGGTTGGCTACTGAGATTGCTTTAGTATTGCAAGGAAAAAATCGTCCTGACTATGCACCAAACAAAGAACCAAATAATGTTGTTATTATTTCCAATGCAAAAAGAATGAAGATCACAGGAAATAAAATGGAAGATAAAACATATTTTAGACATTCTGGATATATTGGAAATGATAAGCATATCCCTATGTCTAAGATTTTTGAAAAGAACCCAGGAGATATTTTAAGATATGCAGTTAATGGTATGTTGCCAAAAAATAGATTGAGAGCAAAACATATGAAAAGATTAAAATTTGATTAATTATGACAAAAGAAGAAGAAAAAATAGAAGAAGTTGAAGAAGTTACTTCATTGATTGTAGATGACGATGATTTTGTAGTAAATGAAGATGATTTTAAAGATTTAGGAGATAAGTATTTTGAAGGGATAGGAAGAAGGAAAACATCTGTTGCTAGAGTTCGTTTATACACAAAAGGCGACAAAGATATTGTGGTTAATGAAGTTGACTATAAAGAATATTTTAAAATAGCTGATCATCAATCAATTATTCTTGACTCACTTGAAAAAATGAAGTCAATGGGGAGATTTAGAGTAGTGGCTACTGTTAAGGGTGGAGGAGTTCATTCTCAAGCAGAAGCAATAAGACATGGAATAGCAAGAGCATTAGTTGTATTCAATCCTGATTATAGAAAAAGATTAAGAAAAGCTAATTTCCTAACCAGAGATTCAAGGATGAAAGAAAGAAAGAAGTTTGGACTTAAAAGAGCAAGAAAAGCTCCACAGTGGAGTAAGAGATAATGAAGACCTCCTTATAATAAAAGGAGGTTTTTTTATGGAATTAATTTTTCTGTTTTAAGAAAATTATTATCATTTAAGATGTATAAATCTTTAGTATTTCCATTGAAGAATATATTTGAAGTATTGTCTTTATGTAAGCTAAAAATATTAAGCTTATCTCTATTGTCAATTTCACTTATGTGTAATTCACCGTCAAGCGTGAAAACAAAATAATCACCATTAAGCCACTTGATATTACTTATCTCTTTATCAAAACTTCCAATATTAATTATTGAGTATGCATCTTTAAAAAATGGTGACTCATATCTTTTTAAAGGCATCAACCATATATTATGGTTATCGTAAAATAATATCTTATTAAAGAAAGATGTATATTTTAATTCTTCTTGAGAGTTTATTTTATTTTCAAAAGTGTTGTTTTCTCTGTTTAGGAAATAAAGATTTTTATTGTTTTCTATAATAAATAATTCTTTTTCAATAAACATTATTTGATAATCATAATTTTCATTATAATTTTCAAAAGAATATAGTAATTCTTCTTCTCTTGTTATATCGTATATCCTAATTACATCATTTTCCCTTAAGGCGATTATGGAATTATTTTCTACTGTGAAAGAATCTATTTTATCTCTTGATATTAACTTGGGATAATCTTCTTTGGGATCAATTTCGTATATTGAATTATTAAACTGGTAAACTAGTTTATTGTTTCTGTTGTTTATATTTTTAGTGTCAATATTGAACGACTTTATTAGCTTGGTTTTCTTTTTTTCAATATCTAGAAAGTAATATAGCCCGGTGCTTGTTTTAATAATAATATTTTCATTTGATAGAAAAGAGATATTTTCTATATTATCAGGGGACTGCATAGGGTTTAGAATTTTATTTATCCCACTTGGCCTATATAGAAATAATTCATTTAAGTTGTTCAGAAAGATTATCTGATTGTCATTGGGATAAAAAGAAGAGATGTTATTTGCTATATTATCAAAGTTAATATTTTCATTAAATAAAATAATATATTTTGCTTCTGTTACTTTTTTACTTTCTATTTCAAGGTTTTTTTCCCAAAAATGATATCCCTCTTTTTCAACTCTTATATTGTAATTTTCAGGTAAAAGATTTTGAACTAAAATATCTCTAGTAAAAAAAGAAGTTTTATTAATGTATTCATCATCTATATATAAGTTTGCTTCTTCGGGAAATACTTTAATATATATTGCACCAGTTTCAACAAATTGAAACTTTTTAATATCAAATCTATATCCTTGTGAATACATAATTATAGAGGGCCCTATTATTAGAAATATTACGACCATTGCAAAAAAGAATATTGTGCGTTGATTTTTGTTCATATATTAATTATATACATTAAAAATGTGCTCTTGCCAATCATCCTTTTATTGTATAGAATGGACTTATGAAAATAGGAATTGATCTTGGAACTAAAAATTCTCTTGTTTTTATACCCAACAAGGGGGTTGTTTTGAGTGAGCCATCAGTTGTTTCCGTCTCATTAGAAGAAAACAAAATACTTGCAGTTGGCAAGGATGCAAAGGAAATGATAGGAAGGACGCCAGAATCTATCCAAGTTTTTAGACCATTGAAAGATGGTGTTATTGCTGATTATAGAATTACCCAAGCGATGATTAGACATTTTATTAATAAGGTGAATACAGGCTTCTTTAAATTTTTAAAGCCAGAACTTTTAATTGGTGTGCCAGCAGGAATTACTTCAACAGAAAAAAGGGCGGTTATTGAATCAGGAATGCAAGCTGGAGCAAAAGAAGTTTTTGTGGCAAAAGAGCCAATTCTTTCTGCTATTGGAGCGGGCATACCAATCAATTCTTCTTCTGGTCATTTAATTGTTGACATTGGAGGAGGCACCGCTGAAGTTGCTGTGATATCTCTGGGGGGAGTTGTTTCTGCACAATCTTTAAGGGTTGCAGGAGATGTCCTAGATGCTTCTATATCAGAATATATTAAAAATAAATATAACCTAGCCATTGGAGAACAAACAGCAGAAGCAATTAAAATGAAAATAGGGACCGCAATGACAGAAAAGGAGCCTAAATATATGGAAATAAGGGGAAGAGATTTGGCCTTGGGACTTCCTAAGACCTTAAAGATTTCATCTAATGAGATTTGCGAAGCAATTAGCGAGCCACTTTCAGAAATTGTTCAATGCGTTAAAAATGTCCTAAGAGAAACTCCTCCAGAGCTTTCAGCTGATATTATGGATAAAGGAATGGTTGTTGCTGGTGGAGGAGCTTGCTTAAGAAATATTGCAACGCTACTTTCTAAATCAACTGGTGTTCCATGTTTTGTCGCCGAAGATCCTTTGAGTTGTGTTGCTAGGGGAACTGGAGCTGTTTTAGACAACTTGGATTTATATAAGAAAAGTATAATGTCAAAGAAATAATATGAACGAGGAAGCGCTTTTAATAAATGGAGGTAAAAAATTAAGCGGAGAAATTGAAGTAATGGGTTCTAAGAACGCTACTTTTGGTGTTTTGATATCTGCTCTTTTAACTGATGATGACTGTGTAATTGATAACATTCCTTTAATAGAAGATGTTTTTAGATTATTGGAAATTTTTGAAAGTATGAATGTTAAAGTAGAGTGGATTGCTAAAAGAAAAGTAAGAATAAATGCTAAAAATATTAATCCTAATAAAATCAATAAAGATTTGGTTTTAAAATTTAGAGGATCTGTTCTTTTGTTTGGAGCTCTTCTTGCAAGATTTGGTAAGGCGTCATTGCCTCAACCAGGAGGTTGCGTAATTGGAGTTAGGCCAATTGATACACATATGGATGCATTCTCTCAATTTGGAGCTACCATAAAGGAGAAAAAGAAAGATTTTAAAATAATTATGCCCAAAGAGATTAAAGACAATGTTATTATTTTAGATGAGCTTTCTGTTACTGCAACCTCTAATGTAATGTTATTCTCAAGTTTACTAGATGAACAAATAACATTGAAAGTTGCTGATGGTGATTATCAAAATCAAGAGCTTGCCAGGGTGCTCAAAAAAATGGGAGTTAAAGTTAGTGGGGCTGGATGTCATACTTTAAAAATAAAAGGAAGAAAAAAATTAAAAGGATTTAAACATTCATTGATGTATGATCCAACTGAAGCAGGAACATTTATTATTATGGCACTAGTTGTAAAAGGAGATATTACAGTTAAAAATGTAGAATATCCTTTTCTAGAATATGCACTAAAAAAACTTGAGGACTATGGTGCTAATTTTGAAATTATTAAAAGAAGGGGTGATTTAGTTGATGTTAGAGTTTTACCATCTAAGAATATGAAGATTAGAAAAATACAAGCACTTCCTTTTCCTGGCTTTCCACCTGACTTGCTTTCTGTGGTTGGTGTTTTAGCAACACAAACAAAGGGAACAACACTTATTCACGATCCACTATATGAAGGAAGATTAAGATATATGGATGGTTTAACTAAAATGGGAGCAGATATATTCTTCTCTGATCCACACAGGGCATTAATTAATGGAGTTAAAAAATTATACGGTGCTGATATGGGTTCATTTGACTTAAGAGGAGGAGCATCATTGATTATTGCTGGACTAATTGCCGAAGGGCAAACTATTATTAGAAATATTTATCAGGTTGATAGGGGATATGAAAAAATTGAAGAAAGATTAAAAAAATTAGGGGCTGATATTGAAAGAATAAAATGATAATTGGAAATGAAAAGAAAATAGAAATATTGAGGCAAATTATTAAAAACGATAATATTCCTCATGCAATGATTTTTTCAGGTCCAGAAATGATTGGTAAGAAAAAAATTGCGATAGAATTTATTAAAAATATTTTTTGTAAAGAATTATGTAATGAGTGCTATTTTTGCAAGTCAATTGAGCGTAATCCAGATGTAAATATTATTTCTCCGATAGATGGTAATATAGAAATTGAAGAAATAAGGAAAGCTAAAGAAAGATTATCTTTAAAATCCTATCATAATAAAATAAAAGCATTAATAATTGACGATAGTCATTTAATGAAAAAAGATGCTCAAAATGCCTTCCTTAAAATACTAGAAGAGCCAAAGGGAGATACATTAATTATTTTTATAACTTCATTTCCAGAAATGATTTTAAAGACAATAAGATCAAGATCTCAAGAAGTTAAATTTTCTTTAGTCGGCAAGCAAGATATTGAAAATTATTTAATTTCAATTGGATCTGATAAGGAGAAGGCCAAAGAAATATCTTTAATGTCATCAGGGCAAATTGGTAAAGCGATTAATTTCTTTGAAGATAAGAATAAAATGGATTTCTTTTATAATTCAATTGAAGACATGATATCTCTTTCTTTATCGGATATGTCAAAGAGGTTTCAATATGCAGAGAAGTTAAAAGATGATAAAATAAAGATGATGGAAATATTGGATGTTTGGGAAAGATTTTTAAGAAAAGAGATTTTATTGAAAGTTTTTAATTATAAAAGCAGGATGAATAATTATTCTCTTAAAAAAACAAAAGAAGTGATGGATGAGTTAGAAAAAATAAAATATATAATAGAAAGTAGTAATGTTAATAAAAGAATAGCTTTTGAAGGCTTATTAATAAAATTATAAAAAATATGTATCAACAAATTATAGACAACATAAAACCTGAGATGGAAAAAGTAATTGACTTTACAACTAAAAAATTGGGCGGTTTTAGAACTGGTAGAGCATCTCCCGCGCTAGTAGAAAACATTCAAGTTGATTGTTTCGGTCAAGTAATGCCGATATCTCAATTAGGATCAATATCTGTTCCAAGTCCAAGACAGTTAAGTATTCAACCATGGGATGTAACTTACCTTCCAATGATTGAAAAAGCAATTCTAAATGAGGCATCAGGGCTTTCTCCTGCAATTGTTGGTGAATCAATTGTGATTAATTTACCTCAGATGTCAGAAGAGCTAAGAAAAGAAATTATTAAAGCGGTTTCTCAAGTTAATGATGACGCTAAAAGGACTATAAGAAAATATAGAGATGAGGCATGGGGTGAAATACAAGACAAGACAAGAGAAGGTTTAATTAGGGAAGATGATAAGTTCAAAGGGAAAGATAAATTACAAGAGATGGTTGATAGTTATAATAAAAAGATTGACGAATTAATTGATCGTAAGAAAAAAGAAATAGAAGGATAATATGTTTTTAATTGATTTAATTGTATTTTTCTTAATATTGGGAATAGTTATACTTGTTCATGAATTTGGACATTTTATAGCTGCAAAAAAAACAGGGGTTCCTGTTAATGAATTTGGAATAGGTTTTCCTCCTAAGGTATGGAAAAAGAAAAAAGGAGAAACAGAATATTTTATTGGAGCAATTCCTTTTGGTGGTCTATGTGCACTAGATGGAGAAAATGATGAAAATGAATCAATTTATGATTCTAAAAAAACATGGCAGAAAATTTGGATTTGTAGCGGAGGGATTATAATGAATATTTTGTTTGCTTCTTTGTTATTTTATTTCTTAATCGGATTTTCTGGTTTTAATTTTACTCAAGGATTAATGTTTGAGGATTATAAGTTTCCTTTTGGAAGTCAATCTAATTATCCAGCAATTGTAAGCATACAAGATAATTCTCCTGCATATAATTCAGGGCTAGAGAAGGGGGATTATATAATTTCAATTAATGGAGAAAGTTTTGATGATTTTCAATTAGTTATTGATGAAAATAAAGGAAAGGAAATTATTCTAAATACTGGCAGTGGAAAAGAAATAAACATTACTCCGAGAATTGATTTTCCTGAAGGAGAGGGGCCACTTGGAGTTGGTCTAAGGAATATTGCAATAGTTGAATACGATGGCTTTATTAATAAATCATTAGTGGGATTTCTTCATTCATACAATATAATGGATTATTCTTTCTCAGCTATTGGTAATATATTTTCATATGCCTTTAAAAACAATTCTCCAGAAATGATTGGGCAATCCCTAGCTGGTCCTGTGGGTATTTTTGCAATTACAAAAATGACGCTATCACAGGGCTTTTATGAGATTATTAATTTAATTGCAGTTCTTTCTGTTGCTGTTGGAATTACAAACTTGCTTCCAATTCCAGCGATGGATGGAGCTAAGATTATATTCACATTTTTAGAAAGGATTAATGGTAGAATTTTTTCTAAAAAGTTACAGTTTAGAATAGAATCATATGGTTTCATATTTTTAATTTTGTTAGCATTTGTTTTGATTGTTAAGGACTTTATTCAGTTTAAGGATATAATATTTAAATAATATGAAGCAGTCAGAATTATTTACTAAAACAATTAAGGAGAAACCAAAAGACGAGAAAAGTATCAATGCTCAACTTTTAATTAGGGCTGGCTTTATAGATAAACTTGGAGCAGGTATTTATTCATATTTACCGTTGGGATTAATGGTGATTGAAAATATAAAAAATATTGTGAGAGAGGAAATAAACAAAATTGGTGGTCAAGAAATTTTAATGCCATCACTTCATCCTAAAGAAAACTGGGAAATTACGGGCAGGTGGGGAGTTGAAGAAATGTATAAAATTAAAGATGAGAATTTAGGGCTTGGCTGGACACATGAAGAAATCATTACACCACTTGTAAAAAAACATGCAACATCTTTGCCTAAATATATTTATCAAATACAAACAAAATTTAGAAATGAGCCAAGAGCAAAATCTGGACTTCTAAGGGGGAGAGAGTTTTTAATGAAAGATTTATATTCCTTTCATACAAGTGAAGAGGACCTGCTTGATTATTATGAAAAAGTAAAAGAAGCATACTTTAAAATATATGATAGATGTGGATTAAAAGAAAAAACATTTTTAACTGTTGCTAGTGGTGGAGAATTTTCTTCTTCAATTTCTCACGAATTTCAAACAATTACGAAGTCAGGAGAAGATGATATTTATATTTGTAAAAAATGCGGAACTTCTTTTAATAAAGAAATATTTAATTCTAAATGTGATTGTGGGGCAATTGAATTTGAAGAAAAAAAATCTATTGAAGTTGGTAATATTTTTAAACTCGGAGAAAAATATTCAAAACCTTTCAATATGGACAATATTGTAATGGGTTGTTATGGGCTGGGTATCACAAGAGTAATGGGATCAATTGTAGAAGTCTTTAATGATGACTTGGGTATTATTTGGCCAAAGGAGGTTGCACCATTCAATGTTCATTTGCTTGAGTTAGATACCGATGCAAGCGAGATATATAACGATTTACAAAAAAATGGAATTAAAGTATTGTATGACAATAGGGAAAAGAGTGCTGGTGAAAAACTAAGCGACTGTGATTTAATAGGAATTCCCATAAGAATTATTTTAAGTAAAAAAACATCAGAAAAGAATTGTGTGGAAGTTAAAAAAAGAAATGAAGATAAATTAGAATTAGTAGAGATTAAAAGATTAATTGAATTTATAAAAAATGAACTTTAAAGAAATATTAGGAGGATTATCTCAAGATATCGCAATTGATTTAGGGACTGCAAACTGTTTAGTTTATGTTCGGGGCAGGGGAATAATTTTATCAGAACCATCAGTTGTTGCTTTGAATAAAAAAACAGGACAAGTTCTTGCAATAGGAAGAGAAGCGGAAAAAATGGTTGGAAAAACTCCAGCACACATCATTGCAATTAGACCGCTAGTTAATGGTGTAATATCTGATTTTGAGGTTACGGAACAAATGTTAAGGTATTTAATTGATAGAGCGAGGCAAGATAAATTCACATTATTAAAACCAAGAGTAATTGTTGGTATTCCTTCGGGAGTAACTGAAGTTGAAAAAAAGGCAGTAAAAGATGCT
>LDZT01005178.1_pt1 | contig 15441 bp, 12 predicted proteins | sample 615521 | NCBI WGS metagenome assembly LDZT01 (sample SAMN03408292, study PRJNA278302) | terrestrial metagenome | isolation source: oil reservoir sample SB1 | place: USA: Alaska, North Slope, Schrader Bluff formation | collected 2011-09
AATCGCTCGGCGCGCTGTTGCTCCTGGTGACCAACGTCGCCTCGATCAGCATCGCGGCAATGGCCACGTTCGCGATACAGCGTGTCCGGCCCCGTACCTGGTGGGAGGCCGAGCAGGCCACCAAAGCACGCAGGACCGCGATCATCGCCTGGGCGATCCCGCTTGCCATCCTCGCTGCGATCATCGCGTTCGGGCAGGTTTCGGCGGTCTAGCGGCGGAGGGGTGCGGCCGTGGCTTCTGCGCAGCGGAACGGGGACCTGCGAGCCTGGCTTGCACGGCTCGCCGTGGGCGCTGTCTTCGCGGTGAACGTACACAGCGCCGTGGTGTTCCTCGCGTATCCGGGACGCTATGCCCCGGGCTTCGAACTCGCGGGAGTGGCGGGCGAGGCGGCCGTGCGCGGCCTCGGCGTCGCCTTCCTGATGTGGAACGCCACGTATCCCCTCGTCATCTGGCGCCCGCGGAGGCACCGCACGCTCTTCGGCGTCGTGCTCGCACAGCAGGCGATCGGCCTCCTCGGCGAATCGTGGATCCGGGCGACGCTGCCAGCGGGTCACGCCACGCTCGCCGCCGGGATCGAGCGGTTCATCCTCTTCGATGCCATCGGACTTCTTGTGATGCTCGGCACGTTCATCGCCCTCGGCGGTGATTCAGGCGGGGAGGATGGGGATACCTTCAAGGAAAGCTAAGCCTGCGACGGAAAGGGTGCACGTGGACGGTGATTCCCGCTTCAAGAGGCTTCGGATCTACAACATCGTGATGGGGTTGTTCCACCTGGGCCAGGGCGCGGCCATCATGGCGCTTGCCGAGCCGTACGCTATCCAGGTGACGGCGTCGTGGCTGAGCGTGCGACCCGGTCCCGGCGTGTACAGCCCGCCACAGGAGTACTTCCAGTTCGACCTCGGCATGGGCGTGGCGCTCTTCCTGTTCTTCTCGGCGCTGGCGCACTTCGTGATCGCCGGTCCGGCGTACGCCAAGTACGTTGAAGGCCTGAAGAACAACCACAACTACTACCGCTGGCTCGAGTACGCGTTCAGCTCGTCGCTGATGGTCATCCTCATCGCGTCGCTGGTGGGCATCACCGACATCGCAGCGCTCACCGCGATCTTCGGCGTGAACGCGTCGATGATCCTCTTCGGCTGGCTGATGGAGAAGTACGAGCAGCCCGGCAAGCCCGACTGGACGGCGTTCATCTTCGGCTGCATCGCGGGCGTCTTCCCGTGGATCGCCATCGCCGACTACCTCTGGGGCCCCGGCGCAAGCGACATGACCCCCACGTTCGTGTACTGGATCTTCGTGTCGATGTTCGTGTTCTTCAACAGCTTCGCGGTGAACCAGGTGCTGCAGTACAAGCAGGTGGCCAAGTGGAAGGACTACCTCTTTGGCGAGGCCACATACGTGTTCCTGAGCCTCACCGCCAAGTCGCTCCTGGCCTGGCTCGTGTTCGCCAACGTGCTCATCCCGCAGTAGAGGGACCCGATCCGTTCGCAACAGGGCGTCGCGCACCACGCGCGGCGCCCTTGCGCGTGCCGCCGAGTGGCCGCGCCCTGGCTTCGCCGCACGCCCCGCTCGTCGTACCATGGACGCATGCCCGCGCGCACACCCGACATCCGCACACTCCTGCCGCCACGCTCGGTGGTGCTCGGCCCGATGGCCGGGGTGACCGAGGCGCCGTTCCGCGGCATCTGCAAGCGCATGGGCGCCACCCTTACCTACACCGAGATGATCAGCGCCAAGGGGCTGCACTACAACCCCGACTCCCGCGTCTCTCGCGAGCTGCTCACGTTCGATCCTGCCGAGGTGCCCTGCGGCGTGCAGCTCTTCGGCTCGGATCCCGCGATCATGGCCGACCGGGCCGCCTGGGTGTGCGCCGAGTACGGCGATGACGTGGCGCTCATCGACATCAACATGGGCTGCCCGGTCACCAAGGTGGTGAGCAACGGCGAAGGCAGCGCCCTGATGCGCACGCCGGAGCTGGCGGCAGAGATCGTGTCCCGCGTGGCTGCGGCTGTGCAGGTGCCGGTGACCGCGAAGTTCCGCGCCGGCTGGGATGCCGACGAGATCAACGCCGTGGAGTTCGCCCGAACGATGGAAGCCGCCGGCGCAGCGGCGCTGTGCGTGCACGGGCGCACACGCAAGCAGTTCTACCAGGGCGCTGCCGACTGGGACGTGATCGCGGCCGTGAAGGCCGCTGTGGACGTTCCCGTGATCGGCAGCGGCGACGTGTTCTCCGCTGCGGACGTGGCGGCGATGCTGGAGCGCACCGGAGTGGACGCCGTGATGGTGGCCCGCGGCGCGCAGGGCAACCCGTGGATCTTCCGAGAGGCCCGCGCGCTCCTCGACCACGGCGAGACGCTCCCACCGCCCACGGCCCTGGAGCGCGTGGAGATGGCGCGAGAACACGCCCGGGCGCTCGTTGCGTTCGCGGGCGAGCACGCGGTGGCCCGCATGCGCAAGCACATCGGCTGGTACATCGTGGGCATGCCGGGCGCCCGTCACGTTCGCGAGCGTGTGAACCACGTGACCTCCTCCGCAGAACTCGATTCGCTCCTCGGGGACTATGAGGGGTATCTTCAGCACACCGGCAGTACTGACGATGCGGACACCTCACATGACGAAGCGTAAGGACCTCAGCAGCGGCATACCCGCACTCGACCGCGTTCTCGAAGGTGTGTGGGCGGGCGACAACATCGTGCTGCAGGTGGATGACATCGCCGATTTCCTGCCCTTCGCGCACCGCTACTGCGAGTACACGCGCAACGCGGGACGCAAGCTCGTGTACTTCCGGTTCGCCGATCACGAGCCGCTCCTGCCGGAAGGACTCCCCGCCGAGGTGCACGAGCTCGACCCCTCGGCAGGCTTCGAGCAGTTCATCTCCGAGATCCTCACGGTGATCGACCGCAACGGCCACGACGCCGTGTACTACCTCTTCGACTCGCTCTCCGGGCTTGCGGTGGACTGGTACTCCGACCGCATGCTCGGCAACTTCTTCCGCCTCACGTGCCCGTACCTGTTCGACTACGACACCGTGGCGCTCTTCATGCTGCTGCGGAACGTCCACACGCCGCTGGCGACGCGCGCGATACACACCACCGCGCAGATCGTGCTCGACATCTTCCGTCACAACGGCGAGCTCTATATCCTGCCGCTCAAGGTGTGGGAGCGGCGCTCGCCCACGATGTACATGCTGCACTCGTGGATCGGCGATGAGGTGCGGCCGGTCACGCGGAGCGTGGAACTGGCCGAGATACGCACGTCGATGCCGCAGCCGTGGATCGATCCCAGCGTAGAGTGGCGCGACCCGTGGACGAGCGCGTTCGCCGAGGCGCGCGAGGTGCAGGAGCGGCTTGAGGCCGGCGAGACGGAGCCGGGCGAGACGGACGCGCACGTGCAGCGGCTGGTGCGCATGCTGCTCAGCCGCGACGAGACCGACGACGTCTTCGGCCTGTGCATGGAGCATTTCGGCCTGGATGACCTGCTCGCCATCGGCAAGCGCATGATCGGTACGGGCCAGATCGGCGGCAAGTCGGTGGGCATGCTGCTCGCGCGCAAAATCCTCGAGCGCACCCGCCCCGATCTTGCCGGCCGCCTGGAGGTGCACGACTCCTTCTACGTGGGCTCGGACGTCTTCTACAGCTACCTCGTGCTCAACGACTGCTGGTGGGATCGCTATCGGCTCAAAGGGGCTGAGGACCTCTTCGACCGCGCACGCGACCTGGAGACGCGCCTGCGTACCGGCGCCGTGCCGCCCGTGGTGCTCGATCAGTTCCGCGAGGTGCTCGAGTACTTCGGCCAGTCGCCGGTGATCGTGCGCTCATCGAGCCTGCTGGAAGACGCATACGGCAACTCCTTCTCCGGCAAGTACGAGAGCGTCTTCTGCGGCAACCAGGGAAACCCCGAGGAGCGCCTGGCCGAGTTCATCGAGGCAGTGCGCACCATCTATGCGAGCACCATGAGCGAGGAGGCGCTTGCGTACCGGCTTCACCGCGGCCTGATCCATCGCGACGAGCAGATGGCGCTTCTGGTGCAACGCGTCTCGGGCGACTTCCACGGCGACCTCTACTACCCGCACATCGGCGGCGTGGGCTACTCGTTCAACCCGTACGTGTGGAACAAGCGCATCGACCCCGCCCAGGGCATGCTGCGGCTGGTCTTCGGTCTGGGCACGCGCGCCGTGGACCGTCACGACGACGACTACACGCGGGTGGTGGCGCTGAACGCGCCGATGCTCCGTCCCGAGGGCTCCACCGACGAGATCCGCACCTACAGCCAGAAGGCCGTGAACGTCATCAGCCTCGCCGAGAACGCGCACGTGCCGCGGAGCTTCGAGGAGGTCCTCGCAGCATCGGGCGACCTGCCGCTGGAGATGCTCACCTCACGCGACCTCGTCCTTGAGCAGCGCGCGCGCGAGGCCAACGTGCACAACGTGTTCTCCAAGGTCCTCACCTTCGAGGGGCTGCTCACCGGCACCGCCTTCCCCGCCGAGATGCACGCGATGATGAGCACCATCGCCGAGGCCTACCGCCACCCGGTGGACATCGAGTTCACGGTGAACTTCACCGACGACGGCGACTACCGGATCAACCTTCTGCAGTGCCGGCCGTTCCACTTCGTGGGCGAGCTCACGCACCTGCCGGCACCCGCCGACATCCCGCCAGCCACCGTGCTGCTCAAGACCGCCGGGCCCGTGATCGGCCACAGCATGGCGATCGAAGTGGATCGCGTGGTGTATGTGGTGCCCGAGGAGTACAGCGCGCTCTCCACGAACGACCGCTTCGCCACGGCGAGCCTCGTAGGCCGGGTGATGAACCAGCCCGGCGAGACGCGCTCGATCGTGCTCGCTGGCCCGGGCCGCTGGGGCACGCGGATGCCGGAACTCGGCGTACCCGCCACGCTCTCGCAGATCAAGAACGCCACGGTGCTCTGCGAGGTGGCCGAGATGCACTCGGGGCTCAACCCCGACCTTTCGCTGGGAACGCACTTCTTCAACGACCTCGTCGACCTCGGCATCCTCTACATGGGCATCAAGCCGGGAAGCACCGGATCGCTCCTCAACGCCGACCTCCTGCAGGGGCTCCCCAACGCGCTCGGCCGGATCCTCCCCGAGGCCGCCGACAAGGGCGACCTCGTGCGCGTGATCGATGCCGAGGACCTCGACGGCCGCTCGATCTGGCTGTGGTCCGACGTGCTTGAGCAACGCGCGATCGTCTTCGTGTCGGACCGCTGCGAGGTGCGCCGGCCGTAGCGGCTAGATGTCGCTCTTCTTCATGCCGAGGGCGGCCGCCATCGCCTCGGCAGTGGCTTCCACCTCAGGCGCCGTGAGGTTCCGTGTCTCGATCACCACGTGCTTGGCGTCGAAATCGCCCCAGTCGTCGGTGAGGATCGTGAGGCCGAGTTCGGCGGCGCGCTCATAGAAGTCGGTACCAGGGAACGGGCACGTGTAGGAGAGGTAGATGCGCGCGCCAAGCTCGTGCACCTCGGCCATGAACTCCAGGCTCTCCTGCAGCGTCTCGGGTGTGTCGTCCGGGAACGGGATCATGAAGGAGCAGACGGCATCGATGCCGCATGCCACCGCGGCGGTGACAGCGTCACGCACCTGCTGCTTCTCGATGCCCTTCACCGAGTCGAGCACCGTCTGCGAACCCGACTCCACGCCGAACTGGATGCCGGTGCAGCCGGCCTCGGCCATCTGCCGGATGAGATCGGCGTCCACGAGGTCCACCCGTGTGGCGCAGCCCCACTCCACCGGGTGCTCGAGCGCGCCAAGCGCCTCCAGCAGCTCGCCGATCCAGCGGCGGTTGAGCGTGAAGATGTCGTCGGTGAAGAAGACCTCGTCCACCCCGTGCTCGCGCCAGAGATCGGCGATCTCGGCGGCGATGCTCTCCGGTGAGCGCATCCGGCGGCGGCCCTGCCAGAGCGAGGAGGCCGAGCAGAACGGACAGCGATACGGGCAGCTCCCCGTAGCGGTAAGCACGTTCCACTTGTCGTGGTAGAAGTCGGTGGGGAACAGCCAGCGCGCCGGGCGCGGCAGGTCGTCGGGATGACCGAGCTCGGCGCGCGGGTTCACGTGCGGCGCGTCGTCCTCGATGAAGCCGAGGCCGGGCACCTCGGCCAGGCTGCCCTCGCCGCGGATGACGTTGCGCGCGAGCGCGACCATCGCGTCCTCACCCGGGCCGGCCACGATGAAGTCCACGGCGTCCCGCTCGGCGAGCACCTCCTCGGGCAGGATGGTGGGATGCGCGCCGCCGAGCACCACCACGGTCTCCGGCGAGCGCTCCTTGATGTGCCGCGCGATCTCTAGCGCCTGCGGGTATGTCTCGGTCATGGCCGAGATGCCCACGATCCGCGGACGGTCGTTGGCGAGGATGCTGTTGACGCGGACCAGGTTCAGCCCGCTCACGTTGAAGTCGACCGCGCTCACGGAGAAGCCGTCCTCCATGAGCGCAGACGCGATGTAGGCGAGACCCAACGGAGGGCTCAGCCGTGCGTGCTCGTTCCTCTTGCGAACGGGCGCGTTGACGAGCGTCACGTCCATCAGGTCCCGCCTACATCCATGCGCCGTGGTGGCGCGCTACTCTTCGGTCTCGGATACGGCCTCTTCGGCCCCCGCGTCCGGGTCCTTGTACGGTGCCACCTGGATCGAACGGGTCATCAGTATCTCGCGTACCCTTGGGGCCACGATACCGAACGGTTCTCCCGCGCGCATCTCCTCGGCGATGGCGTCCGCCAACTCCTCGTCCTGCAGGACCTCCCGGACCCATGTCTGGAGCGCGCCCAGATCGATGTAGCCGATCGTCTCCTGGTTGTTGGGCCGGATCGCCTCCTCATACGTACCGATCTTGAGGAAGCTTGCCACCTGGGCCAGCGAGTAGAGCGCCACGGGGTTCGAACCGCCCATCACCGACATCTTGAGCCCGGTGATGCGCTCGTCCTGCCCGACCTCGCGGAGCAAGCGCTCCGCGAGCTCAGGCGACGGCTGTGTCAACTCACGTGCCACGGTGCGTTCCTCCATCACGAGCCGAGCTTGCCGGCGGCCTCGAGGTCATCGGCCACGTGCGAAAGACCGAGCTCCTCGAGCGTGGCGCGGGTCGGCCAACCGGTGGCCGGGTCCCAGCCTTCGAGGGTGTAGAACTTGGTCTTCCACTCCTCGACCTTGTCGCGGTCGAGCATGCGGCCCACGGCGCTCTCGTACACCCACTCGCCGTCCTTGTACATCGGCACCACGTACGGGACCTCGTAGGTGGTGTATCCGGGCACAGCGCCGACCTCGTAGTTGTAGTCGGTGAAGACCTCAAGGTGGCGATCGCGGCCCTGAAGGATCCAGATGGCGCGGTCGAGGTTCCAGATCTTGCGGCCGACCTCCATGCCCTCTTCGTAGGACTGGTCGATACCGGTGACGGCCTTGTAGAACTTGGGCTCGCCCTCGCCGGTCATACCGCGGCCCTCGGGACCGTACTCGTTGAAGAAGTCGCCCCAGGCCCAGTCGCACAGCGCCAGTGACTGCTTGTAGTAGCGGGTGTAGTGACGGTGCCACGCCACCAGCTTGGCCATCGACTCCGAGTAGATGCCCTCGTCACTGTAGTCCATCATCATCGGGTCGTTGTACGGGCTGAGCTTCTCACCCATGATCTCCGCAAGCTGGTCTGCCGAGCAGGCCGGCTGTGCACCGAACAGAGCCGAGATCGACGGCGCCCAGAACACGAGCGTGTTGAAGTCGTGCTCGTTGATGTCGCGGTCGCCCACGAGCGAGCCGTAGCCCCACTCCACCTCGGTACGGGCATCGTAGTGCTGCACGTAGCCGTGGCACTGGAGCGGCAGGATGCCGGTCTTGGTGTCCTGCTCGTAGCGTCCCCACTTCTCCGCGGCGTACGCGACGCCTTCGTGGAGCGCCTCGCCCACGTCGTAGCCGTTGGCCATCATGTCGAGGAACTGCTTGGCGAATTCGGCGGTGCCGAGCTGGTTGAAGTCGAGCGCTGTCTCGATCTCCTTGCCCGGGCCGAGGATCCCCTCTTTCCAGAGGTTGTTCAGCCAGATGATCGCGGCCTCGGCCTGGTAGGAGTTGATGCCGTAGCGCTGCAGCGCCTCGGTGGCGTCCAGGATGTGCTGCGTGTAGCTGCCATGAGCAGCCTGGTCGTACACGTGGTAGAAGAAGTAGTCAACGCACGACGAGCCGTTGCTGGCAGCGCTTGCAAAGCGTGCGCGGCAGTTCTTGTGGCAGCCGAGGCAGCCCATCGGAGACTTGGGCTGATCAGCCGGAGCGTAGCCCGCGGCGCCAGACGCCGGCGCTCCGCCGAACATCGAGCCCATGCCCAACGGCACGAATTCGTCGTCGAGGTGGCTCGCCACCGCGTACTCCATCGACCACAGACGCGCATCCATGAGCGCCTTGGGGTCGGCGATCTCAACGGAACCGGTACCCAGAACGCTGATGGCCTTGAGGTTCTTGGCGCCGAACACGCCGCCGAAGCCACCCTGGCCCGCGCCGTTACCGGCGTCGTGGATGAGCGCCGCGGTCCGGCTGAGGGTCTCGCCCGCCTTGCCGATGGTGAGAACGGCCGGCCGCTGCGTGGTGCGCTCCTTGCCCAGCTCGCGCCACTCTTTCTCCTCGCCGTTCTGCACGACGCGCCAGATCTCTTCCTGCGTCTCCACCGCGTCGAGGCCCCAGAGGCCCTCAGCGCTCTTGATCTCCACCTCGCCGTTGCGGATGTCGATCCACACAGGCTCGTCCGCTGCGCCTTCCACGGTGAAGCCGTCCCAGCCCGCCCACTTCATGTGACCGCAGAACCGGCCGCCGAAGTTCGAGCGGGTGAAGTACTCGATCGGGTAGCCCTGCACGCCGATTCCCTGGACCTCGGTACGCCCCGAAGCCGCCGGGACCAGAGTGCCGGAGAACGGCGACGCCATGATCGTGACGACGTTCTTGGGATCGAAGCCGGAGACGGTCTTGTCTTCGCACAGGTCCCAGAAGACCGCTGAACCCATGCCGTGCCCGCCGCCGTACTCCTGGTACTTCTCGCTATCGAGGGTCGAGACCGACTTGTTCGTCAGGTCGATCCTCAGGATCTTCCCGGTATATCCACCAGCCATGTGGCATTCCTCCTGGTCTGTTGGTCGTCAGGTGACTCGTACGTGGATGTCCTGCTAGTGGCCGGTCGGTGCCGGGGCCGCCGCCGCTGCGGGCGCGTATGACCCGTCGTCTTCGGTCGGCAGGCCGAGAAGGGCCCATGCCACGTTGTCGTCGCGCAGGTTCACCTGGTAACCCGTGTCGGTCTGCGCGGGGATGTCGCTCACAAAGCTGATCGCGCGGGTGGGGCACACGGCCACACACGCCTGCTGGCCGCCGACGCCGCCCTCTTCGGTCATGTACGGGGTGTCCTTGCACAGGTCGCACTTCTGCGCCTTGCGCTTCTTGGGATCCCACTGGACGCGCGACGGGGTGAACGGGCACGCCTCGATGCAGCGCTCGCAGCCGATGCACTTGGCCTGATCCACCGTGCGCACGTTGCCGTTGTCGGGATCTGCGTGCATCGCGCCCGTGGGACAGGCCTCGGCGCAGTACGGGTGCGGGCACTGCCTGCACTGCTCCTGGACGACGCTGTCCTCTTCGCCATAAGCGGCGAAGACGTTGTTGATGATCTGGATGCGCGAGAGCGAGAGGCTCGTCTCACCGGAGTGCACGAGCGAGCAGGCGAGCATGCAGCTCGCGCAGCCGGCGCACTTGTGGGTGTCGACGACGAGGTAGCCCTCGGAGGCCGGAACCGCGAACACGCTGTCCGGCAGGAAGAAGCTCTTGACCATGAAGCCGCCCGCGAGAGCCCCGATACCTACACCGCCTGCTCCGATGAGGAACTGCCGGCGTGAGTAGCCCTGGCCCTCGGTCGTCTTGATATCGTTGTCCGCCATGTGGAGATGTCCTTTCAGATATCGTCCGCGCACCCTTACTCGAACATGCTCTTGAGCACCGGCCAGCTCATCGGGAGGATCGCCGCGAAGAAGACGTGGGCGAGGAAGAAGGCGAGCATCGCGATGGTGGAGACGTCATGCACCAGCGTCGTGGCGCCCATGAGCCCCGCCGGCATGTCGACCACGTGCGCGAGGGCCTTCAGAAGCCCGGTCACGATGATCAGCACCGTGGAGGCCAGGGCGAGGATGTAGGCCATCTTCTCGCTCTCGAAGTACTTGTCCTCGGGCGGCATGGTGCAGCTCTTCACGCCGAGGAGGTGTCCGTAGTGGTTCTTCGTGTACTCCCAGAAGTCCTTGGTCGGCAGGTGCTCCTTGAACCGGTGCGCTGAAAGAAGTGTGTTCGCGCCGTAGTAGAAGGTGCCGAACAGGAACATCACCACGAAGACGAAGTGCAGGTTCATCATCGCCCAGGTCCACGTGCCGCTTGACACCAGACGCGGGACGAACAGGAACCCGAGCGCGATGCCGGTGATGAGCAGCATCATGGTGCCGATGCCGTGCGTCCAGTGCTCGAGGATCGCCGCGCCGTCGTGGCGCAGCACCTTGTCCCCTTCGATTCGCGGGTCCTCCCGACGGGTGAGCCCCGCCGCGAAGATGCCCACCAGCGGTGCTGCGAAGACCAGCCACCAGCCGGAGTCGAAGAGAAGCTCGGAGCCGTCGGTTGCCGCCACCTGCCAGGCGTAGACCGCTCCGACCGCGAACACCAGCGCCAGAATGACGCTTGTGAGCGCGCGTTTACTCATGCGCACACCCCTTCCCCTGATCTCGATTGCAGGCATAGATGTATCTGCCGGGCCTGCTGCTCCTTACATTGACCGTCTGGCGACAGTTAGTGTCAATCTCTCAATAGTTGATAGTTGGGGGGCAGGGGATCCGGACATTGCCCGGCTGCTGAAGCGAGTGACCGCCGCCCATCTCAGCTGGGAAGAATTCCAGGCCATTCCGCTGTCTGGTGAATTGAGCCGTGAAGCCGTCTGGGACCTGATGCGGCTGCTCAACCGTGCGATGGGTATCGAGATCCCGGTCCCGGACCTCGACGGCAACGACTACTGGTATCACCGCACGCACGAGATCGCCGACTCGATCGCGCAGATCCAGTGCCTGTGCAGGGCCGACTCCAGCCTGTACCGGAGGCTCACCGCCACGCGCAACACGGCGGTACTCGTACGCTCCAGGATCGAAGAGACGATTGCGGCCGCCCGACTCGACGGCCTCTCGATCTCGGTGGAGGACTACGAGGAGATGCTTCGCACCGAACGCGCGCCACGCACCGACAATGAGCTGTTGGTCTACAACACCCTGCGCGCCCTCGACCGGCTCGAGCAGTTGCGCAATGAGCCGTTCTCTCTCGAACTGCTCATGCATCTCAGGAGTCTGGTGATCGAGGGTGTGCACATAGACGGCCTCGTGCATACCGAGCGGCGGCTCGGGACCGTCTCGTTCGACTATGAATCGGGCCGGACTGCCGAGCACGCCGCCCGGCAGACCAAGTACATCTGCGACTACGCCAACCACCTCAGCGGCGACATGCACGACCACGCGGTCTTCAGGGCTTTGCTGCTGCCCGACCTGTTCCGCTTCTACCAGCCGCTACCCGATGTGAACAGCCAGGTGGGCCGCCTTGCGTTCCGTCTATACACCATCAAGACCGGCCTGCCGGTGCTCGGCCTTCTAGCCCTCTCACAGACGAGACTTGACTGGGAGGACGGCAAGCTGGGATCCACGCTCGTGTCGGAAGGGCCCTTGGAGCATGCGGAGGGGCGCAAGCGCAACGGCGTGAACCTCACGGATTACGCGACCCTCTCCGTTCAGTTGGCGCTCGTGGCGCTGCTTGACCTCAACTGGAAACTCCACGAGCTCGAGCGCGAGGACGCGGAGCTGCGAGATCTTCTGCAGCGGGATCCCGAGATCAACCACCGGCAGCGCTCCATCCTCGGCAGAGCGCTCAAGAACCCCCAGGCCGAGTTCCGCATCGCGTACCACAAGACCACGCATAACGTGGTCTACGCCACAGCGCGGGCCGACCTCCTGGAACTCGCGGAGAAGGGCTATCTCGTGGCCGGAAAGAAGGGCCGGGCGATGATCTTCACACCACGGGAGGGCCTGCGCGAGTTCATCGAGAGCGGCTACCGGGGAGACGAGCCCGCCGGTCGCCCCTGAGCCCACATGAGGATGAGGCCTTCCCCGATCGCTCGGGGAAGGCCTCACCAGACGTGAAGTTGGGAGGTCGCGCTACTCGACCATTCGCAGCGGGTGAGGTAAGGGGGTGTGCACCCGCACGGTCATGCTGCTTGGCAGGCAGTGCGCTATGGCGCGGACCGCGGTATCCATATCGCGACTCCCAAATCGTCAACCATGTGCGTGCAGCGAGTGTGCTGCCCTACTGCCCGTGGCTCTCAAGATAGTCGAGCACTGCCGCCTGCTCGGCCTCGGTGAGCTCGGCGCCATGCACCGTCATCATCGTCTCAAGGACGTTCTCCCAGTCGGTGCCCGCGGGCTGCGAGTAGATGTTGGTCATGTCGTGGCACGTGGTGCACTTGCCCTGGATGACCGTCTCGCCCTCGCTCGGGTTGCGCGACTCGAGGAACTCGGTGATCGCGGCCTTCTCCTCATCGGTGAGAACGGCGCCGTGAGCGGTCTCCATCGTGGCGATGACGTTGTTCCAGTCGGTCATCTCGGTCTGGAGGTAGATGCGCGTGACATCGTGGCAGGAGGTGCAGGCGCCTTCGAGGGCGGCCTCGCCGTCAGGAACCTCGGTGGCCGGCCCTTCGGCTTCAGGATCCTCGGCGTCCTCCACGGGCTCTTCGGCCGCGGGCTCTTCGCTCGGCTCCTCTTCTGCGGAACAGCCGGTGACGAACACCATGCTCACGGAGAGCATCGCAACGAGCATCATCATGAGCGACACGCGAAGCAGTTTGTTCATGTTGGATCGGACCCCTTCCCAGGCGGCTCAACGGCCACCTACCCCTACGTTCCCGCCCGTCCGGTCTTGGACGGCTGCAGCGCCGGTGCTGCAGAAAGCGTGGCCTCATGCCTCGCTTTGCGTGGTGTCTTCATAGTCGCGGCGGTCCTCGTTGTTTGTCAATCTGTGAAGAATTGATACTTCCGCACGGATATGCTCTGGGTGGGCACTGAGCGTGTACCGCCAGGGCTCCTCGGGGACGATACGCACTAGGACCCAACGGGCCACTCGGAGGATGCGCCGATGACGACACACGAACACCACACCGGGAGCGGCACGCGCGACAGTGACGTCGGCACCCACGACGCTCAAGACGACCATGCCTCCGCTACGCACGAGGGCCACGACGAGCACGGCGGCGCACACGACCGGCACGAGGGCCACAGTGTGGCGATGTTCCGCGACAAGTTCTGGCTGTCGTTCGTGCTTTCGGTGCCAGCGATCGTCTGGTCGGAGATGGTGCAGGACCTCCTCGGCTATACGGCGCCGGAGCTCCCCGGCTCGGCGTATATCCCCGCGGTCTTTGGCACGATCGTGTTCGTCTACGGCGGCCTCCCCTTCCTGAAGGGCGCGCGGAACGAGCTCGCCGACCGGTTGCCCGGGATGATGACCCTCATCTCCCTCGCCATCACCGTGGCCTTCGGCTACAGCCTCGCGGTCACGCTCGGCGCGCCGGGCATGGACCTGTGGTGGGAACTCGCCACGCTCGTGACGATCATGCTGCTCGGCCACTGGGTCGAGATGCGGTCGATCTCGCAGGCCAGCGGCGCGCTCGCCGAGCTGGCAAGCCTGCTGCCGGATGAGGCCGAGAGGATCGGGGCCGACGGGTCCGCCGAACGCGTGGCGGTCTCGGCGCTTGCCACAGGCGACCTCGTTCTCGTGCGGCCCGGGGCGCGGGTACCGGCCGACGGCGAGGTGGCCGAGGGCGAGAGCTCTGTGGACGAATCGATGATCACGGGCGAGTCGCGTCACGTGGACAAGGCGCCGGGTGACGCGGTGATCGCGGGAACGGTGAACGGCGCCGGGTCGCTCCGGGTGCGCGTGACGCATACGGGCGAGGAGACAGCGCTCGCGGGCATAATGCGGCTCGTGGCCGGCGCACAGGCGTCGCGCTCGCGGGTGCAGGACCTCGCCGACCGCGCGGCGCGACTGCTCACGTTCGTGGCGATCGGCTCGGCCACGCTCACCGCGATCGGCTGGTGGATCGCCGACGCCGAGTGGTCGTACGTCGTGGAGCGCGTGGTGACCGTGCTCGTGATCGCGTGCCCGCACGCGCTCGGCCTGGCGATCCCGCTCGTGGTGGCGATCTCGACGACGCTCGGGGCGCGTGACGGGCTCCTGGTGCGCGAACGCCGTGGGCTGGAGACGGCACGGCTGCTGGACCTCGTGGTGTTCGACAAGACCGGCACGCTCACACTCGCCGAGCACCGCGTGGTGCGCTCCGCAGCGCTGCCAGGCTTCGATGCGGATGAAGCGCTCGCCCTCGCGGCGGCTGCCGAGGCAGACTCCGAGCACCCGATCTCCCGGGCGCTTGCGGCGGCCGCGGAAAAGGCAGGGCAGGCGGTTCCCGCGGTGAGCGGCTTCGAGTCGCTGCCGGGTCAGGGCGTTCGGGCTCAGGTGGACGGCCGCGACGTGACCGTGGGCGGACCCGCGCTGCTCGAAGCGCTCGGGCTCGCGGTGCCTGCAGGGCTCGAGGGCGCCGTAGGCGAAGCGCGCGATGCGGGCCTCACAGCGACCTACCTCGTGGTCGACGGCACAGTGACCGCGGTCTTCGCCATCGGAGATGCGGTGCGGCCCGAATCTACCGAAGCGGTGGAGCGACTGCACACGATGGGCATCGAGAGCGCGGTCCTCACGGGTGATGCGCAACAGGTGGCCGATGCGGTGGCCGCCGAACTCGGCATCGAGCGCGTGCTTGCCGAGGTGCTGCCGGCAGACAAGGCCCGAACGATCGAGGAACTGCAAGCCGGGGGTAGGCGCGTGGCGATGGTGGGCGACGGCGTGAACGACGCCGCCGCGCTCGCGACCGCGGATGTGGGCATCGCGATCGGCGCGGGTACCGAGGTGGCGATCGAGGCGGGCGACATCGTGCTCGTGCGGTCCGATCCCCGGGACGTGGCCTCGATCGTGTCGCTCTCGCGCGCAACGTACCGGAAGATGGTGCAGAACCTATGGTGGGCGGCCGGCTACAACATCATCGCGATCCCCCTGGCCGCGGGTGTGCTCGCCTGGGCCGGCATCACGCTCTCGCCGGCGGTAGGCGCAGTGCTGATGAGCGCGAGTACGGTGATCGTGGCCGCCAATGCGCAGCTCCTCAGGCGGTGGCGGCCGGAGGCGTGAGAGGGCGGTGGGGTTGTCGGACATCAATGTCACCTCTGTGATATCTATAACGCTTTCGTTATAATCGCAGCATGACAAGCTTGTCTGACATCGGCCCACTACTGGTAGAGACGCGGAGAGCCCTCGGCATCACGCAAGCCGAACTCGGCCAGCGCCTTGGTGTGTCGCAGCCTCAGGTG
>LDZT01012777.1_pt1 | contig 15411 bp, 14 predicted proteins | sample 615521 | NCBI WGS metagenome assembly LDZT01 (sample SAMN03408292, study PRJNA278302) | terrestrial metagenome | isolation source: oil reservoir sample SB1 | place: USA: Alaska, North Slope, Schrader Bluff formation | collected 2011-09
CGTAATCTGGGTTGGGCTCAATGCCGCCAAACTCCAGCACCTCACGCTTTTTGAGCGCCGTGACCACTTGGTCATAAATGCCATTTTTCATTATGGATCCGCCGCCATAAAGCAGCATGACCTTGGCTTTTTTGGGGATGAGCTTGTTGAGCCGGGGGATTGAGCCGCTTCCAAAAACGATGCGGGTGGGGTTATAGAAAGTGAAGTTGGAAATCATGCTTTTTCCTCCTTAGTGGTCAAGCCCGACGGCTTTACGCATGCGCGCTAACACCGGCTGTGCGATGGCGCGTGCTTTTTCGGCGCCTGCCGCCAGGATGGCATCCAGATAGGCGTGATCGTTGATAAGCTCAGTATATTTGCGCCGCGGCTCGGCAAAAGTCGCCAGCATCAGCTCGGCCAGCTCCTGCTTGAGTGCACCATAAGCCAGCCCGCCATGAATATAGAGGCTGCGCACCTCTTGCAGGCGCTCTGCCGGTGCAAACAAACGGTAAATCTGGTACAGATTATCGCTATCCGGGTCTTTAGGTTCTTCAGGCGTTTTGCTATCGGTCACGATGCGCATAACCTGCTTGCGCAAGGCTTTTTCCGAGGCAAAGATAGGCAGGGTGTTGTTGTAGCTTTTGCTCATCTTGCGCCCGTCAATACCGGGCACGGATTGCACATCCTCCGGGATGATGCCTTCGGGCAGCTTGAGCGTCTGCCCATAGATGCGGTTGAAATTCTCGGCGATGTCTCGGGTAATCTCGATGTGTTGCTTTTGGTCCTGCCCAACGGGCACCACATCCGAATCGTAAAGGAGGATATCGGCTGCCATAAGTACCGGGTAGTTATACAACCCCATGTTCACACCGTCATCTGGGTCGTGCCCCAGCTCGATGTTCTTTTCCACCTGGGCTTTATAGGCGTGCGCGCGGTTCATCAAACCTTTGGACGTGACGCAGGAGAGCAGCCATGTGCACTGGGGGATTTCTGGGATAGCTGACTGGCGGAAGAAGATTGCTTTTTCTACGTCCAAACCAAGTGCAATCCAACTGGCAGCTACATCATAAATGAGTGTTTGCAGCTCTTGAGGTGTCGGTGTGGTGGTTAGCGCGTGCAGGTCAGCGACAAAATACATACCGAGGTAAGTTTCGGTGAGGGCGATGGCAGGTTTATACATGCCAAAGTAATTGCCAATATGCGGGGAGCCGGTGGGTTTAATGCCGGTTAGTGATATTTTCCTCATAATAATTTCCTTGTTTATTCGTCGAAAAGATTATAATGCAGAAAGTGCCTGATTTTCTAAAAGGTAGTCTCGCACAGATTGGTGCCGAGCTCTTGTTTTTGCCTGGCACCCTACGGGTAGGCTACGCACTGTCCTGACCAGGCATGGTTGTGAGACCTTCGGTAGAACCCACTCGCTCGGTACCCTACGGGTAGGCTACGCACTCAGGAGACCGGCGAGAACAAGACCACACTAAATCGGTACCCTACGGGTAGGCTACGCACTCAGTAGACCGGCGAGAACATGAAAACATTGTTTTTGCATGGTGCCCTACGGGCAGGCTTTGCACTCTCCTGACCAGGCATGGTTGTGAGACCTTCGGTCGAACCCACTCGCTCGGTCAGAGACCGGCGAGAACAAGACTACACTAGATCGGTACCCTACGGGTAGGCTACGCACTCAGTAGACCGGCGAGAACGATCAAACTCGGTACCCTACGGGTAGGCTACGCACTCAGTAGACCGGTAAGAACAAGTCTCGCACAGTTTGGCGCTAAACAGCGGCTGGCAGGGTACAATAATCGTGAGAGAATCATGAGCAGCAGACATCCTTGGAGAGGCTTCATCCGTGCCAGTGATGAAAAGCCGACCATCAATAAAGAAATCTTAAAACGCGTCTGGCAATATGCAAAGCCCTATCTAGGCGGCATTTTAGGTTCACTCGGCGCAATTCTTATCACCACGCTGCTCCATCTGCTCAACCCCCTCATCATGCGTCAGCTGGTAGACGTCGTTCTCCCCAACAAGGACACGCACCTCTTGGTGCTTTATGCGATCGCCCTCTTTGTTGTTCCGCTGCTGAGTGGCGCATTCCAACTCGTAGAGCGCTATTTCAGCGCCCGCGTGGGCGAAGGTGTGATTTACGACTTGCGCGTGGCGCTCTACGACCATTTCCAGAGCATGCCGCTGCACTTTTTTGTCAACACGCCGCTGGGTGAGATGATCAGCCGGCTGAATAACGATGTGGTCGAGGCGCAAAACGCCGTCAACCGCACGCTGGTGAGCTTGGTGACGAATGTCATCCAAGTGGCAAGCCTGCTGGTGGTGATGTTTACGCTCAATTGGCAGCTGACGTTGCTCAGCGCGGTGATTGTACCGCTATTTGTTTTGGCAGCCCAAAAATTGGGCAAGGTATTACGGCGCATCTCCCGTCAGCAGATGGAAGTGAATGCGCGCATGAACGCCAATTTAGGCGAGACGCTGAACATAGGCGGGGCGCTGCTGGTCAAGCTTTTTGGACGGCAGCAAGATGAAACCAAACGCTTTAGTGCGCATGCACGCGAAGTGCATGACTTAGGTATCCGCCGGGCAACCACAGCACGTTCATTTATGGTACTGCTGAGCGTCCTGATGGCAATCGGCACAGCCCTGGTCTGGGGCTTGGGGGGCAGCATGGTCATAGCCGGCACGTTCACACTGGGCACCATCATTGCCTTTGCCAGTTACTTAGCGCAGCTTTATGGCGCCTTCCAAGCGCTGGTCAATGCGCCGGTGGAGTTTGCCACCTCACTAGTGAGCTTTGAGCGCGTATTCGAGGTGTTGGACTTGCAGCCTGATATCCAAGACCCGCCTGAGCCTCTCAGGCTGGGCACCGTGCATGGGCAAATTAGCTTTGAAGAGGTCTGGTTTAAGTATCCCGAAGGCAGAGAGGGTTTATTGCAGGAGGTTTATCGCCCGAACGTGCCTGAATTAGTAACCGAAGGCTTAGCTTTCGAGAGTGGGATTACCATGCCGTTGCCGGTGGAAGAGCCGCGCAACCAAGCCAGAGAGTATGCTTTAGAAGATATCAATTTGGTGATTGAACCGAAACAGTTAGTGGCTCTGGTGGGTCCGAGCGGTGCCGGCAAAACGACACTCACTTACCTGATGCTGCGCCTTTACGACCCAACCCGGGGCGTCATCAGATTGGATGGGCATGATCTGCGCAGCCTGAGCCGCGCCGATCTCACCAATGCTATTGGCATGGTCACACAGGAACCTTACCTCTTCCACGATACTATCTTGGCGAACCTGCTTTACGCCAAACCTGATGCCACCCGCGAGGAAGTGGAGCGCGTGGCGCGCACCGCCAATATTCACCAATTCATCAGCGCACTGCCGGATGGCTACCTGACTGTGGTAGGCGAGCGCGGCTACCGCATGAGCGGAGGTGAAAAGCAGAGACTAGCGCTGGCGCGTGTGCTGCTCAAGAATCCACCCATTATGGTCTTGGATGAAGCCACGAGCTCTTTGGATAGTGAATCTGAGGCGCTCATTCAGGAAGCTATGGCACGCGTCTTCACCGAGCGCACCAGCATCGTGATTGCCCACCGCCTGAGCACCATACTCTCTGCCGATGTGATTTTTGTGATGGATCGCGGGCGGATTGTGGAGCGCGGCAGCCATGCTGCGCTGTTGCAGCTGAACGGCTTGTATGCCGAGCTCTATGAGACCCAGTTCCGCAAGCAGGGAAAAATGGGGGGGGAAAAATTAATTAATCTCCTGAAATGAGTTTATAATAAATAAAGATAGTAAACCTTTATCAAAGAGGTACAAATGTATAATGACAGAATTAATACCTATAAAAAAATAGAAGAAATTAGACAGAGACCATTAATTGTGTATATAACTAGTTCGCGTCAAAATGCAAGTGGACAAATGGCGTCTGATGTAATTCCCCAATTTATAAAGCAACTATTAATGTTACCAAATGATAGCAAATTATTAGATATTTTAGTAGTGAGTAATGGCGGTGATCCAATAGTTTCTTGGCGAATAATTAGCATGCTCCGAGAAAAATTTACTAGAATAAGTATTCTTTTACCCTATGCAGCTTATAGTGCTGCTACATTGTTGGCATTGGGTTGTGATGAAATTATTATGCATCCTTTTTCAAATTTAGGCCCAGTTGATCCACAGCTGAGTTATCAGAAACGTAATCTTGAGAATCCTGAAATCCATGAGCCTGAGATTATTCAGTTTGGATCTGAAGATTTACGGAACTATTTTGATTTTATTAAAACAGATGTGGGCATTTCAGATCAAGAACAGCTCGAACGTGCATTTGAGCTTGTATGCAAAGAAGTTGGCTCAATACCCATTGGGGTTGCGAAAAGAAGTTCGCAATTAGCTCTTTCAATGGGAGAAAAGTTATTAAATATGCATTTAGGTGACAGTAACAGGGCTAAATCTATTGCAGAGGCATTAAACAAGTCGTTTTACCACCATGGTTATCCATTAGGCCTGAGTGAAGCAAAGAAAATCGGTCTTCCAGTTATAAAACCTCCTTCTGAATTAGAAGGATTACTTTGGGAAGTTTGGCAAGATTTAGAATTAGAAATGAAATGTAACGATCCGTTTGATCCTAGTGAGGTCATCCTAAAAGATAAAGATATATCTACATTAATTGGTCCAGTACCTCAAATTCAACTGCCAGTTAACTTGCCTACCGATTTGAAGCAACAAGTCTACAATAGTATATTGCAACAAATAAATATTGTTTCAATACCCCCTATTGACTATGATCTATTTCAAGCTACTGTTGAAAGTATTCGGTGTAGGAGCGAGTTTCATACAAAGTTAAAAATTAATGCAGTAAGATTGCCCGATATGAATTTGGCCGTAAATGTTTTACGAGCATCATCAGGATGGTCTTATTTTGGAAATGAGATATCTTAAAAAAGGTAAGCGACATGAATAAAAAAATTTATTATTCTTCAACTGATGATAGTTTTTTGCGTTCTACAGGCCCTTTTAAGATCTTGTCAGCTGATAGATCAATTAAAGGCATTATTTCACCCAAGAAATTAAAAACCCCACTGGATTATATAGTTATTTCAAAGAAAATTTATGGGGATACAAAGATATGTAAATTCGAATCCTCTAAATAAAAAATGGATTGCGTAATTTGTCTAAGGTTTCAAGCCTATTTTGATTTTATTTATTCAAATTATATGGGCAGATAGAAAAATCTTTGTTTCGTAAATGTATTCGGATACATTAACTTGTGAATATTAATAACTGGTAAACATTATTACTGCAAAATTTAAATTAATTTATCTTAATGTTTCTTATCTTTTGGTGGACATGGATCATTTCCGTAACTGTCTCTGTCCTGAATCTTTCCATTCTTTCCATAAATAACTACTTCTGATCTTTGGTTCTTCGCAATTTCACGTGCTTTTTCTTCTGCTTCGCTTTTTGTTGAAGTCTTCTTTGTAACTTTGGAATTACCTTCACCGAACTGCCCAGCCACCATTTGGAGTTGGAACAACATGTTGATTTTTGCCTGACGTTCATGCCTCCAAGAATGTATTAATTATATACTCTTAGATAATGTATTACCACCTCAATTGAGTAATAACAATCTATTTTTGATTATTTTATTCTCATGTTACCATGGGTTTAGTTACTGATGAGTATAAACAATATTTCTTTCGTGTTCAAATAATTAAGCAATGTTTTTGAAATCTCTAGAGAATAGTAATTTTCCCCCGAACCTTCGCGAAGCCTTCGCTTGAGCACGGATGTGAACAGTGTTTTAGGTGTGTTAAAAGGAATATGGGCGCGAGAGGGCTCTCTTTGTTCTCGCCGGTCTCCAGACCGAGCGAGGAAGTTGACCGCAAGTCTCCTTCTTTACAAGCAGTTATGATCAACGATTGTCATAATAGGTTTGTAAGTGTCTTGGAGACCCATAAATCAAATGCCTTTTATGGTTAGGATAGCGCGAAGCCTTCCCGTAGGGTACCATACCAAGACATGAGCCCCCTTTTAAGTTACAATAACATCACTACATACCGATTAAGGAGAGGATATGCCCAACACCCCATTCCCATCTAAACGCGCGCCAGTTTTCCAGGATGTTCCCGATGAGCAGTGGAATGACTGGCATTGGCAGCTTAGCCACCGCCTTAATACCGTCGCAGATTTCGAGCAGCTCTTCCCTCTCACCGAGAGCGAGCGCAAAGCCCTCAGCACCCCCGACCTCTTCCGCGTGGATATTACCCCTTATTTTGCCTCGCTGATTGACCCCGCGGACCCGCTGGATCCAATTCGCCGGCAGGTAATCCCCACGGAAAAGGAAATCCTGCCCTTCAGCGGCATGATGGAAGACTCGCTGGCAGAAGATGCACATTCTCCGGTGCCGGGTTTGGTGCACCGCTACCCAGACCGAGTGCTGATGCTGGTGACAAACCAGTGTGCCAGCTATTGCCGCTACTGCACGCGCTCGCGCTTGGTTGGCGACCCGCACCAAGCCATTTCCAGCCGCTATTTTGAAGTCCAGTTAGACTATATTCGCAACACCCCCCAGATTCGTGATGTGCTCATTTCGGGCGGTGACCCGCTCACGATGGCGCCCAAGATGCTAGAGCGTGTGCTGACAGCTTTACGGGAAATCCCGCATGTGGAGATCATCCGCATCGGCACGCGCGTGCCGGTGTTTATGCCCCAGCGCGTCGATGATGCCCTTTGTGATTTGCTGCAGCGCTTTCACCCGCTATGGCTCAACATTCATGTGAACCATCCCAATGAAATTACCGCTGAGCTGGCGGAGGCTTGCGATAAACTCAGCCGAGCCGGCATCCCGCTCGGGAATCAATCTGTGCTGCTGGCTGGCGTTAATGACGACCCCTATCTGATGCGAAAGCTGGTGCAGGACTTGGTGCGTATCCGTGTGCGCCCTTATTACATCTACCAGTGCGACTTGGTTGAAGGTGCGGGACATTTCCGCACCACAGTGGCTAAGGGCTTGGAGATTATGGAGGCGCTGCGTGGGCACACCTCTGGTCTTTGCGTACCCACATATGTGGTTGATGCGCCTGGCGGCGGCGGGAAGATCCCGGTGATGCCCAATTATGTGCTTTCCGCCTCGCGTGATAAGGTCGTCCTGCGCAACTTCGAAGGCTACATTTCCGCTTATACCGAACCGGATGATTACCAAGAACCGGATGAGAGCCTGATAGCGCCTTACAAGCCGGCTGGGCCCGACCCACAAGAAGGCATCTTTGGATTGCTGAGTGGGAATGAGCTTGCCATCAAGCCTGAGTGGTTTGACCAAGTGCATCTGCGCGGCAGAGGGACACCGCGTTTGCGCACAGACCAACAACAAGGGAAAGCCTTAGGCAGTGGGGAGGAAGGGGAAAAGCCGAATCAAACTTGAGGTTTTAGGCTTCAAACCAGATAATACGAATTGATCCGACCCTAAAATTTGGAGTTACACCATGTCTCATAAAAGCAAATATTATTCTATGAGTGAACAAATGCACCCCGATAACTTTATTTGTATTATTGCAGACATGATAGGCTCAAGACAATCATCAAAATCTAAGTTATTGCCTGAAATTGTTGAGACGCTAAATAAACAAGCTGATGCCGATTGGATTATCCCATTTAAATTAAGGGCGGGGGATGAACTTTTCGCTGTTTTTACAACCATTTCTGCTGGATTTCGAGCTTTTTTCAAATTTCATCAAATAGCAAATACATATAAGGTTAGATTTTATGTAGGTGTTGGGGTAGGTAAACTTGAGCCAGAAAATCGTACAGATCAACATCGAATCAATGGTCCAGCCATCTGGCGCGCTTCCGATGCACTCAAAGAGCTTAAACAAGAACCGACTTCAGAAGTGCTCAAATCAATTTCTAAATTAGATTTTCGCTATAATTTATACGGAAGCGATAATAAAGAACTAAACTCAGCACTTGAAATCTATTTGCATTGCATCATGCAACATGTCGAGGCACGCACCCCACAGCAAAACCTTGCTATTCAGCTGGTGGAAGAACACCCAGATTGGAGTAATGCTCAGCTTTATTGGGCTGTGAGTGGCACGGATGATAATAAAGTGAGCTCCAGTTATGCCACAGCAAATTTCAGTAAGCTTTTAGCTCGAGCGGATTACCGCTTCGTTTGTGAAGCGGTGGAAAAACTGACAATTTTACTTCAAAGCTTAATCGATTTAGAGCCATAACTATTTTTTTATGGTTTTTTTACTTTTAGCTGTGAATGAGCAGAGGAATTTGATGGAATCTGAAATAAATGAAAATTTTGAACTTGCGAAATTGGCCTTAGAACGAAATGATGAAGCTATTCGTTTTTCTGATACAAAAGCTACAATTCTATTATCACTGAGCAGTATTATTATTACGATACTATTTGATAAATCTGAATTTCTAAAACTATTCTTTCTAACTTCATCCCATTATCCAAGGACAATCGTGGTTATTTCTCTAATCTTTTTGTCTTGTGGAATTCTTACAGTTTTCGGTGCAACAATTTATGTTATTTTTCCACGAATGAACAAACCATTAAAACCTGGCACATTGTTTTTTAGTGATTATGCAGGCCGCAGTGAAGAAGAAAGCAAGATTTTAATAGTCAATCTCACTGCAGAGGAAAGTATCGCTCAGCTTGCTTCCGAAATTCACATCACTTCCGAAATCGCTAAACAAAAATTCATTGGCAATCGTGTTGCCATCATTGGCGAAGTTTTCGTGATCCTTGGACTTTTGTCGATCTATCTTGCCGCGCTGATTTATTAAACATTTTAGCTCACTTCGGCGCGGCGAGCACTTCTTCAATCGTCTTGAGCAAGACAGAGTCAACCTCAGCTTGAAGCGAGCTAAATTCTGGTTTGATGCGTCGGGCGTCAATCGCCTTGGCTCCTTCCATAATCCAACGCCCCGCTAAGTTGAGCGGAACGCGGCTGGTATCGATCACTAAGTTGAAACCGCGCGCATCGTTGGGATCAACATCATAAAAAGTTTGCAAGAAGCTTTGGCGGACTTCATCGTTTTGCCGCACAGCTTTTTCAGCTTCGAGAATGTCATCAATCTGCTCAGTCTGCATGGCGTTGCGCACGCGGTATTCAAAAGGTGCGCGCAGCAATACATTGAGTACGTTTTGATAGTCCTTCAGCACCACAAAGCCACCGCGGCCAATAATCAGCGTGTTATCCCGTTTGGCAAATGCTTTGATGGTTTGGTTGAGCAAGTTGACAACTTGTTTGTCGCGGCTATCTAAGCGTGACCAAAGCGTATGCACTGAGTCATAAACCTCATGAAAGGTGAGCACCCCATATTTAAGCATGATTTTACCGATGAGCTCTTTATCTGCCTGCCGGTAGTTGAGCGTGTTTACAATCATTTGAGTAATCAAGCCCCCGCCTGTACCCAGCTCGCGAGAAATCGTGATTATTGCCATAGCTGTCTCCTTTCTATCCTCAATTTTTATTATACCTGATGGGCAGCAAGGGGACTAAAATTGCTTAGAAAACGGAATTAAAAATATCCCCTCAGAGTGACTGGCTTGCGAGGTCTATTTTCACTCAGCTTAGCGCATCACGAGGGCGATCCAATCCTCAGCCTGGTAACGCTGGTGCAGTTCTAAGCCAGTTTCGCTTCCTGCGGCTAACACCTCATCTGCCTGATTTTCTAAAATCCCAGAAAGAACGATACTACCGCCTGGCTGGACCAATCGTGATAATCCTTCTTTAAAAAGCTGTACAAGCACGGGGGCTAAGATGTTTGCCAACACAAGATGGGCTTGCTTAAGCTCAAAGCGTCCATCAAGGACATCAACCAGGGAGCCTCGTGCAACCTGAAGATTAGTTTGGACTTCATTCAAATGGACATTATGTAGAGTAGCCTGCACTGCTTGTGGGTCTGTATCGAGTGCCAGGGCAAACGCGGCACCCGCTTTGAGCGCTGCAATGGCTAAGATGCCCGATCCACATCCAAGGTCGATGACTGTTTGGTCTGGTTCGAGATAGTCTTCAAGAGCCAACAAGCACAGCTGGGTGGTTGGGTGTGTGCCCGTGCCAAAAGCCATAGCAGGGTCAATGTTCACAATCGTGCGGCTTTCAGCTGGATCAGCCGCGGTCCAAGCAGGCAGCACCAGCCATTTTTTGCCAATCTTAAGCGGTTGGTAGTGCTCCTTCCAAGCTGCCATCCAATCCTGGTCTTCGATGAGCTTAAATTGGAGATCTGGTAATTTTGCGATTTGGCGCAGATGCCAATAAGCCTCTTCCAACTGTAATCGTGTACTCTCCAGTACTTCATCTTGGGGCAGGAAGGCTGCAACACGGACTTTCTCTGTTGGCACGTACTCATGCCGCTCTGGATCGAATTGGGTAATAGCCTCGATTACTACGCCGGAGGGTGCAAAGCGCGCTAAAATTTCTGCTGCCGCCTCGGCTAACTCCCCATTACACGCGAGCGAAACTTCCAGCCAGGTGCGCCTTGCCTCAGCCACCGAGCATGTCCCTGAGTTTATCTAAGAAGCTGCGCTCTTGGATTTTAATTTCACCCCCCATAGTCTTCCCTAACGATTCCATCAAAGCTTTTTGCTCTTCGGTCAGCTGGGTTGGAATTTGCACATTCACGGTGACTAATTGATCACCTCGGCTGTTGCGATTCAGCACAGGGATGCCTTTGTTACGCAGTCGGAACACTTTTCCGGGTTGCGTGCCAGGGGGAATGCGCAGCTTTTCCTCGCCATCCAAGGTTGGAATGGTGATTTCGTCTCCGAGAGCTGCCTGAGCAATGTTGATATCGACGTCCAGCAGCACATCATTGCCGCTGCGTCGGAAGTATGGATGCGGTTCAACTTCCAGCTCGAGGTAGAAATTACCGCTGGGTCCGCCATGAATACCAGGCTGGCCTTCGCCGATGATGCGGATCTGATTGCCATTATCCACGCCGGCAGGAATGCTTACTGTGCGCTTGCTCGTGCGGCGGGTGAGCCCAGTTCCGCGGCAGGTATGGCAAGGATGCTCAATAACCTCTCCATGACCGTTGCAGGTGGGGCAGGTTTGCACCTGCACCATTGAGCCTAAGAAGGTTTGCTGCACACGGCGTACTTCGCCGCTGCCATGACAGGTGGGGCAGGTAACTGGCCGCGTACCCGGTTCAGCGCCACTGCCGCCGCAGGTTGGGCACTTTTCATCGCGGGTGATTTCAATTTCTTTTTCGGTGCCAAAGGCGGCTTCCTCAAAGCTTATGCGAATTTTAGAGCTTAGGTCCGCACCGCGACGAGGTGCGTTCCGTGCTCGCCGGCTGTAACCACGCATGCCGCCAAAACCGCCAAATCCAAATAAGCCCTCGAGAATATCGGAGAGATCCATATTGGTAAAATCTGGCATGCCCTGATAGTTGACGCCTTCGGGGCCAAAGCGGTCATAAGCCGCCCTTTTTTCAGGATCGCTAAGCACGCCATATGCCTCGTTGATTTCCTTGAACCTCTCTTCGGCATCCGGTTCTTTATTGACGTCCGGATGATATTTGCGCGCGAGTGAGCGAAAGGCATTTTTAATTTCATCCTGGCTGGCAGATTTTGGAATGCCCAGGACGTCATAAAAGTCTCGTTTTGTTGCCATAATCCCTAAAATTTCGGTATGGGTTCAACCCCGGTGGTCGCCTTCAAGCCTTCCTTGAACCCATCTCACGTTATTACTCTTCCTGGAAATCTCCGTCTACAACGTCATCATTGGGCGGTGTCTGCCCGCTATCCGGGTTTTGTTCGGGCTGTGGGTCCTGTGATTGTGAATAAGCTGCCTGACCAACAGCTTGGAGTGCCTGCATGAGCGCCTCCACTTCGCGGTTGATCTCAGCTGGGTTTTCATTGTCGCGCACGGATTGCACCCGCTCAATAGCGGCATTAACCTTTGTGCTCACATCCTCAGGAACTTTATCACCAAGATCACGCAAGGTCTTCTCGGCACTGTAGATGGCATTATCCGCTGTATTGCGTGCTTCAATCAGGTCACAGCGGCGCTGATCTTCTTCAGCATGCGCTTCGGCTTGGCGGCGCATCTCTTCCACCTCTTCCTCACTAAGACCGGAGGAAGCTGTAATAGTGATGTTTTGAGAGCGGCCAGTGGCTTTGTCCTTAGCAGTCACTTCCAGGATGCCGTTGGCATTGATGTCAAAGATTACCTCAATTTGCGGCACGCCGCGTGGCGCGGGTGGAATACCATCCAGGGTAAACTTGCCCAGGGATTTATTATCGGATGCCATAGGGCGCTCGCCTTGTAGCACGTGAATCTCCACCTGAGTTTGGTTATCCGATGCGGTGGAGAACACCTGGCTTTCGCGCGTCGGGATGGTCGTGTTGCGTTTGATCAGTGGCGTAGCAATACCGCCCAAGGTCTCGATGGAAAGGGTCAATGGGGTCACATCCAGCAGCAAGATGTCTTTTACATCGCCGCCAAGTACACCCGCTTGAATGGCAGCTCCTATCGCTACAACTTCATCGGGGTTCACGCCTTTATGCGGTTCTTTGCCAAACTGTTTACGCACCACTTCTTGCACAATGGGCATGCGCGTCATGCCGCCAACCATTACGACTTCGTTGATCTCGCTGCTCTTCAAGTTCGCATCAGCTAAAGCTTGGGCAACGGGTTTCATCGTTTTTTCCACTAAATCCTCGGTCAGTTGTTCGACTTTAGCCCGCGTGAGGGTCGTCACCAAATGCTTAGGTCCAGACGCATCGGCTGTAATATAGGGCAAGTTGATCTCGGCTTGCATTGTTGAGGAGAGCTCAATCTTGGCGCGCTCAGCAGATTCTTTTAGGCGTTGTAGCGCTTGGCGATCTTGGCGCAGGTCAATGCCATTTTCGCGTTTGAATTCATCGGCGAGATAATCAATGATGCGTTGATCGAAGTCATCACCACCCAGGAAAGTATCCCCACTGGTAGATTTGACCTGGAATAAGCCGTCGCCAACTTCCAGAATGGATATATCAAAGGTACCGCCGCCTAGATCATATACAGCAATAATTTCGTTCTTGCGTTTGTCTAAGCCATAAGCTAGTGAAGAAGCTGTTGGTTCATTGATAATGCGCAGCACTTCCAAGCCCGCAATCTTGCCCGCATCTTTGGTGGCGTTGCGTTGCGCGTCGTTAAAATAAGCCGGCACAGTAATCACCGCTTGGGTTACTGGCTCGCCCAAGTAAGCTTCAGCGTCTCGCTTTATCTTGGCTAAGATCATGGCAGAAATCTCAGGCGGGGTGTATTCTTGGTCACCCATCACTACACGCAAATCCCCATTGGGGGCTTTGGTGATGCGGTAAGGGACCCGTGAGCGGGCACGCTGCACTTCGGGGTCATCGTACTTGCGCCCCATAAAGCGCTTGATGGAAAAAATTGTATTTTCCGGGTTTACAATGGCTTGGTTGCGCGCCACACGCCCGACTAAGCGCTCGCCATTTTTGTTAACTGCGACCACTGAAGGCACCAAACGTTCGCCTTCTGCTGAAGGGATTACCACTGGTTCACCGCCGATCATGACGGCAGCGACAGAGTTTGTCGTTCCTAAATCAATTCCAATAATCTTAGACATGCATTGCTCCTATTTTGCGACGCGGACAAGTGCCGGCCGGATAATTCGATCATTAAGTTTATAACCATTTTGCAACACTTCTACCACTTGTCCACCGCTAAAGTCCGGGTGGTCTTCATGTGTGACAGCTTCATGAATGGCCGGGTCAAATTCATCGCCAGGTTTGACGTCTAACTTTTGCACGCCTTTGCTTTCTAGCGTTTTGTGCAATTTCTGTAAAGTCAGCGCAATGCCTTCATACCATGGGTCAACCTCGGTTATCTGCGGTTTTTGCTTCAACGCCAGCTCCAGGTCATCTACGACTGGCAGGAAAATTTTAATCAAGTCGCCTAAAGCAATGTCATAGATTTGCAGGTTCTCTTGGTCTACCCTACGCCGGTAATTGGCAAAACTTGCGCGCTCACGTTGCAAGCTGTCTAAATATTCTGCTGATTGCACTCTAAGCTGCTCATATTCAGCCCGTAGCGCCTCTAATTCGTTCTCTGAAGTGCTCCGATTTTCAGCTTCAGCAGCTTTTTCTGCTTGGGGTTCTTCTTGTTCTTTGTTTTTTTTCGGTTCTTCCATGTTACCTTCACCTCACTAATAATTACAGTATGTTAATATTATTCCATCAAGTTTTCTGCGACCAAGTCTGAAAGCAAGTTGGCAACAAAGCGCACAGTAGAAATTGCGTTGCCATAAGGCATGCGCATTGGGCCAAGGATGCCGAGCGTGCCGGTCAGCTGGTCTTGAATGCCATAGTGACTCAGGATGAGTGAACATTGGCGTAATTCCTCCCAGGTGCCTTCACCGCCAATCAACACTTGCACATCGCCAACTTCATTACCAAGGAAGCTGCGTGAAAGCAAATCATCCAATTTGTTGCGTTCTTCAAACAACGAAAGTGCAGAGAGCGCTTGCTCTGTATCTGCAAATTCTGGCTCAGCTAAGACATTGGTCAAGCCGTCGAGGTAAATCTCGCCGGTAACCAAGCGCTCAGAGAGCTGCATTTGGTCTTTGATCACGGCCATCACAGTATTCCCTACGTCATCCAGGCTCAGATCAAGCTTTTCGAGTTGAGCCAGGGTGCAGTTTTGGCAGAGGGTGTTGAGTTCAGCGGCTAAATTGGAGAGCCTCTGCTGAGTAACAATCTCGTCTAAGGAAAAAATCTGCTGGCGAATTTCTCCGCCGACTAAGACTAACACCATCAACACCTGCGAGGCGCGTGTGGAGATGAGCTCTAAGTGTTTAAAAGCCACCTTTTTGCTGTGCGGCGCAGTAACTATCGAGGCGGCTTGGGCTTGCTTAGCCAGCACCGCAGCAGCCAAGCGAAACCATTCATCTAACTGCTGGCGCGCCTGATAAAACTGGTGAGTGATCGTATTGCGCGTGGCAGTTGGCAGCGCGGGCTGCTGCAAGAGGTTGCTTACAAAAAAGCGGTAGCCTTTTTCCGTCGGGACGCGGCCCGCTGAGGTATGCGGCTGGCGTAAGTAGCCCATCTCTTCCATGGCGGTCATCTCGTTACGGATCGTGGCGGAGCTGATAGGCAGGCTGTACTGCCTAACCAGCATCGTCGAACCGACTGGTTTGGCAGTTAGTGTGTGCTCATGCACGATCAACGAGAGTAATAGTTTTTGGCGTTCGGTTAATTCTTCCATAATTTAGTTTGTAATTAGCACTCTCAAGAAGAGAGTGCTAATTTTCACTCAATAATGATACCATGCCCATGGTTAAAATTCAATTAGAAAATATGAGGGTGTTGAAAAACAAGTTACGAATTGACCCAAGCGAGGAAATGTGATTCAATAGGAAGCAATTTGGTAAGTGAGGTAAACGAGATGGAGACTGTAC